>OLSD01001316.1_pt1 | contig 21074 bp, 26 predicted proteins | sample 1672211 | NCBI WGS metagenome assembly OLSD01 (sample SAMEA3136659, study PRJEB25190) | human gut metagenome | reverse complement strand
AAGGCAGAGGTCGAAAGCCTCTTACGAAAGGAAGTGAGGACTTGGACGAGATGACCGCCGAGCTGGACCGTGAGCTTGAATGGAAGCCCAGCGATGGTACCGGAACGAACATGAGCCAGAGCGACTACACCCACCTTGCCGACTGCGGCAAGGCGATGACCGACGAGGAGGCCAAGGCGTTTATCGCTGACGAGTGCGGCTTCGCTCCCGAGAAGATTCACATTCTGCACGAGGTCAACACCTACGAGGTTAACAAGCACCGCCGCCTTCGCAAGTCCGGCACCTTCAACCGCGCGCCTGTGTACGAGGCCACCGATTGGAACTACGTCCGCTTTGACTGTGCCTGCTTCATGTATGAGCTGGTCAACGGCGAACTCCGCTTCTACTGCTGCTGAATTACTGCCCGCCCCGGAGGTCACGAGGGCTGAAAGGAAATATCATGCACATCATCAGCTTCGCCATTAGGCAAGCCGGGCAGACAATCGGCAATACCCCTATCCGAGAGCAGGCAGTTGGGGCAGCCAAAGCCCGCGCCCAGCAGACGCGATTCCCCGTTTCCGTAATTGCCCACTGTGACACTGGCAAGGAGATAGAGGTCATCTTCCGTCCTGACGGCACCAGCAAACGGATCAGTAAATAATCGGCATCGCCTGACCTACCGGGCATACGGGGAGAAAGGATCACCATGGAAAAGCTACTGTTCCAGACACGCCGCGAGGGATATGGAATTGACCAGATTCACAGAACAATGACAGCCGGTGAACTGATCGACTTTCTCACGCAGTACGACGAAGACACGCCGGTTTACCTGAGCTTCGACAACGGTTACACCTACGGCGGCATCACGGAAGAACGTTTTGAAGAAGATTATGGGGAGGACGGAGAAGATGAATAAAATCCGCCGCAAGAATTTGCAGAGCATCATCGACCAGCTGGAGGAGCTGAAAAGCAGCCTCGAAGGTCTTCAGGCCGAGGAAGAAGAGTACCGCGACAATATCCCAGAGAATATGCAAGGGAGCGAGCGCTACGAAAAGGCAGACGAGGCCAGTGGCAACCTTTCCGGAGCTGTGGACAATCTGGAAGAAGTCATCAGCGGCATTAAAGCTGCTATTGAGTAAAGGAGGACAGCATGAAACTTTTGAAAGACCGTCAGGCTATGGCGATGGCCTGCAATTTTGGGAAGTACCCCGTTCTCAAAATCGATCTTGCAGATTCGGACGATTACGGGCTCAAGGGCTGCCGCGTCCGTATCGACGCCGGAGCATTCCGCGACGGCTCCCCGTACATCATCGGCGCAACCATCCGGGCCTACTACGACGAGCATATGTTGACCACCAGCTCAGATGTGTGCTGTCTGACGAACGATTTTACCTACCGCGACTACATCGACACAGTCGAGCGAGCGCAGGCCCCGCTGATCGGGCCAGATCAGGACGTTGTAATTGCCATTTACGACAGCCGCACGAGGACGGCATTCGCGCCAGCTATCGTTCATACTGCGCCGCGCGTATCTCGCCAGTGCTCGACGCCGCTTTCCTTCGTGGACGCGGATATGACGCTGTATTTGCGTGCAGCCGGATTCGAAGTTCGAGAGGAGAATGAAAATGGATAAGTGCTTGAATAAGAACGAAGCCAGAGCGCTGATCGAGCGCTTTGCACAGAAGCAGCAGGGCGGGCATTTCGCCTGCCCCCGCTGCGGGAAGATGACGATGGATGCGGAGAGCGTCACCCGCAACGCACTGAGCCGCAGGGCAACGGTCCATATCTGTGATGCCTGCGGAATGCAGGAGGCCTTGGAGGACATGATGGACAGCATAACTCCGCTGACCGCATGGGCTATCGTCGCCGCGCCGGAAAACTGGCGCATGGAGGAAGGAGGCAGTGAGTGTGAAGCGTGACGACGAGCTGATGTTCTACACAGAGTGCTGGCGGGAGCTGAGAAGCTTTCTATCAGAGGTCGTGCGGGACAACACGGGCGAATATCCTTTTGCGCAGGATGTCTTGAATCTGATGCGCAGTATCGAACGGAAATATGAGAAGTGCTAATATGAGCAAAGATTGGACATCGGAAGATGTGCTGAAGCTGACTTGCCCGGTTTGCGGGAAAGAGTTTCAGCGGGAGGACATGGACTTCACTCGGGATTGCCACGGCATCACTTTCCGGCTGGTGTGTTTCGACTGCTATGATAAAGTCATGGGAAAAGGCTATGACGGTGCTTATTATACCGAAGCAGACGAATGTATCGAGGAGGACTATTGAGCATGAGTAAATCTTGGACACCCGACGAGCTGGCTGCTGCCAGTGCCGCAATGAAAGCGGAGGGCCACATGAGCTACGAGGAGTTCTGCGCCACGCCGGTGCTGCGGTTAGAGTACCGTGGCCGCGACAGCTGGGATCGCCCCGTCTACGAGTGCGACGGTCGGCTCTATGTCGATGTTGACCCGCGCCGGAGCAGGCCGGCAGACATCTGCACGAAGCAGGGCAACGCCTTTGACGGCGAGCCCTGCGGCCCTGTGCCGGAGGGAACAATCATTGAGTTTGTTCCGGAGCGGGATACACTGGATTTTTGAAAGGAAAGCGCGGCGGCCACCCGCAAAGCCATCTCTCGCCGCCGTAGGCGAGTTGCAACACTACCTTTGTGGCGTGGGAGTGTAGACGCCCACCCAAATGCGAAAAAGCGCTCCTGCGCCACGGAAACGCGATTTGCGCAGGAAACAGAAAAAGCCCCCTCGACAGGACGGTAAAATCCTGCGAGGGGGCTTTTTACAAACAGTTTTGCTAACACTTTGCTTATCGATTTAGATTGCGGGGCTGTCGATGCTGTCATCGTTCTGCTGGAAGCCTTTGGCCTTGGCGGATTCAAAGGTGATCCCGCCGCACTTGTGATCGGACTTGGCAAGAGACAGATAGCCATTCGCGCCGGCAATGATGACTGCCTCGCCGACGCCGGTTGCTGCAGTCAGCCATGCGGCGGCGGCAGTATAGCCGTTCTTGATGCACAGGTACATGAGGAGCAGGCATTCCTGCACAATGACGAAGCCGGCGAGGATGGCCAGCAGGCATACGGTCTTGCTCCATTCGACCTTGCGCTTCTTCGCAGCTTTTCGCTTGCGCTTTGCCATCAGATCATACCGAGCTTCATGGCAAAGCGATAAAGGACGGTCACGAACTGCTCGCGCGTCGTCACATCCCCCCACATATAGTTGGGCTGACCATCCGGCAGCGGCGCTCCGCCAGCGACAATCCCGGTATCCACGGCCCAACGGCGCGCTTCCTCGCTCCACTTAGCGCTATCGTTGTCCTGAAGATCGGCGCGGTAGGCAGCCATAGCAACCCTGAACATTTCGTTGAACTTATCCTGTGTCATAATTTCTTCCTCCTTAACGAGATCCCAGTTCGGCCGACCGTAGCCGGCGATATACTGTGCGTTGCGGGGATAGCTCTTGTCGCGGACGCAACCGCCGTTCGGAACGACGCCCGCCGCGCTGGAAGTGTTACCCTCGATTGTGTAGACCCTATCGGCGGTCACTTTTTCCACGATGCCAGTATGATACGAGGTGTCGCCGCCATCTTTGGTAAAAAAGATTTGGTCGCCGCGCTGCGGGGCCTTGAAAAATGCTCCTGCGTTCTTGTAGTAACGCATGGAGTAGGTGCAGCCAGCGCCGAGGCCCTTTTCCGGCTGGTAGGTCATAGCCATGCCGATTGAAAGGCCCAGCGTGTAGATGTAGCAGTAGTCCACGAAGCAGTCGCACCAAGCATAGCCGTTCTTGGCGCCGTTGTAGACTACACCAAGCCCGTCCAAGAAAGCGGCGAACTTGTTCCAGTTGTTGCTTCCGGGATTAGCAGTCTTATCCTCCAACTGTGAGTTGGTGGCCTTTTCAATGTAGCCGATCTCACTGCGTGCGGTGGCAAGGACGCGATCAATGGCGGTCATTGGTTATGCCTCCTTGCCGGTGCCGGCGCTAAGCACGCCGTGGTTCAGTTCGTAAACAGCAGCCTCAATGAGCGCGTCGATGCGGCTTGCGTCTAAAGTAATGCCACGCTCGGCCAACCAGTTGAGAACATAAGCTTTCTTTTCCTCGCCGCGCCCGCTGCCGACATAGATCTGTTCGGCGGCTGCGACGGCCACGCGCACCCATGCATTGATCTGCTGCTGCTGATTGGTGGTGGTGCGGCTCTTAATGTACGGCACGACAAACGCCGTAATAACTGCCGCGATAAGTGCCGCAGCAGCCTCAACGATGGGGGTAATATTGATCTGCATATAACATCCTCCTTAGTCCCAAAGGGCGTGAACGCCCTGCTTTGACAGGAAATCTTTCTGTTCGTGCTTAACTTTGGCTGCATAGGCCAAAGCTGCGTGCATATCGCCGTTGCAATGAGCATCGGGGATTCGCTGTACCGCTTTCGCAGTCGCTTCACCTAGCGCAATAGCAGCGGAACTAGACCGAATCACCAGCAAGAGCATCGCTTCACGCGCGTCCTCCCGATCCTCAACGTCTTCCTCCTGCTTGGAAATGCGCCGTTCCAGCCTCCAAACAACGATACCCATGATTGCCGACGGAATACCCATGGCAGCGACAAAGGCCAGAACGAATTGGCCAACATTAAGTGTGATGCTTTCCATCAGATTCGCCTCCCGAGTGTCTCCGTCTTTGCTTCGCAGATTGGGCAGACCTGCCGCCCCTCCGGAACGGTAGCGCCGCAGCATACACAGTAATCTTCCATAGTTGCCTTTCCAACGAAAAGCAGTACCGTTGAAACGGTACTGCTTTTCGTTTCGATTTACTTGCTCAGTTTTCAGGAACTTCGTCAGCGCCGAGAATCGCGGAATATGCATCTTGAGCTTCTTGCGCCGCACGTCGTTCTTCTGCTGCCAAACAGTCAGCCTCCTCAAGTACAAAAGCCAGTTTGCATATTAGCTGTGACTGCCGTTCGACCAAATTACATAGTGCCTCGATGATTTGCAAGTTTGACAATTCACCGCCCCCCTCTCGGCGTAGATTATACCAAAGAGGGCGCGGTGTATTGCCATGGCGGAAGGATATAACGCATAGCGTTATTCCTCGGTGATGAGCTCTTCCATACCGCTATCAATCAGGATTTCCTTGACCTTATCCTTGAGCAGACGGGGAACCTGTGCATAGGTCTTTTTGCCCAGCATGATCTGCTGTGCCCAGAGCATAGCCATCATATCAGCACCTCCTTCCTTCGAGAATAAAATAAGCGCACAGGTTTGAAACCTGTACGCATATTTCCGAATCGTATCACGCATAGACAGTCTCCGACATCTCTAACACGCACTCCAGCAGCGTTGCGTTGGCTTCCTCCAACTCAGCCACCTTTGCGCTAAGCTGCGCGCGGGTCAGCACCTTTGTGCCGGGGTCGTCTGGGGGCACAGGGTCGCTATCTTCCGGGTCGGTATCCTTGAGCAGTTCGTAATCGGCCTGCGTAATGAAAACCGCCGTGCGCACCATGCCCGGAATAGTGTCCTTCCCGTCAAGCTGGTATGTTTCGCTACCATCGGCAGAAACAATGCCCTGCGCATGGAGCGCGGGGCATTGGAGAAGCAGCCTGTTTCTGCTCTGATATTTGACATAGACTGGTGTTTCGATCGCTTCTGCAGACACCAGCCTTCCGTCTGCGTCAAGCACTTTCAGGTAAACCATAGAAATCCTCCGTAAATACGAACAGCTCATCATACAGCTGTCCCATAGATTGTAGCGTGTACCAAGCATCAAACTGCATCGCGTGGCTACGCCAGCTCTGCCACGACGCCCGGACATCCTCGCGAGTGATCTCACCTGCATCCAGCTTCCGGCGCAGCTTTTTTAGCTTGCGCCGCATTTTGGTGATGCCCCTGCGGGGCATCTTCTTGATGATTTTTCCGGTCGGTGTCAAGAACATACGGATTTGCAGCCACGTGAAGCCGTGAGCTAGTTTCACGATCTGCGTCTTTTTCGGATTCAGGGTGATTTCCAGCTTGTCACAGACCTCCTGAACCAGCGAAAGGCACCGCTGCAAATACGCCTTGGATTCGTGAATCAGATATCCGTCATCCATATAACGTGCGCTAGAGTGGATGCGCAGCAGCTCCTTGATGGCATGATCCAGCTCGTTGGCGCTCGCCAGCGCGAGCACCTGACTGATTTGGCTGCCGAGGCCGAGACCCACCGGGCCGAACATCCGGACAAAGTGACCGATGATGCCGATCAGCCGCTGGTCGGTAAAGTTCTTCCGGATGATACGCTCAATGACCGCATGAGAAACGCGGTCAAAGAACTTGGAGAAGTCGAACAGAAGAATATATCCATTCTGACCGTGCTTACGGTAATGCTCATGGAGGTGTTGCTTCAGGCGGCGGACGGCGAAGGAATACCCTTTTCCCGTCATGCTGGCCCCGTTGTCGTGGATGAAAGTGCGGTGAAGCATTGGCACGAGTGCATTGTCGCACAGGCAGCGCTGCACGACGCGCTCGCCGATGATGGTGCTGCGGATGTGGCGTCTTTTTCCACGTTCGAACACGTCGAACTCGAAAAAGCCGGGGCTTCTGTATGTACCTGCCATTAGTCGCTTGTATGTCTGGTAGACATTCAGCGGGGCCGCGGCGATGTACTTCTGCACGCTGGCCTTCCACGCCACATTCTGCCTGCATTTTCTGTACGCCTGATAAAGATGCGCGAAAGAGAATACCACGTCATAGTCATCGTACTGTGCGCAGTTTCGCGCTTTCTTTTCTGCACGGAGGGCCACCCGGCGTTGGTAGCGGCCCTCCCTCCGTTCTGCACTGGTCATAAAAATCTCTCCTCTGCCCCGTACCGCTGATGGATGGTTGCAATCGCGGCTCAAGGTCATCGGGCATGAAACGGTACATCACCACCAAGCACCGCCATGCAAGTAGCGTCCGCCCGAACCTATCAGAGCGTTATATTTACCTTTCGGAAGGTCATGCGCTCCTTCTCTCCCTCATGTCTGCTTTCGCCTCTCGGTTACTCGGTCTGCACGGAGAGGAGCCCCACGCGAGCGAATACGCATTGCTGGCGTTGTTCGCGTTCACGCCGCCGTTGTTGTACACATTGCGAAAGTTCGTGGCCGAAGAAGGATCCGGCGAGCGGAGCCACCAGTTCACGGCAGAACCACAACAGATATTTTCAGCGCATAACCTACGGCAAATCCTTGTACCTGGATTTGTCGCTTTTCAGAACCGCCTTGATTAGCTTCATTTCTGTATCGACCAACTCCATCCAGTGCGTCATGATGTTGGCGTCAAAATGGAACAATTCATAGGCGACCTCCACTTGGGAAACCAGATTCTGAAGCTCTGCCACGGCTTGCAGAAAATAATCTCTGCGTAGCTGCGCCTCATGCTGATTGGTGGGATAAACGCTGTTCCCGCGCTTCGCATCCTCATAGATCCGCGTGGCGATCGCTGCAAGCGGCTGACTGATGTAGAAAGTATACCGCTTGGGGAAGCCGACGCACTTCTGGATTGTGTAGATTTGAAGCAATCGCGCTGTATATAGGAATTGAACACCGGACGTTGATCTGGCGCTACGGATTACAGACATGCACCCACCCTCTTTTCAAGCCGTACTATTGTAGCACTCGCGCAATCGCACTGCGGGAAAACGGATAAATATAACGAAATACGTTATTTCAAAAATAAAAAATTGCGCGGCCGCTTGCGCGGCATATTTTCATATTTATTTCAGTTTGTGTGCCCCGCATATCTGCGCCCCACAATGGGGGCGCAGATGTAAGAATGATTGCGGATTAAATACAGAAGCCCCACGCGAGCGAATACGCATTGCTGGCGTTGATCGCGTACACGCCGCCGTAGTTGCACACATTGCGAAAGTTCGTGGCCGAAGAAGGATCCGGCGAGCGGAGCCACCAGATCACGGCAGAACCTTCGCCGTTGAAGGTTTTGCGAATTCGTGAGTTGTTATCTGTGAAAACGGCGAAGGTTGCGTTATCGGCATCGGCATCAATTTCGTTCTTGTATGGAACAGCCGCGGCCTCGGCAGTAGTAACCTCTGCAGCGGAAAGCAAGAAAAGCTTGTCCTGCGAAGTCGAGATTTCCGCAGACAACCCGCCGATAGAGGATTTAACCTGCACCGTCTTTATAAGAGCCTGCCAGTGGATCGGCAAATTCTTGAGAACCGTCTCATTGAGATATGTGCGGATATCAGATTGTGCCCACCCTCCGGTGTTGACATTGGTCGTATGGTGCTTATACGGCGCAGACATCGCGCCGATCATATGCCACACGGTCTTGGCCATCGCCGTCCCGTCGGCAAGACGGAAGTGATTGAAACCAATCAGGGACAGGACAATGGACGTGTCCGTGAAAGCTGTTGTGGGTGTCAGAATCTTAATCTTGTCCCCAAGATCGAACCATGTTGCCGCCTGACCCGAGTTGATGATGCCGAATAGTTCGCCCAAGCTATAGCCGCTGTTGTCGCTGCTGTCATCGGAATACAGATAATCATAGTCTGTTGCCTTTACTGCAGGGACAGAAGCTGCCTCAAAAAGGGCATTAACACTGAGGTCTGACTGGACATTTGTCGATGCCTTATCCCAGCCTGTAAAGATGTCGTTTTCCGAGCGATACGGCATGTCGCCAGAGTAGACCGCATCAGAATATACCTCAACCGTCTGTTCTTGTAGCAGAGTAAGGTTGTTCCACCATTTCACAGTGTAAGACCGCGCCGATTCAGTGAAGACGGCAGTGACCACAAGATTCTCCGTGACGTATGCGAACGACTTGTCCCAAGATGTGAACGTATATACCTTGTCAATGGTCGGCTCCTTAGTTGGCGTAGGAATCAGGCCCGTTGCAGCGGGATCAGCGGCGGCCCCGTATTGGGTGACAGTCTGCGTATTTAGAATGGACCCATCTGCACCCTTGAAAGTCACGGTGAAGGTGGGAACCAGCTCGCCGTATGTGACTGCCAACGATGGGAACGTAGCTGCTACGGTATCATACTCAGTCTGCGAAATGCGGGCCACGAACGCAGCGCCGGTCAGAACAAAATGATCTGCATTGGCACCGTTGCTGTCAAGGCCAGCAAGCTCGGCCAGCCGCAGCAGCAACGATGCATTTTGCAGCGTCCAATCTGCGCCGGTAATGCGGCCTCGGACAAGGTTGGTGGCGTCAATACACAGCGTCTGTGTATTGATCTGGGGCGAGTTTTCTACCCAGAGGCTTGTCAAGCTTGCGCCGGACATTGAGAAGGTCTGCAGTTTGGTCAATCCCCGTGCAACCAGCGTCCGGAGTGCGGGAAGATATGCTTTTTCGAGTGGAGCGCCGAGCGCAAATGTCACTCCGGTAATAGCGGAATTGGTCAGGTACAGTTCTCGCAAGGCGGTAAGCCCAGACAAATCCAGCGGCTTCGCAAGTGCAGTAGCGCCGCGCAAGTCGATTACTTCCAGCATTTTATTGCTGCCGACCGAAACGCCGCCGTATTCGGCAGTCATACCGGTGTTCTCATAGCCATCCTCGGCAGAGCCGAGGAGAAGCTGCTGCAGCCGGATTGCAGCGGAAATATCAGCGAACTTAGTATACAATGCCGCCATGCTGCCGATTGACTTGATGATGGACGAACGGTAGATGTAGGTCTCCAGATCGTTCAGGGCCACATTGTCTGGACATTCCAGTGTATAGGTCTGGCCCTTCTTGGCTCTGGTGATAATTTCCGCAGCGTTGCCATACTGGACGCGCAGATAGGTGTCTGCATACGGAACGACGGAAAGAATATCACCGTCCGGCTCCACGCCGCTCCAACTGTCCGGAGCATTCACACGCAAGCTGATGCGGTCAGCGGTTGCGACGCTGCCGCGGTACTTGGAGGCCATATAGCCCTCTTGGTAGACTTCAAACTGCCGCCGCTGATCAACCTTTGTCCCGAGCATCTGGTTGATATATCGCTCCTCCTCGGTGTTGTAGAGATAAGCCGAGAAGTACTTGCCCCACATATCCTCAGCGACCAGCGCCTCCGGTCTCGCTGCCTGATGCGCGAGGAACTTCGAGAGCAGCCGGCTTGCGCTCCAAGCACCAGCGGATTCACGGTTCAAGAACATTGCTTTCAGCTCATCGGCAAAAAGCGTCCGAAGGTTGACCCACAAAACGCTGTCGGATGCATTGAACACCTTGGATGCACCAACAGAGTCCGTGTCCTCAAGCCCATAGGTGAAGGTTAGGCCGCCGGAGTTGTCGCACCCAAGCGCAGTGTCATTGTCATAGTCTTTGTTGAAGTTCCAGCGGTAGTTACCTTCTGTATCCGGCTCATAGCTGACAAAGCAGTTTTTGGCGCGATTATCCACCATACAATGCCGCTCTGTAAAAAGATAGTGATAGAGGAGGCTGCTGACATTGAAGTGATCCGCCAGCTCTGCTTTGAACTTGGCCGCTCGGTACGACGGCGTATCATTGGTATATGCTACGCCGTCGTAAGTTACAGATGCCGACAATGCCGCGCCGGTGGCTGCGGCTGTATCGGTAGATACCACCCACGACAAAACCGCCTGCCACGCTGCTTTCTGGGCCTCGGTCGGGCTTTTGGGATATCGGAATTCAAAGTTTCCATCGCCGTCCCACGTTTCCTCGGACAGATCGTCAGACTTGAAACGGCATTGCGCGTTGTTATTATTGCTGATCTCTACGCACATGACTTCGGGATAGTTCTCAGTCTGCCCGAACACCGCAAAATTCTTCTTGCTATTGTTGAGGTCGCCGCAACCGTACAGAATGGTTTCTCCAGCCTGCACAGTCCGAGCGCCAACGGCAATCGGTGCATCAGCAGTAGATGTAAAGAAAATTGCGCACGGAACGCCCTGCACGGTATCGCGCACAGCCGCGTTATCAGCACGGAGCTTGGTAATGTTTGGCTGATATGCATTGTAATCGTCCGCCAGGACAACATTGTTCGCATTTTCCGAGCTGGCGATGTTCAGCTTTAGGTTGATGTAGTTGACAGGGATAGCCCCCGGGGTCATGGCATAGCCCGTGATCGCATTGCCATTTCCATCGGTCCACGTTGCATGCTTGAAATCCAGATCGAGGTTGAGCGCCGCGAGAATGTATTCCAGCGAGGACGTGCCCTGCGCTTTCATGACAACGTTCGTGGCGTAGAAATAAAAATCAGCGCCTCCGCCTTTATATACGCATTCGACGGTGCAGGTGACTTCATCCGACTTTGCCGTGGTCATACGATCTGCCCAGATGTGGATAACCCGGAGCTGCGGATTTGCCACAGCCAGTGCATTCAGATCGATCGCGCCATTGGCGGAGAAGATATTGTTGCGCTCATACCGCGCGACCATCTGCGCCGTATCAGAGCAGTCAGCGACAAAATTATCGATGATCTCATACCGGGTTAGGCTATTGGCATACATCTTCACACGGTACAGCCAGACGTCGGCATCAGTCGATCCGATTTTCACCTGCTCCGGTGCGGCCTGCGTCCAGTTGTCTGTGTCAGAATAACCGAATGCGCGCGCCGGAGAACCCTCCAGCCACACAACCGCCAGCTTGTTTTCGGAAGATGCCTCGATGTTAATATCCATTTCAATCTTGGTATCTTCGCAATAGGGAATTGCCCGGCTCTGCAGCTCCGACGTCAACGTAGCTTGCTGCGCCTGAAGCTTCAGCCCGATTCCGTTCGCCTTGCAAGTCAGAATCTCTGCATCGTAGTCTCGCACCTCAGTGGCTCTGAATACGATTTTGATTTCCTTTCCACTGGTTTTTGCGTTGTCGTTAAAGAACGAACGGTCAAGCTGGATATAGGTACCTCGTTTGATTACTAGGGCAGTGACGCCATCCGCGTCCTGCTTGAAGCCTCCGTTTACCCAGTCAAAGTTGTCGCTGTATGCAAACGGATGATTGACGCCGCTCCCATCAGTGTAGCCGAAGGAAGTTACATTTGCTTCGGTGTTGGTATGACCAGCGGGATTAACGTCAAGCACAAGACCATTGGTAACGGGGGAAATATCGTAGCCGATAGACGTTACTGTCAGCACGATTGCCGCCGACACAGAGCCGTCTACGATCAGCAGATTCAGCGTGCCGGTGGCAGTGGGGCGGTATGCCCACGTCTGCACGGTGCGGCCAACAGTGACCGTTGCAACAGTCTCAGAGCCCACGCGGAGCTGTGCGGTTGCTGTCTCATTCACCGGGTCGTACAACATCCACTTGATTGCAATGGTTTCGTATTGCTTGGCTGTGGGCGCGCTGTCCAGCACAGCAATTACCGGCGTAGTGTTTCCTGCCGCAGTCCAGATGCCGACATGCACCAGCGGGTCTGTTGTGATTGTGGCACCGCCAGAGGAAATCTCAAGCCACGCCTTAACCGTATGCGCACCGTGCGCCTGAGCGTCAATTGTGGCGGACACCGTGCGCCCAGTTGTGGTAATACTCTCGCTGTATACTTCCGTACCGTCGACGCTGATTTTCAGCACCTTTGTGCCAGAGCCGGTCGGTACGAGCCGCAGCGGAACAGAGTTGGTACCGTGTGCGCTGATTTCGTCCATGTTCCATGTCAGCCCATAGGAAGCTACCATAACCGTCCACGTCATGCTACGGGAATTCCCATAGGCATCTTCGATGGTGAGCTTGATGGCGTTCTCCACGCCGTTGGTCAGATACTGCCGGACATCAAAGCTGTTGTTGCCCTGATGCACCGTCTCTCTCGCAACGACGGTGCTGCCGACCTGCCACGTTGCCGAGCCATCGCCAGTAGGCGTATTATCCGCATCGTCCGTGGACGTCCACGAATACATGAGCGGATAGTTTTCGATGCTGTCGTTGATCGTGAGCGTGCGGGATGTCATGCGGTTTACAAGACGCATAGTCGAGCCGAAGCTCCCACCGCCACCGCCAGTGATCGTCCAGCCGTCTCCGATGGGTTCCTCCTTGATGCTGTCATAAAGATACAGCACGCCATCAATCTCCTTGAGGCAAAGGTTTGAGAGATCCACATCCGGTTTAATCGTTGCGAGGGATTCTTCGATATGCCGGATGTAGTCTCCAATCTTTGGATACGCGGTACCCTCGTTGTCCGTACGGCCATCCCAGAGTTCCGAGAAAAATACAGAAAGCGGGATTCTACGGAAGGTGTCACCTTGCTTAACATAGACATCTTCGGTATTCAGAAGCTGCTCGATCTGCTCAACTTCCGTAATTTTCTTGCTGCTCAGAGCCATGCTGTCACCTCCTTATTTGCAAAGGGCATACCACACATAAGTCTCATTGTAATTGTTTGCCTGCGTCGCTGGCTTTTTAATGGAATACCACGAAACATTCTTACCGCTGATGCTAATGTCCAGCCGATAGGCTGGGGAACCGTTACCATCCGTATCACCAAAAGCGAAGCCGCGACCGGAAAATGGGAATAGAACGGCGAGAGTAACGACCTTGCGGTTCAAGGCGGAAATAACAATAATGTTAGGAATGTCATCTGCGTCCTCAAATGCCAGAGTATTGGGGTTGTCTGACCCATACTTGCCGGTTCCAACATAGCGCCCAGTGATAGCCACAGGCCCCCAGTAAGGAGCTCCGCTCTTTTTTTGCCGCAAAATTCCGCCTGAATACGGTGACTGCGGCAAAGCCCCAAGAGCGCTGCTGGACTGTGCGTATAGCAGTTGGTTGGCCGGCCATGAGCTTTTCCCGGTACCGCCACGTGCGATGCCTAGTGTGCCGCTGGTAATATCCGAGGTAGAGTGCTTATGATCCGTTGCGGCCGCGCCTGCCTGAGCGGCTGTAACATTGTGCGGATTGCGCCGGTTTCCAATATGTGCAATCAACGTAGCGACGGCCTTTTTAATTTTGCCGAACGCGACGGACATTTTTTCACCCGATGACAAATCGACAAGTTTTGAAGCCTCTGAGTAGGTGGGCGTTTGGTCGTTCGTGCTAGCGTTCGGCACGTTGCCAAGCCCGACCTGTGCTTTGGTAACACCGTGTGGATTCGTTTTATCCTTGGTGTGTGCATCGAATGCCGCCTTAGTGGCATACGCCAGCGATTCGTTGATGATGGCCGAAATGTTTTCGGCATTGCCAACGAAAATTGAAAACTCCATCTGCGTTTCGAGGATGGATCCGGAGCTGGCCGCAATATAGTCAGCAGTTGCTTCCGGCTCTGTGCCGTAGGCGTACAGAACCTCTTCGGTGGCATCATCCTGATTCTGTGCAAAAATGCCAACCTCTTTCAGCCGGAAGCCCGCCTCAACATCGGAGTTATTAAAGCTCGTCTCAAGAGTTGCATTGTTACTGTTGACTGTGATCTTGGTAATTGTGAGCGTTTTTAGCGGATTGCCGAGATCAGTGGCAGAGCTAACGTCCTGCGGATCGCCATTGCCAATCTTCACACTAGAGAATATGATTTTATCGCCGGACATTGCTCGAAGCAGTGCATTCAGCCCGGCATTTGTGAGTTGCAAAGTCATTATGAATTCTCCTTATGTGGTGAGCATATTTCCGCTTTCATCCAGCAGCGGCACACCATCTTCATCGGTAAGTAGCGTAACATCCGATACGTCTACCGGATCGCATGTTATAGACATGGTTTTTGCAACCTTCATAGCCATACCTACATAAATTTTTTGCGAGTGAGCTAGCAACGCAGAGATGTGATCCAGCACGGCGCTACAGCGTTTGACAACATCCAAAACCGCCACAAAGGAATCGTATTGAGCCACGATGTTAGCATTGTTTTTGGATGAAACGCGGAAATGATACGGCTCTCCGTCGTACTCAAACCACTCTTCTACTTTGCCGTCGCCAAGATAGTCCGCAACAGCAGTTTCGATTGCAGACTTTGTGCCAAGATGCTTGTGGATATACCAACTAGCTTTCAGTGCAGCGCGCTTTTCGGAAACCGGAGCATCGGGCCTCCACCAATCAACCTTAAAGTCCGCCGCCAGTGCGTCCAGCATCGTTTCGTCCAAATCTTCAATGTGGGTATAAATCTCGGCAAGCTGCACCTTCTGCGCAAGTGTCTCCAATTCACTGGCAATAGCCGAGGCAAGCGCCTGTATTCCGGGGTCGTCTTGCAGCACTTCGGGGAGCGCGCGAAGGAAATTGTCCGCGTTGAGGCCGTGCTTACTCATCCTCATAACCTCCGCTTGTGACGGTCGTGTTGACAAGCTTCGCGACCTGTGGCGTGCTGTGGTCGCTGCCGTCTGACAGCTGCGTGAACACCGGCGATGTCACGGCGACGCGCTTAACACCGGTCTGCATCAGCAAGGAAACGAGTTTGGACGGATTGATGTCACGGCCAAGCTTTGCACACTGCCATTTGGCATAGTCCGCAACGGCTGCATCAACCTGCGTTTTGATTTCGGCAGCAGACACCGTTGTGTCGCTCGGGATGTAATAGGTAAGCGCAATGTTGTAGTTCACCTGCGTAGGATCCTTTACGCTGACAAGATCGGTCAGAGGGCGCACTTTATCATCGTTGCATGCGGCTAAAATCAGTGCTTTAACCGTATCGGTGGCGATTGTGCCGTCGTCCATCAAAGCATAGATATCCACATGGCCCGCTCCGTCGCCGGTGATGGAAATGTCGAGCTGCGTAACGGACGCAAGCGCGCCATCTGCCTTGATTGTGATATCCAACAGCCCGTCCGCATAGCTTACCGTGTAGTCGGTGGTTATGGCGGCCTTAACGCTGCTCCCAGCCGCAGCCACAACAAGGCTGCTCGCGGTCAGATTGTCTCCGCCGAGGAATGCGTGTCCACTATAGACAGGAATTGTTTTCACAATATGCCGTTTCGGGCGGATGGCCTTGACGTCCGCAATCTCCGTAGATACGGACTTTGCCCAATATACATAGGCCCCTATTGGGCCTGCCGTGGAGTATGCGTCCTCCGACGCTTTCAGCAGCTCAAAAAATTCGGCATCAGTCGCGGCATTCGCGCCGCCGTCTGCAACTGTGATATTGGAACAGCTAACGTAGTACGGGAATACATCGACCACGGTGTTAAGCTGCCCGGCCAGATAGCCGTTCCCGACCGTTCCGGCCGTCTGGCATCGCACGGAAACGTCTGCCGTGGTGCTGCCGATTGGGATATACACATCCGCCGTCGTTTCCCAGATCAGCGTATTGGCCACGTCTGTCACGCGAGTCCCAGCGGGAATCAAAATGGCAGATTCTTGCGGTGCCGATATGGAGAATCGCATCGTGCAAGTTGCGGCCTTGGCCGAGGGGCGCAGCTGCGTGTAAAAGAGTTCTGCCAGCGCATCCAAGTTTCCCCCGACTGCGCGGCTGGGGATATTTTGGTTGGCGGCATAGTTGATTGCTACGCGCGTCTGCACAATAATATCGGCCACCCACAGAATAAACAGGCGTTCCGGACTTGCTGGTTGTACCGTAGTGCCGGTCATTTTTTCATAGGCCGCGATTATGGCGGTCACAAGTGCCGCAGTATCCGTCTCGATAAAAGCGTAATCGCTACGCATTGATGCTCACCTCCACGATGGGGATTAAGACGCCGGGCGTGCCGGCATCTTCTTCAAATGATATATCTTCAACCGTAGCACGTGGCTCAAACGTCTCGACAACCTCTTTGATTTCTGCGATCGCCATGGTTTTTGCGACGGGCTGTGGACGATCGAGAAATTCCATCGGAAGACCGAACTCCCGATATAACGGGCAAGAGCCACGTCGCGTCCGAAGAATGATTGCAATATTCTGGAGAACGGACTTTACCGTGTCTGTCTCATTTAGTTTGACTGCTGCCGTACCTGCCTTTACCGTATAGGTCATACAATCACCTCTCTGTGTATTCGGTAAGGCTGAGCGACACCGTTGCGCTGGTCAGATTCCCGTGCCCATCAAATGTCTGCATTTTGATCTTGTGGGAGTTGATAACCCATCGGTATTTTCCATAGGCCTTTGACCCAAGCACAAGCGGCAGCGCCCGGCCCGAGCGCTCGTAGTCCCATATCTTCACGATATCCGCCATGGGCGACACCCCCCAATATGCGGACAAGATAACGTCGAACGAAATAGCATCAGGAGCCAGTCCGGTGAACTCCACCAGTGCGTCGGTCAAATGACGGGAATGCGTGGAGTAGTTCGCGCTGCCGGACCATGTCATAGCCGAAATCGTGCGCACCGTGTCAGCAGACACCTGAAACGCAATATCCCCCAAGCAGCCGATTTGCATCACAGCACCCCCAAAATGTAGCCATCCGCGTTGAAGTACGGGAGATAGAGCACAACTACGGTATCGTTAATATCTGGCATCCAAATATCCGTTGTCCCGTGCCGCAGGACCGTCAACCAGCCGGACGTGAAGCCCAGATCGCGGTATAGCACACGGGCCTTGCGTCCATCAACAGCCGTTACCGTTCCAACTCTTACGATTTTATCCATTAGTAGCCCTCCAGCACGCGCCGCAGCATCACTGCCGTAGTGTACCCCGCGCTGCTCACGCTGTGCTTTGACTGCTTTACAATATACTTACCATCAAATGCGCCCCAGCCGTCGAGCAACACCGTCACCCCGGCAAGTAGTTCCGGGTCTCCTGGAAAGGTGAAACTGCATGTTCTAGCATATTTGTTATGGAGCCGGAGTTGCTTTTCCGCAAGAGCTTTCGCCTCGGCCACGCCGGAAACTCTGGCCGTAATTTCAAGCTGCTGATTCTTTTCGGATTCCTTGTAATCCTCAATGTAGGCAGTCGCCTCAATGCATCTGCCATCAGCAGCGTAGGAGACGCGGCAAGAAGCGTACTGCGTGTCAGATTTTCCGACAGACAGCTTATACTTCGTGTAACCGCACCCGCGGGAAATCGTTTTGATTGGCGATTTCGCCTCATAGCTGGATTGTTCGAACAGTACGAGAATATTTGAGGTTGCCTTGAGGCTTACGCCTGCGTTATGGCACAGTGTTGACAGGAACGCGATATCGCTGCTTTGCACCTGCTCCACGCGGTCATAATACGGATCATCAGCAGATTCAAACAGACACGCAAGCCCATTTCGCGCCGCCATCTCGCGGGCAATTCCAGACAGCGTATAAGATTCCCACGCTTGCGAGCGCTTGGTCTGCCGGATTTGCCCGTCAAACGGGAGGGCGATTGCCTTAATTGTCACAGTGGCCGGAGGGCCGGAAGCATCGATGGTGTCCAACTCGAATTGACCGCAATCCAGTACTTTGTCGGTACCGTCCCCATTCCAGTTCGCGCGAACAATGCCTGCACGGATTTTCAAGCCGGATGTGGTAGATGCTTCCGCCGCGCCGCCCGTCTGAACGGATTCGGTTTGCTCCAAATATGTCGCGCTGACATAAGCAGTTTGCCCGCTATACTGTATTGCGGCCCATCCGCCGGCGATAGACGATACTGGCACCGTCGTACCATACGCCAACGCGCCAAGCTTGGCATAACCTATCCCGGGTCCGGAGCGCACATTTAAGCCGGTTGATGCGGTGACCCGATAAGAGGTCGCCGCCCCACTGACACTTTCAGTGGTAGTTGTGTCAGAGGATGTAGCAGCCGCCTGCACCATGTCGTTCAGCCATCGGCAGAGCCAAAGGCCCTCACGATCCTGCAGCTTGATTTGCAGATCGTCCGATTCATCCTCTTCATTGTCCGTATAGGTCAAAGACAGCAAATAGGGCTGCATGGACTGCGTGATATTGACGCCGGCAAAAGCCACATCAACAGCAGTGCGCCGGGCGAGATTTGTGCTGCTCATCCGGTCACCTTCTTCCAAGGCGGGAGCGCCGACAAATCATCAGCAGTTGTATCAACGTCCGGCAGTATGAGAATTACCCCGGCAGGCAGTATGTAGTACCCCACGTGCTCCTGATTGGCACGAATCAGCTTGTCTGTATAAGAGACGCTGCCCATCTTGCCGTAGGCAATACCATCCCACATATCGCCTTGTACTGTGGTATAGGTCTTGCTCATACATACGCCCTCCTGTCTGCATCGATACCAGCTTCGGCAAGCACCTGCAGGATATAGTCTCGCATATCGTCATCATGACTACGAAGAATCTCTTCTAGGTCGGCTGGATTGGAAACCCCATCGAGGTAGTACACCGGAGCGAATCGCACCTCTACCACATTGCCGTCCGAACCGCCAGGGCGAGGGAGGGCCTCAATTATACGCTGTGTCTCCTGCGCGGGAAATACAGATGCCCCGCGATGGCCGACAATCAATTCAGGACCATTCTCACCCGCAATGAATATATCTTCCGCGCTCGTTGTGCCAGTTGCGTTTCCGCTGACTTCGCGTGGAGCTGCGCCGCCATAAGACGCTGAGGACAGCGCGGCTGTTGCGGTGTCGGCGAGCAGCTGATATGCAGTCTGCACCTGTGGCAACATGCCGACTGCACCGTCGATAAACCCCTGAACAGTGGCCTGCGCGCTTTCTTTTGCCTCGTCGCACATATCCATCGCCTCGATGTCGTCGGCAAGAGCTGTTTGCAGTTCATCCATGGCGGCCGTAAAATCGGTCTTGAGATCCGCCACACTTCCAGCCGCGTTCTGCTGCTCCTGTTGCAACACTCTCCAGCTGGCAACCATTGCTGCTAGTTGTTCATCTGTAGCGCCTGCCATCCCGGCGATCGCGTTAACGCTGTCTGTGCTGCCATCAGCAAAGCTGGCGATCATATCGCTCAGCCCTTCGATGTCGGCGCTGCGCTCGGTCAGGGATTGTAGATTTGCATTGTAGTCCTGCCAGTATGTGATCTGGCTCTCCAGCGCAGAATTGATGCTGCCAGCGCTGGTTGCAACAACCGCTGCAGCCTCATCCCAAAGCTGGTACTGGCCGGTTATGCTCTCGTATGCCGCACCGTACGCTTCGTTATACGACTCAGCGAGTGCATTGATTTTTTCTCGAACATTGGAGATTGCGGCTTCAAACTCGCTGCTCTGGGCGGCAGCTTCCTCGGACGTATTTACACCATCGTTCATGGCGCTGGTCAGATTTTGTACCGCTTCTTCAGCGAGCGATATTTCCTCTTTTGCCTTAGCAACAGAGTCCGAGTCTTCTTCTATTGCTTTGCTGTAATTCTTGATGGCACTATCGGCTGCCTGTATTTCGCTGTTAGTGTCGTTTATAGAATTCTGCAAATCATAGTATTCTTGCGATAGAAAAGCCGTCGCATCGGCGTAAAGGCCATATTTATCATAGTATTCGTTTGCCTGCTGCTGTGCGTCCGCCCACAGTTCGTCCATGCGGGAATAAGTATCGGACAGCTTCTGCTGCGCAGCTGCCAAGCTATACTGCGCCTTGGTGAGACCGATGCTGTTTTCTTCGGATTCGATTAGTACGGCAGAATACTGGGAATACAGTTCTGTGAGCTGATTTTGATAGGCCTGCTGCATGGCGTTTTGCCGCCACGCTTCTGTGTTAGCGCGTAGTGCTTCCGTTCCACCGGTAATGGAATCAGTTTCGAGGTCGATGGAGTCTGCCAAATCAGGGACGACCTGACAGATCAACGCGAGGGTGTTGTGGTACTGCTGCTGCTCATCGGCGGAAAGACTGGCGTAATCGCCCATCTCTTCCAGCTTGCTGATATAGGTATCTGCAACGTTGGCCGCGGCCAGGGTAGATGCCACAGTTTCCTCATAGGTTGCCTTGGTATCATCCATTGCCTCCCGCATGCCGCGAGCAGCCTCTGTCAGTTCCTTCACGCTGGGCACCGCGTTATTGGCTGATGCCGTGGCCAAAGCAACTATGCCGGCTGTGATCGCAGCCACAGCAGCAGTAACACCCATAATGACGTTGACACCTGGGATCGCTGCCGACAGGAGAGCGCTTGCAGCCGCAGCCACCTTTGCAGCCACAGCATATGCGGCCAGCGCCGCGATTACTGCGCCAATGACACCAACAAAGGCAGTGACAGCGTTGACCAATGCAGGGTTTGCTTGTATGAACGCCGTGATGCCATTCAACATCTTTGCGCCGATGCTATACGCCTTGCTGAGTGCAGGAGTGTAGGCGTCGCCGATGGCTACCTTGAGGTTGTTGTAGGCGTTCTGCATCATGGTCAACCGGCTCTGTGCGGTGGCGTAGCGCTTGTTGGCCTCGTTGGTGAGGGCGGTATTCTGCTGCCAGG
>OLSD01001312.1_pt1 | contig 21094 bp, 16 predicted proteins | sample 1672211 | NCBI WGS metagenome assembly OLSD01 (sample SAMEA3136659, study PRJEB25190) | human gut metagenome | reverse complement strand
GCGACATGTCGCATTCTTCGGCAAATGTTTGATCAGCAAGAATTTCAATCCACGCTCCCTTGCGGGAGCGACCTATTACAACTTGCCTTGATAGTATTATATCACAACATTTCAATCCACGCTCCCTTGCGGGAGCGACGCTGGTTATAACCTCTTTCGCTCTCCGACTATTGAATTTCAATCCACGCTCCCTTGCGGGAGCGACAAAGCACGAGAACGGCATTTTTGTTATCAAAACAATTTCAATCCACGCTCCCTTGCGGGAGCGACCGAGGAATTCTACTGTAATATGAGGTGATTTAATATTTCAATCCACGCTCCCTTGCGGGAGCGACATTTTGTTTAACAAGGGCTAAATTATCCTTATAAATTTCAATCCACGCTCCCTTGCGGGAGCGACTATCAAAGCTATTAAGAATCCTTTTTGCTTTAAAATTTCAATCCACGCTCCCTTGCGGGAGCGACTAGGGGGAGCAATGTGATGGACAGATATGTTGTTATTTCAATCCACGCTCCCTTGCGGGAGCGACCCTTGTCAATGGCAGGGCGGGATTTTTTATTTTAATTTCAATCCACGCTCCCTTGCGGGAGCGACCAAAGTATTCGCCTAGGCTCGCTTCATATTCCACATTTCAATCCACGCTCCCTTGCGGGAGCGACTAATTACTTCTTCTTTAATTGGGTCTGAGTTACAATTTCAATCCACGCTCCCTTGCGGGAGCGACAGGCCAGAGCCGATCCAGAATAGGAGATCTAAACATTTCAATCCACGCTCCCTTGCGGGAGCGACGCGGTCAACGCCGATATTTTCCGAACATCGCTAGGATTTCAATCCACGCTCCCTTGCGGGAGCGACAATGGGCTATGGATGATATGCAAAAAGCTGGTTTATTTCAATCCACGCTCCCTTGCGGGAGCGACGTAAAAAAAATGAGAAGAAGTAGAATTTCTCGTGATTTCAATCCACGCTCCCTTGCGGGAGCGACTATTTCGTTTATTCAGGAAGTTGTTGATTTTATTATTTCAATCCACGCTCCCTTGCGGGAGCGACTAACCATATGGCCAAAGCCGCTCCAACGTGGGAATTTCAATCCACGCTCCCTTGCGGGAGCGACAGCATCAAAACAAATTACTTCTCTATTAATTTAAGTCAAGCATTTTTTGCGAACCGGCTCAACTCAAATACTCAAGAATTTTATTTTGACGTGAGAAAACTTTGAGTTTCCCATTCTAGCCCAGGTTGCGAACCTAAGCTAAATTATATGTTCCATATAACTTCGCACAGGATAATTTTGCACTATTTTTCTTCATGCCAATCAATATGCAAATAGCGGTTCTTTAATTCGTTATTTCCGTTATATAGTAAATTCTCAAAGAATTTCTCTAAATACAACGTAGTAGCATGAATTCCATTTTGTAAATCATTATAATTTGCTCTAACCAAAGCATTACGGAAATACCAAGAATACTTAGCAAAAGCTTCATTACCTAAGGAATATCCTAAAGAATTCAAATACTTTATAATAAAAACAGCAGTTGAGCGAGTGTTTCCTTCGCAAAAAGGATGTATCTGCCATATATCACAAGTAAATTTTGCTATATGCTTAACGATTTCACACTCGCTAAGATTTCTATAAGAAAATCTCTTTTCAGTATTAAAATCATAGTCGAGTGTCATAGGAATACTATCATAGGATGCGTAAAAAACACTTTTTCCATTCAAAACCCATTCATTTTTACTAATATTATAGGTTCTGACCTCTCCGGCATGAGCAAATACATTCGCAAAAAGGTTTTTATGTATGGAAATCCAATAAGCAGGAGAAAAGCTGAATGTTTTTTCTCCCAATATTGCAGTAATCCTACCGGCTACAATATCCGCTTCTTTCGTTCCAGCTTCAATAGCTTTCCTATCGTTACATTCCTCATAATAACTACTGATTTTAGCATTAGCTTCACTAATAGTGATTTTGCCTTCAATATTCTCTTTAGCTGTTTCCAGTAAGTAATTAGAAGTAGAAAGGCCATCTACTGCCTGTAAACCAATTGCCGTCTGCCAGGCAACTGTTTTTTCTTCCAGCTTTGGTTCACCCAAACGAATATATTCATTTAAGTCTTGATACCAATCTTTCTGCATATTACATTCCTTCTTTAACTTCGGGAACAAGTCCAGTCAATTCATCAACAAAAATATCATAATCATCTGCAGACAGTGCCTCAGCAATACCTTCCTTAAGCTTTACTTTAACGGAACGATGAACCTTAGCAGAAGAGTACTGCCCTTCCTTGCAATTATGCTTCCACCAATACAACTTAACAACTTCCATAGAGCCATCCGGACGAGCCGAAGAAGCATCATTTTCAAACAGAGTTAATAAACATTTTTTGACAACTTCAGCATCTTCATCTGTAAAACCAGTTTTCGTTGCAAGCTGAACATTAATGGCACCCTTAATTTCATACATACCAAACTTTATCATGTGCTTCATGCCCATTGTATCAGAAGATTTTCCTTCTTTGCCATCTTTATTTTCGCCATTGACACTTTTGGTAATTTGATAAGAGCATACTTCAACGGGATCAATGCTTACTGCCTGATGAATCGAGATAGGTCCTCTTACACCTACTGAAACACCTGCTGCTTCTTTATCTTTTTTATTATTAAATGCGAATACCTGTCCAAAACTACGCACATCAAGCCAAGTTTCACATGTCCAGGCAGCATACTGCTCCGGACTAACTTTGTCACCTTTCTTTGCTTTCTTATCGCTCTTATCTTCTGCTAAATGTTTCTCTTCAAGCTTTTTAGCAATAAGTGCCGATGCACGATCGCTCAAAGAAGTAAAGCCATCATCGCTGCGATCATTAGACTGTACAAAAATAGGATATCCCAAATCCTGCATACGATTACGGATTTTACGCTTAATACATTCAGCTGTAATTTCACCATAACTGCCGTAATCAATACGCGGACGATTACCATTCAGCGGATCACCATTGGGATTTGCCATTTTTACACTTACCAATAATACAAAGTCAATTTTGTTGCTTAATTCTGCCATTTTACTTATCCTCCTCTTGTTTGTCTTTTTTAGATGTATATAAATCATTGCGCTGATCATAATAACCCATCAAATAACAGGGTTCCAAACTTTTATTGCGGATTTTATCAGCTGTTTCACCTATTTTTCCCATAATTTCGCCAATAAGGCCCAAATAGAAGTTTTTTCTTGTGTCCGGCAAATATTTCAAATAAGGTCTTAAAGCACCATTAATATTCGCTGCACCACTTTCCGGCTTAGCACAATAAAAATTCCACAATTTATCAGCATGAGTTTCCCTGATATCATTATCAGTATAGCCGTACCGGCTCTTCATTGCATCAATCTCTAGCTTTTCAAATACAGCTAATAATCTGCCATATAAATAATCACGATTCAACTTATTTTTATCAAGGCTCATATTCCATTCCTCCTTTTGGGCCTTATCATTATAATACTTTCTTATGACCGCACAAGCTACAGAAAGTATCTTTTCACGATTTTTCTTATTATAGCTTTTGGGCATTGAAGCCTTGGCAGTTAATGCCATTACTATATCATAAGGTATAGGCAGTTTCTCAATAAGACACTTAAACAGCCTCTGCATATGTTGTTTTAAAAGCTTATCATCAACTTCAACTTTGCTGTTATCATCATTGCCCCTCTGAACACCGAAAGCAAAACGCACTATATCATTCAACAACGGTGATTGGATATTTTGATAAAAATACCAATAACAGCTATTATACCAGCTATTAATTCTTTCAAAAAAATCAGATGCCTTTAATTCATTATAATATACCAATGATAATCGTCCGGTTGTTGCTGCATCAAAAGCTGCAATAATTACATCCTCTTCATTAGGTAAATCATTTTTAAATCCTGCCAAGGTATTATATAATTCCTTGCGATAATCCGAAGGAACAAAAATTGTTTTCTTTTTATCGCCAAATATACTCTTATTAAACTTTGGTACAGGTTTTCCCTTAGGATTCCAACACAAAAAAGTTCTATCAGATACGCAAAAGCTAGTTTCGGAATTATTGGCCAACCACTGTAAAATTACAAACACTTTCTGAAAGGTTGAATATCCTACACTGCTTGCTTGTTCAGCATCAGTAAAGCGTCCACGAAAAACAAAATTTGCAGTATCATTGGAAGAAATCAATTTAGCATTTGCCTGCTTATTTACAATGCCTTTAGGAACCATAGGTGCAAGAATCTCTTGTTCACCAGAAATCATACAAAGATCCGTAATAAATTTCTCATTATTTTGCATCTGAGTGTCATAATAAGAAGCCCATTTTTGGAATAGCTGTTTATCACGCCAACATTCTTCTACGTCTGTTCCCAAAACACGCCAACGCACCATGCATTGCAATGGTTCTACACCATTAATTTTTTTGTCAGCTATTTTGTTATTTTTATCCAATTCCAAAAGTTGTTCTCTTACTAAATCCTTGACAATCGTTTCACCATCAAGATACTTTTTTATAGCACTTAGTTTTATATCGCCATATTCTGATGATGCTTCCCAATTTGCTAACAAATTCATATATTCCTGATGCTTGTTGTTTTCTGTAGGAATCAGATAATCTAATTTATCGCTTAATGGATGCGCTGCCGGATTCTTGCCGGAACGACTACCGGATTCTATTGTTACAGGAATAATAGTTGGCTGCTCAAAAGGCACATTAGGATCTTTACTTTTTTTATCCAATGCTCTTGCACTTACAAATTCGCCATTTAAATTAATGCTTACTTCAATTTGTACATTTTTCAAAATATGAGAGATTGGTAACAAAGGCGATTTGCCGGCTTCAATCATTCCTACTAATGACTTATGGTATTCATATGTCTCATAGGCTTTATTAAACAAACTCATCTATTGTTCCTCCTTCCTCATGTTCGAACTCATCTAAACCACTAAAATTCTTCTTATCTTCAAAAATTTTCATTTTCATCGGATGAATTCTCTTAGTAGCAGTACACTCTTGGGGACGTATGAAATCAATAACACCCTTTTTCATAACCGGTCGCCAAAAACGTACAGTCATGCAATCCTTAGTTTCAGGAGAATAAAATTCATCCGGATAAGTAATACCATGATACATAACACCAAAAGCCAATTCATTAACATCATCATAGGCCCCAGAACCTTCACCAAATTTGCAAGGCTCTACATAAGCCTGACATTCGCGTGTTCCCAAAAAAACATCTCGGCGGCCGCCTTTCAATATCATCCGTTTTGCAATATTATGGTGTTTATTCTCATTTCGGTCACCTTCCAACTCAGGTCGGTTCTTATTCCATTCAAAATGCGCCTGGACTTGATACCGGCAATTTTTCAGATATGTATAATAAGCCAAATCATTGCCATTGCCAGTGTACTTAATCGGACGTATACCTTTAACCTCTGTTTGAATCTGATTTATTACACGCACCTTGTCAATATACCAAATGATTGTTGGCTTCCAATACACCGACATTAAAATACCTTTTAATGCTTCATATGTAGGCACCTGATAAGAACACTTCTCACCACCTACACGCATGATTGGATCACTAAAAAGTGCATAATTACCATAAACCTTAAATTCGACATTATTAAAATGCATATGACACCTCCGTTGCTTAATAAAAAACTCCTTCGCCACCTATGGCATCTAAATTCAAACCAAGCTTATCATCATAGTAAGCAGAATCATTCAAGATATAGATGCCAAAATAATCATTATATATCACTGCTGCATCTTTATTTCCTTCTTTTAATTTTTCTATTTGATATTGGTAGCATGTAACAGTATATCCAGTTGCTTGCTTTATAACTTCCTCAGCATACACAAAATTATACATAGCTTTCTCAGAATTCAGCTCACTAATAACATCTTGCCCCTTCCCATAAGGCACTATCATTTCAACGGTATTATTGACAAAAACATTAAAATACTTTCCTGCTGTCTTTAACTGTTGTGCCAAAAAGTAACCATCTGCAACATCATGTTGATTTAACAATCCGTATAAAGACTTATGTAAATTAGGTACTAAAAAATCTTGCTCACCCTTGTTCATCATAGAGTATAGCTTTTTATAATAAAAGGAAATAGCTGCATCGGAGTTCAAGCTAGTATAATGCTTTTTTATTTTAACTTCCTGTAATAAACTTTCAGTAGCACTTTTTGCAGTTCTAATCTCTTTAAGCCGATGAAGTTTTTCTCCCAATAAATTTACAATGTAAACCGACTCTAATTTATTTTCGCCATTTCTATTGCATCTTCCTGCTGCCTGAACAACACTATCCATTCCAGCCTGTAATCTAATGACACAGTTAAAAGAAATATCCACACCAGCCTCAATTACTTGAGTTGCAACGCAAACTATTTGTTTAGGATCTGGTAAACTCAAATCAATTTTCATTGACTCTACTATCATTTTTCTATGCTTTGTACACATCGAAGCAGATAGATGATACATTGGAATCACACCGTTTACTTCAGCCTGTAAACTCTCAAATAACTCTTTAGCCTCTCGTTTTGTATTGCATACAACTAGAAGGCTTTTTTTGCTCCTTATTATTTCTAAAGCAAAATCAGATAACTCTTCCATGCTCATAGAAGCCTTGTCAACTAATTCCACACGTTCAAAAACCTTTAAAGTTTCAGAGGGCAACGTAATCAAGTCACTAACCTCGCTTAATAATTTGTGCTCAGCATTTTCAAAAGAAGGCTGTGTAGCAGAACACAAAATAACAGTTGCGTGACATTTTTTCACAAGAAAGTTAATAGTTAAATTAAACAGCGTAAGCATTTTGTTTGGCAAAGACTGCACCTCATCAAAAACAATTACACTATTACACAGAGATGCAAAACGTCTGACTGAACTGGTTTTTCCTAAAAACATGGTGTTTAGAAGTTGCACCAATGTTGTTATCACAATAGGATTATCCCAGGACTGTATAAGCAGCTCTCTCTTATTTAATTCTTCGACATCATTGTTTTCATCATCAATGACATTAGAATGATGCTCTAAAATAATACTATCATCCTGTACTGCTTTTCTTATTTCCTGTGCATTTTGTTCAATGATGGACAGTAAAGGCATGACAAAAAACATTCTTTTTTTATGATATTTTTTTGCATGTTCCAAGGCATAACGCAATGAACTTAAAGTTTTGCCACCACCAGTCGGAACATTTAACCTGTATATTCCTTCAGGTTTTTGCGCAGCAACAGCACATGTAGCAGAAATCTCCTTGCGTGCTAAATCTATATCTCGATCTGTCTTAAAATTTTTAATATAAGAATTAAAATTCTCTAAAGCCTTGCTCCAATCCAAGCTTACCTGCTTAGTTACCTCATTTTTTCAAACTCCATAGTATCTTTTCTATCGGCATCTATAACTGCCGATGTCAGTAAACGACACACCAATGAATAATAAAATGGAATTTCATGTTCTTCATCATCCTCTGTTCTATCTATACTAACTATTATATCGGCAAGATTTTTTATTTCAGCTGTTGCCTCCAGGAGCAATTTTTCAATTTCATCCTCACTGGCACATTCATTATAGAAGTTTTCTATAGCTTCCTCAGAATCAATGTTTTCTTTTTCTAATCTGTAAGCAAAGGCACTTTCATCATTATCTTTTATGCAGTCAAATAAGCCGTGATGTGCTCCGATTGCATAGGCTATCAATTCAATAGTTAAATCTTGGAGGTTATTTGTGCCAACATATTTAGCATGTTTCGCTAAAATCAACTTTACACCTGCAAAAGTATGATTAACAGAACCACGCTTAACTTCTTTTTCATTGATAACTGCATCTTCAATATACTGCACAAATCTTAGTGTATGTTTACCAACATCATGTAATAAACCTGCAAGATAAGCAGTCTTTTCCAAACCTACTGCTTTTAATGCTTCACTAGCATATTTTGCCGTATTACGGCAATGCTCAGCAACAGATTGAAATGAATAAGTTACTTTACCATCACAAGATATTTCTTTTCTTATATGCGCCAGATACATATTGAGCACCTTCCTTTTATCTTTCAATTATATTTTAATGTAACAAAAGTCGATTGTCAAGGATTATTATTTCTGCTAAGAACGCAAAATTACCTTGTCTTCTGAAGCTTGTTATTGTACAATGAAAGAGTCATATACTTTTGGTATATGTGGATTGAAAAAATTATATTTTTATGTATGTAAATAGAGATACTAAAATGTATCTCTATTTTACATTTCTGCTAATTTATCTTTAGTGTATCACACTACAAAGACAGTTTTTGTCTATATCAAAGAACTCACTTATTACCTTGAATAAAAAATTTAGGAATTTGCAAAAAAGTTCAGTCTATTAATTTTTTAAAATTACAGACTGGACTTTTCTAATTCCACAAGGAATACCTATATTGTATATTCTTTTATTATAAAAATCCCCCCTACCTCACACGTATACGCCTGCCTTCGCCGTTCGCCAGAAAAATTTCGCCCAGCTGCAATCTACCGTCCACAATCTTAAAGACATCACTTTCAAACGTACCCACCTTAGTTTCAATCTCTACATTACTGAAAGCCAGCTCGCCGCTCTGGTCGCTGAAGCTGCCGCGCAGGCTCAAAAACGGCACCAGCATATATGTTCCCTTGCCCGTAGAAAAGCTGCCGTATACCAAATTATTGCCCTTAGGCCCCTCATTGCGGAACTTAATCTTCAAGGCTACGCTCGTATTAATCTTCCTGCTTTTGGCAGCCAGCGAAGCCATCAGGTTCTTGCCGTCAACATCAATCTTGTAATAGCGCTTATCAAAATGATACAGGCCTATCGCATCAAAGGTACCGCCAAAAATGCTGCCAGTCACATCCTGAAAGGTTATCAGCGCATTTTCATAATGATAGGTGCCGTTGATATTCGTAAAATACAAATCGTTCAGATGCAGCTCCTTCAGCGCCAGCGCCCCGTCAATCAAAGGCTTCCTTAAGCTGCCTGTCATCTGCCCCGTCACCGTCATCGCATCATTAATATTCTTCATGCCCAACGAATCGGGAATAACATCATACAGGCAAATATTGATATTCGCCTTCTGCTCCCCCTGCAGGTCGCAGGTTCCGTCAATATTCAGCCCCTTGCCTGCAATGCTGCCGCCGTAGCGTCCTGCAGCCAAATGCAGCTTCAGCCTTTGATGCTCATGTATCTGCGCCGTGCCGTCCACGTCATTCAAAATAAAGTGACGCTTTTTATATTCTGCCGACAGCACCGTATCATGCAAAATCAGCTTAATATTCGGCAGTCTGCCCTTAATCTGCAGATGACGCTTTTCCATAGGCACCTCGTCCGGCAGAATACTTTCCTCCGCCGTCTTTTTATTCTGCAGGATATCCAGGCGCATTTTATCATCAAAGCCAAGATGAATATAAGCACCGCTCAGCTCCACCTCCTGCACCGTGTCAATGCCTGCTATACGCAGGATGATGTCCTTAGGCTTGATTTTAATGCGTCCCTCCGGTACATCCACCAAGCGTTCATGCTCCGGCGAATCCCAGGTCAGGTTTTTAAAATACACGTTGCCCCAGATATCGGCACGCAGCTCCTCGGCCGTCACGCTTCCTGCCAGCACCTGCTGCTTAGCCATATAATAGTTAAAAAGCTCCGCCGCATGACGGCTGGCACGCTGCGCCAAAAAGAAATAAACAGCGCCGCCCACCGCCAGCAGGCAGACTGCCAGCATTGCCAAATGTGTTTTAGATAATCTGCGTATTGCCTGCAACATATAATCACCTCTTTCGCTTCTAAACTTCCTAAGCTCAGTATATCACCACGCCGAAACGCCCGCAACTAATAGCAAAGGCACAGCAGACCTGTCACCAGCATCTGCTATGCCCTTTGATATACGCATATTAAATTGTTACTTCAGGCAGTACGTTCCGTCGGCAGCCTCCGCAACAGCGGCGGCAAAAAATGCCTGCGCCAGCTCCGCCAGATACGCCGTATCCTTCACGCCTGCCATCTCGTAGGCGGAATGCATCGCCAGCTGCGCCAGGCCGATATCCACCGATTTAATCGCCACCTGAGCGGTAGAGATATTGCCCAACGTCGAACCGCCTGCCATATCCGAACGGTTATAGAAAAGCTGCAGCGGCACGTTCGCCTTTTTAGCCAGCAGCTGCACCAGCGCGCCGGATACCGCATCCGTAGTATATTTTTGGTTAGCGCTGTATTTGACAACCACACCATCATTGGGATAGGTCTTGTTCGTCAGGTCATTTTTATCCGTATGATTAGGATGCACAGCATGAGCGTTGTCCGCCGAAAGCATCAGGCTGTTGGCCAAGGACACCAGATAATCCTCCTCGTCCCTGCCCAGTGCCATGTTGATGCGCTGCAGCGCATCCTTTAAGAAGGTCGCCGCCGCGCCCTGCTTCGTGCCGCTGCCAACCTCTTCGTTATCCAGCATGCAGAATACCGGCACACTTGCGCCTGCTTCTGCCGCCAAAAAGCCCTGCAGCCCGGCAAACACGCACTGCAAATCATCCAGCCTGCCGCTGGCAACATATTCCTGCTCCAGGCCCACGGTAGTCGCAGGCATTCTGTTATAAAGGAAAAGCTCCGTATCCACAATCTGCTCTGCAGTAACGCCGCAGGCCTCCGCCAACAGCTTCTGCAGGCCGTCCTTAGTTGCAGCACTGCCGATAAGCGGCAGCATATCCGTCTGCGCGTTCAGCTTTACGCCCTCGTTGGCTTCCCTGTTCATGTGAATTGCCAGATTCGGAATCATCATCAGGTCCTGCTCAATATTAACAAGACGCGCTTCCAAGCGGCCGTCAACATTGCACAGCACGCGTCCGGCAACGGAAAGCGGCCTGTCCAGCCAGGTGTTGAGCAGCATGCCGCCATACATTTCCACATTCAGCTTCACGTACCTTTCGTCTACCACAATTTCCGCATTATTCTTCAGCTTGAACGCCGGCGAATCACAGTGGCAGGCGTAAACCTGAAAGCCCAAATAAGCCTTTTTAGGAATAACAAAGGCCAGCAGCGCCGAACCGTTACGGCTCACGTAATATTTACCGCCTGCCTGCAGCTGCCATCTGCTGTTTTCCTGCAACTCGGCAAAGCCTGCAGCCGCCAGCTCCTCTTTTATATTATTCACGGCAAAAAAGCTGTTGGGCGTTCTGTCCAAAAAAGCGCACAGCTTCGCATTCAGCTCAGTATAAGCCATTTCCATTTCCATCGCTCACCTCTGTAAAAATTTCTCAGTATATTACTCTGCAAAGTGCTCACGCAGCAGCTTTATTTCCGCAGCGTAGCCCGGCAGCTCGTTCGGCGTTTCCAAGTAAAACGGCAGTGTGCGCAGCGCCGGGTGGTTAATCACCGCCGTCAGCGCCTCCAGGCCGATATTGCCTGCACCGATGCACGCATGCCTGTCCTTATGGCTGCCGCAAATGTTCAGGCTGTCGTTCAGATGCACAGCCTTCAAGCGCTCCAGACCGATGATTTTGTCAAACTGCGCCAGCACGCCGTCCAAATCGTTGACTATATCATAACCGCCATCAAAAATATGGCAGGTATCAAGGCAGACGCCCATCTTTTCGTTAAGCTGCACCCTGCTCAAAATCGCCGCCAGCTCCTCAAAGCTGCGGCCAACCTCCGTGCCCTTGCCTGCCATCGTTTCCAGCAGAACCGTGGTATGCAAATCCTTATGCAGCACACTGTTGAGCAGCGCCGCTATTTTTTCAATGCCAACCTCAGCTCCCTGCTTCACATGGCTGCCGGGATGAAAATTATACATATTCCCCGGCACATATTCCAGCATCGCCAAATCGCCCTCCATCACCATCTGCGCAAACTCCAACAGCTTTTCGTCTGCTGCACAAGGGTTCATCGTATACGGTGCGTGTGCCAGAAGTGGCGCAAAATTGTGCTCCTGCATCAACGCATTCAACGCCGCCGCGTCCTCCGGCTTCACAGCCTTCGCCTTGCCTCCGCGCGGATTGCGCGTAAAAAACTGAAACGTATCGGCACCAATCGACAGCGCCGTTTTTCCCATCGCCAAAAAGCCCTTCGATGAGGATAAATGACAACCTATATGTAACACTTGCTCAATCTCCTTTGCTATTTTTCCACCAGCTGATAGCTTTCCGCCAACAGCTCCTGCACCAACGAAATGTCTGCATCCTTTTGCAGCATTACCGTCAGCCAATGCTTTTTGTTCATATGATACGCAGGATAAAAATGCTGCCTGTCCACCAGCTGCTCAATCTTTGCCGGCGGCAGCTTAATATTCAAAACATCAACCTTCCCCGCCTTCGCTAGGCCCAGGCTTTTATAGGGAATCGTCATAAACAAAGCGTACCATTTATTTCTCCGCGCCGTCTTAAAGGTAAAATTCTCCGGTGTTTCCAGCCAGGGAGCGTCGGGAACAGTGCCGAAGCGCTGCGAGCAGTAATCCATCAGCTGCAGCTTAACGTTGCTCTTAATCAGGCACTGCGTTTTTATTTCTTCCAGCAGAGCCTCTGCTTTCTCACGCACGCTCATCACGTAACCGCTGATGTTATCGGCAACGTTAAAGGGCAGGTACGCTTCGTCCGTATCGCTCTCAAAAACATTTACCGCCACCGCCTTGCCTGCAAGCGTAACGACAGCGTAAAATTCCGTTTCCGGCAACACCTTGCGCAGTGTCAGCTCTGCGCCCTTCTGCACAAAGCCATAGGCCAGCGCCTTTTTTATATCAACATCATATTGCTCTAAAATAGGATAAAGCATTGCCCTTCCCCCTGCAAATAAAATTATATGCACCACCGGTATAATCGCCTAAGCAATCAGAACTCCTGCACAACCTCAAAGCGGTACTTTTGCTTAATCGCAGGATATTTTTCGCGGTCCACCTCGCTCATAAACATGGCGTAAGGACGGGCGCAAATTTTGAACGGAGCATACAGCGCCTGATACACCACCAGCTTTTCGCCGGTCTCAGTGTGCTCGGCAAAAGCCAGTATTTTATATAAGTATTCCGTCGTAGGATTTGCGACAGTTTCTCTTTTAAAATGGCGCACAATGTCGCCCATATGCATTTCTCTAGTCATAGTATTAACCTCCGAAAGTATGTAGCTTATATAATTATACTACAAAACACGTCTGCTCTGCTACGTGCTGTAAAGGATAATAGCGTAGCAGTCTTCAGCATTAATCTCATAAAGCGGCAATGCTATATGGAACGCTGCCAGATCTAATAGCACTTCCCGATAAAGCAACCTTAACCTACCCGTCGTACTCTTCCTCCGCTTCCGCCTCCGCTGCCTCTATCAGCTCCCGAAAACCCTTCAAAGCGTCAAAAGCAGCAAACTGCTTCGCACGCACGCTGTAATCTGCATTATCCTCGGCTGCAGCCTTAAACGGATTATGCACCGCTTGTCGCCTGCCGCCCTTGCGAAAATACTTATCATCATTCACCATTATGACCTCCAATCAACGTATTCCTCAGCTTGCCCGTCGCCTTTTCCCGATAGCTGATTCCGCGCAGGATAGCATTCTTGCCATACTTACCCTTAATATCCAGCAACGCCTGCTGCACATCCCGGTCCTTGTCCTCATCAACATCATACGGCGCAAACAGCGATTGCTCCGCACTGCCCAGCCAGGCAAGATTATCCGCGCAAACCGTCAGCTTCCTGATTGGTTGATTTGGCAGCGTCTTTTCCTTATACAGCGCAACAAAAAAATCCTCCAGCACCTGAAACGAATCTGTTGGCTGAGGCAAACGCCTGCTGCCGCCGGTCGGTACATAGCAATCCTTGCTGTAGCCTATCTGCAGGCTTATCGTGTTGCACAGCATCTGCTTTTCCACCAGCTTCAGCGCCAAAAGCTCCACCATCTCCACCAGCACAATCAGCGCATCCTCATAAGCATAATCCTCAAAAAGAATCTGGCTGTTGGAAATACTGTGCGACTTGGGCCTGTACGCCTTAAGCTGCTGCATCGTGCAGCGTTCCCGTCCCCAGGCGTGGTCGATTAAATACTCCGCATTCACGCCGAATTCCTTATACAGCCATTTTTTGTCCGCCTGGCAAATGCCGTAAAGGTCGCAAATGCCATGACGCTCCAATCTTCTGGCAATCCCCTTGCCGATGTTCCAGATATCAGTCAGCGGCTGGTGATGCCACATCGTCTGCTTAAAAAGCTCTTCGTCAAGATACGCTATATTATCCGGCTTGTGCTTGGCCTGCACATCCAGCGCCACCTTCGCCAAAAACATATTGGTGCCCACGCCGCCGGTAGCACAAATACCAAATTTAGTATATATAGAATCCATCAGCAGCTTCGTAAACTCCCGCGGGGATTTTTTGTAGAGCCGCAAATAGGGCGAAAGATAGAGAAAGCATTCGTCAATGGAATATACGTGAATATCCTCCGGACTGAGGTAATCCAAATAGTTGCGGTAAATGGCAGTGGAATATTCCATATACTTTTTCATGCGTGGCTTGGCTATCGTGTACTTAATCCACGAGGGGATCTCGTACAGCCTGCACCTGTTGCGCACCCCCAGCTGCTTCAGCGCCGGGGAAATTGCCAGGCAGATTGCGCCGCGTCCGCGCGCAGCATCAGCTACCACCAGATTCGCCTCGAAGGGATCAAGCCCGCGCTCCACGCATTCTACGGAAGCAAAAAAGCTCTTCAAATCTATACAAGCATAGTATTTTTCTGTTTTCTGCTTATTGGCTTCCATGACAAATTCCTCCCGCGCTTTAAGCGAACATTCGTTGTGTTTTTGTAATGTTATTATAGCACTTTACGAACATAATTTCAATATAAAAAGATTTAGTCAGTGTAGCAGCTGCCAACGGAAAAAGGCTGACGCCCTGCGTAAATGCGAAGCGTCAGCCTGTATTATATGCTTTGAATTATGGATATAAAATGCCTAAAAATTTGTAGCTTGTCCGTTATAATTTACTCTTTTCTAAGTTCATACCGTGTGGTACGACTTCCACCGAGCTGTTTGATTTGACCACTATCTACCATTGCTTTCAGAATACGGCTAGCCGTAGACTGACTAACCTTCAGCATTGCCTGTGCTTCTTTTCGGGTAATAATTGGGTGCTCACTCAAAAATTGTAGGACTTTTCCCTCATTTGAATTCAAAGCCGGAGCTGCCGCATTTTCAATTTCCTTACGTGCTTCTGCTGCTTTTGGCGTGCCATTCACATTAGGAAGAATGATTTTGAAAGCGTTGTTAGTTGTCTTAATCTCCGGTTGCACCGAGGCATTTGCATAAGCTCCCATGATTTTCTTCATGCCGGTGCCATATGCTTCAATCAGCTGCAAGCGGTAAAAGATATTGGCAAGGTGCGGATTTCTACAAACAGAAACACCCATCATCAAATCGTCCAGTTCTAAACCTGGAAGCAACCCGCCGATGGACACGAATTCAATCCGATCATCGTATATGCTAATCAAGGTACTAGCTCGGAAAGAATAATCTCTGTGTACCAGCGTGTTCAGCAATGCCTCGCGGACGGCGACCTCCGGGTAGTCCCGTGTATCAATCCGCAGGAGCTTCCGAAAAGTCGCATGTGTCTGATTGTGGAAATCAATATAGTCGTAGACATCATTGAGTTGCTGCATCAGAGAGCCGGAAAACTCCCGGCGATCCTTAAATACATTCTGATTTATTCCTTCAAACACGGCCGCCTTGATTGTGTGGAGACACTGCTCAGACAAGAGCAACCCTAGATTCGTATAAATGCCATCTGCGGAAACGATTTTCAAAGTCTGCATTTGCGGCTGTCCAAAGGCAACATTTCTTTTTTCAAATTCCTTTTTTGTTGCCTCAAAGGTCAATGCCTGATTGATAGACCGCATATTCTCAAAGCTATCTCCATCGGTTTCCTTGATCATCTGCCGAATAGCCGTATCTGTTGCCGGTACAGAAGAATATCCCTGCCGCACATAGACACCCTCAGGCCGCAGTCCTTTCTTTGCCAGATAATAGGGACGATTTGTTCCGCGCTGAATGTTGACGGCCACAACTGCTTTTCCATCACATTCTAGCGTTTCATAGTGAATGAACATGGTGACATCCGGCTTTACAGCATCTCGTACCATATTGGAAATCTGCAAGGCACACTCATCTGCATTTTCAACTCCCAACACTTTGCCATCGTCTGCCACCCCCACATAGACCGTGCCTCCGTCACAGTTGGCAAAAGCAATGATCTCTTTTTTGATATCATCCATCACGATGGACTTTAATTCAACTATTTCTGTTTCCCGAAATCTCATTCTGCTCACTCCTCAGTTCTATTCTACTCATATTCTAATCATTCTAATCATATTTTAATCATTCTAATCATAATTGTCAATCACACTGCTTAGAATAATGAGTAGCAGGGGCATCAACAAGAGCAGCATGTGTCCTAAATTTTATATATTCTTCGGGACACTTGGCACAAATTATCAGCTGCCAACGGAAAAAGGCTGACGCCTTGCGTGAATGCGAAGCGTCAGCATGTGTTATTTGGTACTGCACAATTTTTATGAGGTGATTGTACAAGCACCTCTTGCATAATTTTTTATCAAGAAGCCTTTCAGTAAATTTTGCCATATACTTTAAATCACGAACAGAATAACCCTTGCTTTCTGGAAATGGCAGTCAATCCTTTTATTGCATGTAATTCCATTATATAAGGCATTGCCTACTATTTTTCAATATCACTGCCCCCCTCCCCCTTACGATATATCTTCTTCAACCAAAATATTAAAGAATTATATCACCAATGAACACAACCCTCGACGAATCTCTCAAAAAACTCAATGCGCACCTTTTTTCCACGATTACCTCGTTATTATATGCTATACCTTGTTCAGCGGTTGAACACCGACATATTCAAAAAAATCAAGCCTACTGAATTACTGACCATGTAATCCAGTAGGCTTTTTTATGCTTTAAAATTTTTCATTTAGCAATCCGCTCTATGCTGCAGCTATGCTCCTTCGTCTTTTTGTCATAGTTAATCCCTACTAAAAGAATACTGCCAGCATACTCATTGAGCGCTTCCGCATAGCGCTTCTCTTTAATCTGCTGCAATGCTGTCTCAGCACCCCTGTTCCATTTCAGCTCAACCACCAGCGCAGGATAATCCTCTCTATACGCTGGCTTGGTAAGATATACAAAATCTGCAAAGCCTCTCCCGGTCGGCAGCTCTCTGATCGGCTTGAAATAATAATCCATCGCAGCTAAAAAAGCAATAGTCAGCACACCACTCAAAGAATTTTCATCGTTATACTGAATGACAGAGGTGTACTGATTATGAATGCTTTCCATCATCTCCGCAACAGCTTCTGTATCCTCATCCAATACAGCTTCCAGCAAAGCGCGTGACTCCTTCTGAAAGCTGATCAGCTCACTCCACTTATTTACCTTCGTTGCCATTGCAAACTCAAAACGTATTTCTTCATTAGGTATAAACGCCTGATTCTTTTTCTGATTATAAGCAAGATACCCTAAATGTATAAGCAACGTCAAGACATCGTCCTTGCCTCTAAAGCTTACCATATCATTTTGGAAAAAATACGGTATAACTGCCACAGCGTCGCCCGCTAACATATCAATAATAGCAGACCGCAAGCCATCAAAATCCATATTGATCAGCGGCAGAATGGATTCATACGTTCCCGTCTGCGTCCAATAGATTTGGAAGGTTCCCTGCAGCATCAGGCTGACAACAGCACGTGGATTATACACATGGTAATCTTCCAATTGATAACCATCATACCAACGCTTAACCTCAGCAAAGTCCTTTTGATATTTTTCACATAAGACCTTGACCTCACCTTCAGTAAAGCCAATCCAGGGCGCCATCAGTCCTGGCCCTATCATCGTATATTCATCAAAATTATTCAATGCTGACTGAGTTTTATACTTCTTTATGGGCAAGATGCCTGTAATATAGGCCAGTGCAATAAATTTCGTAGGCTCTACACCTTTGAACAGGTTACGCAGAAAGTCAATATACTCATCCTGCACCGCCTTATTGGTTGCCTCATCTCTGATAAGCACATCCCACTCATCAATAATTATCACAAATTTATTGCCAATTGCTGCGCTAATATAAGACAAAGCACCGGAAACCTTATCTACATGTTCAGGAATGACTACTCCATAGATAGCACGCAATTCTGCTAAGATAGTCTGCGTAATAAAGCTGACCGTTTTTTCCGCACTGCCAGCTTCTTTAAAACACCACTGCACATCAAAATGAATAACATCAAATTTATTGAGATACTTTTCATAGCTGGCATTCTTTTCAATCTGCAGTCCCTTAAAAAGCTCTCTGGAGTCGCAACCCTTGCTATAATAAGCTGCCAGCATATTGGCAGCCATAGACTTACCAAAACGACGCGGACGGCTGTTGCATATAAATTCCTGTGGCGTACCAAGAAATCTGTTGGTCAGTTCTATCAATCCGCTCTTATCTATATATATTTCTCCGTTAACCGCATTTTGAAAAGCGCTGTTATCAGGATTAACAAATCTGCCCATCTGCCTTAACCTCCTCGCATTTCACGTTACTTCTATATAAAATTATAGCACAAAGGACTACTGCAGTATATAATAAACAGCATTGAAAAAAACTTCAAGCTTGTTTCTGAAATTCTTGAATACCGCAAGCATAGCTTCTCAAAGCAAGGCCGGCCTGCCTCCTGACATTCCTTCCAGCCTACTCTAAATTATTATAGCAATTATAACTATCAGTCCAGGTCCACGGCAGCGCCAGCAGGCTCAGCTCCGCTTCCTTCCAGGGATACTCCGGCTCCGCCTCCTGCTTCTCGTAGCTTTCACATATTTCCTCGTTATACTGATCGAACACAAGATAAATCATTCTCTGCGTCTGCAGCCAAAATACCCGCATAACAATAAAATGCAGGAAAATAAACAAAGGCAGCACATAATCACCCCGGTACAATTGGTGTCTGATGGGCAACCCCAAAATAAAAATCGTCGCAACCAGTACTAAAAAGGAGCCACGTTTTCCCAGCATCGTTTCGCCTGCCTCCTCCAGCACAGGTGCCACATAATCACAAAACGTCCACTGTATTTCAAACTTGCGCATCGCCAAAACCATGTTAATACAGCCTAACGCCCCTAAAAAATATTCGCCAAAATTTTCCACGCTATAACCCTCTTTCCTTTGCCACTCTCAACCAGGAATAATCTATTCTATCTCGACACTCCTGCATATAAAATCATTTTTCAAACAAAAACAGAGAATAGTGCTGTTATACACTATCCTCTGCTTTTTATTCCACCAATCAACTGTCACGATTGGACTAATTCTGGTGGAGATGAGGGGAGTCGAACCCCTGTCCGAAAATATTGCCATACAACTTTCTCCGAGCGCAGACGTCATACTTTGTTTCGCGCTGCGACTGCCTGACGACGAGCCTTCACATTGCTATCCTAAAGAGTTTCCCTTAAAGCCTATAGGAATCAGCCTTAAGGTATCCCACTATTGACTGTCATTCCTCACCCGCGGGAGGAGGCTCAGAGACAGTTAGCAGATTAAGCTGCTAAAGCGTATTCTTGTTCAGCGTTTATATTTAAACGTGCCCACCGATTATCGTGCAGATGGAACCACGGCTCGCTTATCATACCGCACCTACCCCCGTCGAAACCAGTACATCCCCAAATTGGAATATATCGGTGAAAGAGCCGATACGCTATAATGATATTATACTATGCTTTAGTCAAAAAGTCAAATAGCATATTATGAATAAATTGTGACGGCTTTTACAATAAATTCAGCAGCTCTTCTTTAGACATCGTAAAGATGCTATTGCGTCCATCAACAGACAAAATGCTTTCAGCCAAATTCTGTTTATCGTTCTGCATCTTTAAGATTTTTTCTTCAATAGAGTTTTTCGCCACCAGCTTATAAACAGAAACAACCTTTTCCTGCCCAATGCGATGCGCTCTATCTGTCGCCTGATTTTGTGCTGCAACGTTCCACCACGGATCATAATGAATCACCACATCTGCTCCGGTCAGGTTCAAACCGGTACCGCCAGCCTTGAGCGAAATAAGAAATACAGGTGTAGCATCATTATTAAAAGCGCGCACCAGCTCAAGCCTTTTCTCCTTAGGCGTTGCGCCGGTAATCGTATAGTAGCTAATGCCTTCTCGCTGCAAATCATCAGCTAAAAGCTCCAGCATAGATTTAAACTGAGAAAAAATCAGTACCTTATGTTCGCCTGCAATCGCACTTTGCACCATCTCCAGGCACAGTTCCCGCTTAGCAGAAGCACCTTCATAATTACTGAACGCCAAACCAGGATCACAGCAAATCTGACGCAAACGCATCAGCTCTGCCAAAATCTGTATTTTGCTCTTAGAAAGCTCTTCTTCACTCTGCGACTGCACCAATTTGAGCGTTTTCACAACCTGCCCATCATAAAGAGCCTGTTGCTTGGCATCAAAGCATGCGATACGCACCTCTTCGATTTTTTCCGGCAGTTCGTTTAAAACATCCTTCTTTAAACGTCGCAAAATAAATGGTGCTATTAATTGCTTTAAGCGCTTGGCAGCAGTTTCATCATTGCTTTTAACAATAGGCTGCTCAAGCTCCTTTTTAAAACAACTATATTCATACAAATAGCCCGGCATCAGATAATCAAAAATGCTCCAGAGTTCACTTAATCGATTCTCGATAGGTGTGCCCGTAAGTGCAAAGCGGTGCTTACTTTTAATCAGCTTAACCGATTTTGCTGCAGCCGTAGTATGATTTTTTATAAATTGGGCTTCGTCGATAAATTCATAATTAAAGGTCTTGCCCTCATAAGCAGATATATCACGCTTCAATAAATCATAAGAGGTAATAGCTACATCATAACCGGTAAGCTGAGCAATTTTTTCTTCCCGCTCTTTTTGTGTCCCAACAATTAAAATAATCTTTAAAGCTGGTGCAAAACGTGTAAATTCTTCCTGCCAATTATAAATAAGCGAAGCAGGACAAACTATCAGCGATGTTCCCTCTTCACCTGCTTCTTTAGCAGCTGCTAAA
>OLSD01001310.1_pt1 | contig 21143 bp, 9 predicted proteins | sample 1672211 | NCBI WGS metagenome assembly OLSD01 (sample SAMEA3136659, study PRJEB25190) | human gut metagenome | reverse complement strand
AGTCAATTTGCATACAATTTCTATTGTTTCTGCAATGACCGGAGGCGACCGGCAGGGAGTGCGTTTATGTTGCATGGAGTATGCGATAGGCATCAGGCCGCAGGTATGCGGGCAAAAAAAATCACGCAGCTACCATATGGTAACTGCGTGACAATTAACTTTACGGCTTCAGGAAATCTGATTCTTTGCCGTAGCTTGTGATGTAGACACCCTTTTGTGCACGAGTCATCGCTACATAAAACAGACATTTTTCTGAAGTTATTGACTCAGCTTCGGAGACAGGGTCAGTCTTATTGATAGCCGAAGGTAATGGAATGATTCTATTATTCACCGCAGCAATAAAAACATATTTGAACTCCAGTCCCTTTACTCGATGCATAGTAGCAACACGTAAACCATCAAAACTGCGGTCATCCACCTTGTTTCTCTTAATCGCGTATGTACGGATACCAGCTCCTGTAAATAATGCGATATAGTCGTCAACGAGTTTTTTGGTCCGTGCAACTACACAAATATCCGTGAGTGCGACACCGTTGTTTTTGAGTTTTTTCACTTCGCTAAGAATGAAATCAAATTCATCGTTCGCGTTGCTGAAATTCTCGATGATTGGCTTCTCACCATGGGTGAGTGATTGGCACTTATCTCCAATATCTACCCCTTCGTCTAAATCGTCAAAGGAAATACCATTCAACAATGCAAATGCATGTTTTCTAATTTCCTCTGTAGTGCGGTAATTGATTTTCAGGATACTGCTACGACCGCGTACATTGATTCCAGATTTAGACAAAGTAGGATGATTGCGATAAATACGCTGATGGGAATCGCCCACAATGAAGATGTCATTCGGATGTTCTTCCCCGGCCAGTGCCCTAATCAGGCGATATGCGTTGTCGCTGAAATCCTGGCCCTCATCGATTATAATACTTGTATATCTCGGTTTTCTGCCTGCTGTTTGTAGAAGCTTCGTGCTTTCATACATGGCCGTGTTGATATCACGAATCTGATTCTCTTTCATCAGATTTTGATAATTCTCAAATACTTTCCAAACTTGTATTCTCTTTTTGCGATCAAGTCTGGTGCCACGGCCGTTCCTGGTTGCTTTCACATATTTTTCGAGAGTAAGAGCTTCCTGGGCAATCACAATGCGGTTCCATTCCTCTTTGTAAAAAGAGACTTCAAACGGTAAATCGTTGTTGGCAAGCAAAATAGCTCTTTCCCAAATAGGATCTATCGCATCGTCGTACCCGATCTGAGCGGAAAAACCGGATTCACGCAGGAACTGATTTACCCAGGCATCCAGATGGGTTACTTCAATTCTGCGCAGCTCTTCCAGAGTGCAAATCTTGCGTAGATTCTCTCGAATGTCAGCAGCGAGATTGGCAGTAAACGTAGTCACCAAGATTCTTTGCTGTCCTTCACATCTTGATGCCAGATACTTTGCTCTGTGCATGGCAACAACAGTCTTTCCGGTACCAGCACCGCCAAGGACTCTTGCAGAACCTGAGTATTCTTTCTGGACAATTTTTCTCTGTGTTGGATGAAGGAAAACACGCCACTTTTCCAGCGGTTCTGCCATAATCCGACGAAGTTCATCCTCACCTTCAACCACAACAAAGGATTTCAATGTTGTAGGTACATCCAGAGCGGCCGACAAATCTTCGACCGAAGCAGCTGCATTCTGTTCTTCGGAAACAAGTTCCAGAACTTCTTCCATCGGAAATCCCTCTGCTAACCAGGAAAGATGTTCATACGCATCGTGTGGCATAGCAGATTCTGCGTTATAGAAGTCTTCCTTACTAACGAAACTCCTGACAAAGTCCAACTGCGCTTCCGGCACGCCGAGCTTTAACAGCTCATCATCCTTTACAGCGGCAAATAGCGCCGTCCTTTCAGGTGTAGATATCTTTTCTACTGCCGTCTGAACATCGAACACCTGAATCGCACCGGTTTTAGGGTTGACCTCGCAGCGTTTCCGAGAAGCCCATTGATATGCTTCATCGTGATGATCGACCCATAAAAGCAAATATACTCCCGTTTCTTCCTGACGGACTACAATGCCGCGATAGGTATCATCAATCCGGACAGAATAAATTTTCTTGTCAACGCCAGAATTTATCTTTTCGTAGTTGATCCCAGGAGATAACGGATTGTTCCGGAATTTATTCACGAACTCAGTTACTTTTCCCTGAATCTGTCTGGGCAGACGGGCAAAAGACGTCAGAAAATCAGATGATATTGCAACTTTAATATTTTCCGTCATTAGTTATCACCTCCAAAAAGACTGGCAGTATCCATATCCGCAGCATCAAGTAAGTTTATGATCTTCCATCCCATGTTTTCAAGTTTTTCTTTATCTTCAGCCTGATCGGCAGTCATAAAGCCAACATGTTTATCGGGCCATGCAATTTCCACAGTTGCAATGACTTCACCGTCGTCCCCCTCAACTTCATAACCTATGTTATCTTCATCCGGAGCAGGTACACCGGCATCCCTTGCCAGTTCGACAAAGGCTTTTGCATCGTCATCGAACATAAGCTCTATGATTGCATCCCAAGCATCATCAACTTCAGTCACAGGTACAACAGGATCAGACACTGCATTTACCGAAACAGGGAGTGCCAGGTAATCCATGCGGCTCATACCAGTAGACGACACAGCTATGAACTCGTCCGAGAATTGCATGAGGTTATGGAATCTCCAGAAGCCATTCCATTCCTGCTCATATTTATCTGTCCTGTGATCTTTTTCATCATTGAGGACAGCACACACAGCTACAGCACCTTCCGCTTTAAGTTCAGACGCAAGGATGGCAGAATGAATAGCCAGATGCGCATTAGAATTTCTCGGAATCCAACTACCAAATACGGTTCCGGGGAACACAAAATCAGCATCTGTAAAATGTGTCTGCTCGTTTACGGCATCGACAATGATCTTCCAGTTATTGAAAGCCAGACTATTCTTCAGCAAAGCAGGTTCTAACAAAGAAAGCGAATAAGCATACGCTTGTCCCTTAAAGACCTTTTCAGCATCAGGAAGCTGAAGATATTCAATCAGTAAATCGAAAGAAGATAGTTTGGCCGGTTCAATAGAATCCGCCTTATGCTTCTTAATCATATTCTGATACATTGTCTTGCCGGACGGCATTTTTTCTGCTTCCAGAGTTTCCGTATAGAAATCTCCCTGGGGAGCAAAAACGCTTTGAACATCCTTAAAGCTCAACGACCATACTCGGAAATTTCCACTTCTACGGATCGCTTCACGTTTAATGGTATCATCAGAAACAATGTCCTTATGATATAAGAAACCATCCGTAAACACAGCTACCGGTTTGTGATCCGGTGCAGAAACAGGCCAGAACACAAAGTCAGGCTTGCAGGGTACAGAAACCCCATTGCTTTCGTCAAGATAGACCTGCGGTTCAATTTCCCAAGAGGTGTTATCCAGCTTTACATAGTAACTGTGTTTCCCGTTTCTAATCGTATCGCTTACATTAGCAGCACCAATCTTTGTACGCACCGCCTCCATAAATCTCTGTTCCAGTTCGCTGTCAAAGAGCGGATTGACAGGGATATCGTTAATCTTATCAATCTTCTGGACGTTATCCCTTCCAGACAGAATAGCCTTCAGCATCCTAATTGCCGCTGCTCTTGAAATGTTACCAATCTGCTGGCTTTGCCGATAAGCATATAAACAATGGTAACAACCATCTTTCTGCGGATCGTCCTTGCAAGAACAGTTTTCCATCACATGAAGTGCCTTTTCAAAAATTTCAATCAAGGCATTCTTTTCATGCATCAGCTGTTTCAGATAACCTGTACCGCCAGGAACAGAGTCATAAATGACAAGATACTGTTTACGATAGTCTGCGTCCGGAACAGGTACTTCGCTAACAGTTGCCCGTAGATGGTCAACATTACCAAAATACTCTTTCATACCCAACATGAACGCAGCCACAAAGGACTCCATCTTCACAGATGAGGAATCCATAGTTGTCGCCGGAACAAGCAGACGGAGAATTTCTGTAGTGAACTCTCGATACAGGAACAGACACTCCTCATAGGCATCTGCCTGCATCAAAGTGGTCATTTTTCTTGTTTTACAAGCAAAACTATGGTTGGCTTTCTCGTGTTCCGGTTGAATTTTTCCGCAATATTTGCAAATTCTAAATCCCTTGCGCACTTCTTCAACGCCGGAAACGGAAAGTTTTTCGCCAGTCATATCACTCTCGCCAAAGTTGATTTCACGCAGGGTTGCCTTGCGAACAAACTCATATCCAAACGGGAAATCTTCATTGTCCATGCGATATGCACTGGAAATATCATGGTCTTCATCTACATCAACCAGAAGCTGCTTGCAGTAGAAGACGTTATTGCGGTCATCACTTTCATCGTTAATCAAGCTCTTGGTATAATCCATATTGGAGTAAACCATCTGAACTTTCAGCATCGTTCTGACCTGGCCAGCATCAGCCCATCCGGGACTTCCACACTGTGGACACGCAGATGTACTTTTCCCGGTTTCTTCAATTTGTGCGTGAGAACAGTTTGGACAAAGCCTCCATCTTGCGGTCTGTGCAGTCGTCAAATCGACCTGATCTATCGTTAGCTTGCGTCCATCAACATAGAAACTGTTGTTTGGTGCAAACTCGCTGATAGCAGAAGAGGCACTTCGGCTGTACTCATACACCATCTTTTCATATTTCTTCTTTTGTGTGGGTACTTCTTCCTCTTTCTTACGATAAAGGATCGCACGAAGAATAATTCCCGCTTCCGGAAAAGCGTAATTGGGCAGTAAACCTTCATCGGACAGGAAATTAAAGATATTCTTTTTCCCGATTTCCTGCAGAACAGTAAGAAGCGCAGATTCTTCGCTCTTCAATTCTTTGATTTCTTCATCATAAGAGCTGTCTTTCGGCTTGTTTTCCAGTTCCTTAATCATTTCCTTGAGAGCTTCGACACTTGCTTTCAACGCATCCTGCTGTTTTTTCAAATCCTCAAACGCATCCAAGATTTTTACATACATTGGGCTTTCATTTGCGCCATTGCCTCTGGCAAATGCCTGCAATTCCTCTTTTGCATTTTCATCAAGATATGCTGCAAACATCTGCATGAAAGAATTCAGCTGACGGGACAGCGTACTTTGTACATAGTTCAGGAAATTGAACGGGAACATATCATCAGGGCGGCTATCCAGTTTCTTCAGAATAACGCCAACTTTATCCGGAATTGCGCCGTCAGGGATGCCCTTTTTCACCCATGAATCCATGCAGAAAGCGACAAACTGTCTTTCAAGTACCGCAGATGCTTTGAGAAAAATCTTGGGCGGCGTAACGTTGCCTGCAATCATTTCCAGAGGATCGGCATAGAAATACAAATCGTGAGGTTTTGCATTTGCAATAGCCAGGGTCAAAGCATTCCCATCCTTACGTCCGGCACGTCCAGCACGCTGCAGGAACTGGCTCTGTGCAGGAGGCATGCTGCACAATATAACAGTAGACAAATCGCCAATGTCAATACCCATTTCCAAAGTCGGCGTGCAGGACAATACGTTCGGATCCCAAAGCTCCTGCGTATCTTTACCACGCTTAAAGTCAGTTTCAAGCTGCTCTCTATTTGGACGCTCCAACAAACCTGTATGCTCTCTGGCGTTGATACGCACAAGATCTCCAGCACTATAAAGACGTCCGTAATAATTAATCTCGCCAGTTTCGTATTTCTCCAGGAAACCGCCACAAGTGGAGCGCTGACAAGGCGCACCATTCCAAAGCTCTGCATTTTCAGCTGAAACAGCATATACAGAACCGCATTTCTCACAACGCATTTGCACCACATCATCTGTAATGAAAACACGCTCCTTATTTAATCCATAAATCTTATAGTTGACAGAGGAAGGAACCAACGATACTACATGAAGTTTGACTGCCTCTTCCAAAATATATTTGCTGATTGCACGGAAATTGCTTTCCTCAATCATCACCTCACTGCAGCACGATGCGATCCAGTCCACATACTTATTCGATGCAGGCGAATCAAACTCAAAAGATGCCCGTCCGCTGCCAATATGCTCCGCGATGAAGCGAGGGGTATTTCGTCCCGACTGGCGACCGGGAAGCCAGCGGTTGCGATCATTTGACAGCATATAGCCGTTTCCATCCTGAGTTGTATACTCGTCAAATACCTTGTCTTCAAAAGCACCATTTGTGCGCATCAGATTCAGATAACCAATCACCATGCGTTCAAATGAAGCACGGCTTTCCGACGTCAGAACCCCAAGTTCGTTGACGGTTCTTTCCTGCACAGCATCGGCAATCTGCGTGATGTCATCCGTTGCAAAGGAAATAACAGAACAGCTGGACTTTTCGAGCGTTCGGCCAATCTTACCAGCAAGGCCAAACTCAAGCATGATTTCATACTTGATTCGCTGTTCGATTTCATACATCAGAATCTGAGACTGTTTGTCTTTGCCCAGTTTCCGTTTTTCAACCATGTCCTCATAGGCATGTTTCCATGTCATATTCGGAGCAATAAAGAAGCTGACAAACTCTTCATCCGTCATGCGCTCATGCCAGTATCCGATGAATCCATTCTGAAAATCAGCCAGGTTCTGACCGGCACCGAACTCAGTACAGTATTTCTGAATAGCAGTTCTAAGCCCAAAGCGCCACGTTCTGGAATTGAAGAAACCGGCCCTATGTGCAGCATCCTGAACATTATCAGAAAACGCCAAGGTTTTCTTGTCGTCGTTGAATCTTGACGCAAACATCTGAGATATACTCGCGCTAATCTCAGTCGCGCTGCGGAGACCCATCAGCGAAAGACCGCGACGGCTGCCACAGCAGGGACAGACATACTGCTTGTGGTTCTTGGTACCTGATGTTCTGATGGGGTTAGGAATCAAAACATCGACCATTTCGGCACCGCAGCCCACACATTCGTCAGTCCCTTCCTCGCCAAGTTTCACTTGCAGACAGTCGGGGCATATCCTGGCGGGAATCATGCCGGGGATTCGTTCTTCATGGGAACGAGGAAACATCATCACGATTTTTTCATCTGCGCGGAAGTACAGATTATAGAACGATTCAAGGTTCGTCATTGTGGCGTTGCTACGTTCATTAAGAACAGATACCCAACCGGTTATTCCGCAATCACGGCAGTTGACAACAGGAAGATACTGCTTAGCCTGTTGCTTATTCAAATCATTTGCAATCTCATAAGTGATTTCTTCCTGATCCACTTTGGCAACCAAACGACGAAGTTCACGCATCCAGAGTTGAACCTGGACGTTCAAAAATGGACGTAGTTTGCCTACCTCACCAGTCCTGGCATGAGAAATCAGTGCAAATAAAGAATTGATAACGGTATCGGAATCAGGCAGCGATTTTAATTCAGGGTAATGCGCTGCCAAGTCCTCTGCTATTTTTGAAATCTGATAATATGTTCCGCCGGTCAGGTGAATGACAGACTGCATAAAGCTATGGTGCATGAGTTTATGGCCAAGCTGAATTCTGCCCTCATCACTCAAAACATCCAATGTGAAATCAGGGAACCATTCTTTGACTGCGCATTGCAGATAAGCGGAAGGCTCATCTTCCGCAGACAGCTTGTCCAGTTCGGCAGCCTGCTCTGCTGTTGGCATTGCAAACTCTGTTACCTCAATGCCCTCAAAGAATTCCTGAGGGCTTAAACGATCTTCGGTAATAATGGCATCTTTGTCAAAAGGTTCGCCAAAGATCTCTTCAGCATAGCTCAGGATACTGCTGTTGTTCTCCTTTGAACCCATTGTTGCAGAGGTGCCAATGCAGCAAAGATATCCGTCATAGATACCCAAACGGCGCTTCAAACGGCGAAGCAGGCAAGCCAGATCCGTACCCTGTGCACCATCGAAAGTATGCAACTCATCGACAGCGATGTATTTCAAAGTTTCAGAGTCGTTATCCTGCCACAAAAGAGCATCTTTCGGACGCACCAAAAGATAGTCCAACATTTTGTAGTTGGTCATCAGAATATCAGGTGCATTGTTCAGCATCGTTTCATGGTCTGTGATTACGCCATGTTCACTCATGGTACGAGCTGGTGTATGTTCCTGACCGCCGACATACATACCAACGGTAACATTTCCACGGAGTTCATCACTGCCGTAGATCAACTCTGCGATACGCTTTGCCTGGTCTGTTGCCAGAGCATTCATCGGATAGATAATGAGTGCTTTAATTCCTCGTTCTCCACGATGCTGATAGCAATATTCCAGGATCGGGTAAAGGAAACATTCGGTTTTACCGGAACCGGTACCGGTTGCAACTAACGTGGATCTACCATCATCTCCGGTCAGTCGCTCAAAAGCTTTCTGCTGATGTACATAGGGAAGATATGCAGGGTGGATTGCTTCAAAGCAAGTCGGCATCTCCTCTGCGACACGGAACGGCAGTCGCACAGCAACATAAGGCTCATGGTAAACAGAGCCTTTCGTTGCAAGCATTTTCTGAACCGAACCTTTGAACGGTTCGTTCGTCATCGGGAATGTGGTTTCTATGTAGTCCCCGATGCCTTTCTGTAATTGTTTCGCAAGTATGGATGGTAACATACTGCAATCCTCCTTTGTTTATTCTCTTAGCGTTACTTATGTCTATTGAGATATATAGGAATCTTTTATTGCTTTGAAAGTCGAAGCCTTCATCAGGTACAAATCACCACGACTTCTTGTCATAGCAACATACAGCTTGTTAAGTGTCGAAGGTTTTACCCTGTCAGGATTGAACTTATCACTGTCAAGATTATCCAAGCCATCAGTTAAAATTACACAAGCAGAATTAACTGTATCTCCCTTGGAATACGACCAGTTAAGTGCCGGGAATGAATATTTACCAGCGTCCTGGAATACCAGTTTGACGATCCGATCATTCTCTAACACAGAATTTGGATTATCATCAATCCAAATTATTGCTCCGGAGTGATCTCCGTTTGAAGCAATATCAATGTGAAGTTTTTCGCTTATATAATCACATATCTCCGCCGAACATCGTCTTGATTTATCCAAGGTAGTTGTATCAACTTCAAAACCAGAACTTTTCAGTTCTGCAACAAAGGCATCATAGCTTACATCATTGGACTTGTTCTTAAATGGTTTGCCAGAATTATTCGTCGCAGAAACAGAGTGTTGATGGTAATCACCTACAAGAACAACATCATTGAGTTGCTTTGCCAGCGCCATAATCAATTCATAATCGTATTCTCGAAAATCCTGAAATTCATCAATCAGCACGCAATCATAAAATAAATTCAGGCGCGTCGCTACTCTCCTTACAAGACTTTCACGATTATGTTTTACCTGCAACGCAAGTTCAGATAATGTGGCACAATAGTATTGGCCATTCCTTGTAGTATAATGTTCCAATCTATCCTTCGTGGAATAGCGTGGATTGGTAACCTTTTTCCCGCCCCTTCCAAGAATACGCATTGGTGGGGGATCAACTATACAGATTCCGCAACTAACAAAGTCAGGACAACCAAAATGTTCTGCTATACTCGGTTCATAGGGCAATATCATTTGATGATACACAAATGAATCAAAGGTAGATACCGTAGTTAATTCTGGTACACACCCATGAGCATCGCATAGCTCTTTCTGAATATTGTGAATGTTTTCATGGGTAAAGGCCAGTATCAAATTACGTTTAGTCGGGTCTATCTCATGGCAGATATGATAGGTTTTTCCCGCACCGGCTACTGCCAAAATTACTCTCTTAGCCATCCAATCGCATCCTTTATGTACTGCGGCACCACGAAAGTCTTACCGGAAGTAAGCATCTGATATGCCACATCGACTTTATGGTTTAACATTTTGCCTAATACTTGCTCATAAACCTTACCGCGGAACTTGTATTCTGCTCCTGCCTGAACATCAACCATTCCATCCAAGGTTTCTTTATTTTCTTTGTAAATACAAGCTTCCCAAGTCCAATCTTCTACTGTTGCACCCATGAAAATGTGCTGTAGATTGTTGGACTGGTTAAAGGCAACTGCTTTTGTAATTCTGTATTCTTTCTCGTCGTTATCTGTGACAACAGCAATCCTCTTATCTGTTGCCCGCGCAATTTCGAGATAACGCTCATAGGAAATGCCATTGCAGGAAATCACAGAAATACCATCTTCCTCGATGGTGTGACCTGTGATCTGCTGGTAGAACATGGGTAGAAGGAGAAACTCTGTTGCTCCTTCTACCAAGAACACTTTCTTGGATAGTAATAACTGTAAGAACGCATTGTCGTCAGCTCGCACAAAGAACTCAGCCACATCAGGCCTTACACCTTTTAGGCTCTTTACTCCATCTTCGGTGATCCACAAAACATTAGTTAAGTTCAATCGGCTGGCAATCATATTATTATGAGTCGCCACGATAATTTGCGAATTTTCTTGCTGATCTGAAATCTCCTGGAGCATCTTTCTCAGCGTTAAAAAACTAAGATGGTTTTCCGGTTCCTCCATCAGGATAACATCCAAGCCATTCGCCCTATCCAGGGCAATTTGCGTTTTGATAAGGCTTTCCATGCCGCTTCCACGGTTTTCAAGGGCAATCGAATCTTCGTAAATAGACAAAACGGTTTCTAAGACAACCTTCTTGCTGTCTACGCCAAACTTCTGGTTTTCACTGAGTGCAGGCAAGCCAAGGTTATCAAATGCTTCAATGAGCTTATCTCTGAACTCGTTCTTTGCCTTTGCTTTTGTAGCATCATCGTACCTGCTTGTGAACAAAGTCCTATTGAAGTAGTTAAATGACGGAGCTGATGCACTACTCGTCGTGTCAATAGCCAAGAAGTTAAGCGGTCTCTTAATCATTTGGTACGGACGATTGGAAAAGGTTGTCCAGTTTAGCGTATAGTATTCGTACGGAATCTTCCCTTCCTGAATGGACTGTTCCATACCGGCACCAAGTTCCTCGTCATACTTACACTCGAAACGTATACCAAATTTTTCAGTCTGCTGCTTTCGCTGCCCATACACTTCTCCATAAAAGTAGGAGGCGTTTTTCTGTTGCATATCAAGCGCCAGCTCTACCTCGATTAAAATTCGCGGTAGAGTCTTGATGCTCGGATTTGCTTCAAATTCTGCTACTTTCTGTGTATTGAACAGATCTCGCAGCACGGATTTGTCGGCATTACGATACTGCTGATTCAAAACCGTCTTGATTGCATCCAAAATCGTGCTTTTTCCAGCTTCATTCTCACCTACGAGAATGTTCATGTGTTCATTGAACTGCACATCCAAGGAGATAAATTTCTTAAATCCTTCTATATGCAGCGATTTTATGTAGTTCAAGTGATTTACCTCCTTAATGTGCCTAAATCATTAATGTTTATCGAAATAAGCCTTTAGCTTATCGATTGCCATGTTTTGAAGTTTAGAATCTGTATGGAGCTGTGCCCTCACACAATGATCTCTCAGATAATTAACAACATCAACACGACTCATGCCAAGTTCATTCATGTAATCTCTCAGGGCATTAACCTGATTGTTTACTTTGACTGTTGTTATCAGTTCTGTAGCTTCTGTGATGCTATCTACGCTATAGAATTTGCTCAGCAGACGCATAATCTCGGTTTCGGACACTTTTAACTCCAAAAATGCGGCAATAGCACAGCAAACATCTTCCTCTTTCTGACGTGCCAAAACAAGTGCAATTTCTTCTTCATAATGTTGATCTATCGCATCACGGAAACAATTACGCAGAAAAGAGGAGCCTTTTTGAAGCATTTCTTTCTTATCCATATCTTATTCCTTCCCGTATTTCTCCTCAAAGAACTTCCATGCTGTTTCATAGTCCTTTTCACGGTTACAGCGGTCAAACGGGGCAACATACTCGATAGTGTGTTCCGTTGGACCGCCCGGCATGGTATCGTCCATGATAGTACGATAGAACTTCTTACCGGCAGTTGCTCCTTTGATGCCATTTTCCCACTCTTTACGTTCAAAACCCACTCCCGTTAAGCTACGATTAGTAGTGAATACAATCCTGCCTTTAGAATCATACCAAGTTTCTTGCTCATATTGTTGCATGACAGGAAATTGGATTCGATAAATTGTTTTGAGCTGATTTAAAGTCATTCCAAGCGCCATTGCAACGAGAACATCAAGTTCAATGAGCGCCTGCCTGCGCTCATAATCTGTTCTTAAGGAGCAGTCTTTACTCCATGTGAATTTAAGATTCCTATAGAAATCCGAATTCAAACGCTGGTCAATGGATGCCCAGTGAAAAGAATTATAACTATCTTTCCATAAGCTTTCCCATAGAGTCACATATTTCGTGTTTAGGCAATTTAATACCAGTGTTCTGGCGATTATTTCATCTTTGAGTACAGTTTCAGGTACCGGCAATTTTCCTGCATTATCTTCATACAAATTTTGTCTACCCATGGTTTTTACAAAGAAATCATACGGAACAGATGCAAATAGACCGGCAATAAATACTGTGTCCTCATGTTTCTTGCAAGCCAACCCCAAAATACCATTTGTGTGCATTGAATCAGGGGGAGCGATACAACTGATCAATGACCTTTCACCACTTAGGTTCAACATTTTTCTCGAAATAACTCTATAATTTTGATTATATTTATTCCCCCAAGCGGTTGTTGATAGTCTACCCAGATATCGTTGCAGATCACATGCGACTGAATAATTCATACGTTGGACATACTGAGCACCAACCGATGACAAATCAACGCTGTCAAAAGCGCGATGTGTTTTGCAATCTCTTTGAGATGTCTGAAACAAAGGATTCGCACCGCCAATATGCGGACCAGAATAAATCATATCCATAGTGCTTTCAGGGAAATGAACATTACGTACGATATATCCATCCTCTTGAGCTGTTGTCTCATTCCACAAATCGGCAACGAACATATGGCCCTCAATATTATCAATTACCAAACTCTGACTAGCAAAACATTGCAATACTTCAAGAATTTGTTTTGCGTGAATGGTTGGCATTCTTGCTTCTTTCCAATTATCATTTCCATCAATAAGTGAAGCAAACAGCAATAAAGCAGACTTGTCTATCTTTATGATTCGATCTTTATGCCCATGAGTGTTCCAATTACCATTGTCATCCTTGATACCCTCAACTATATCATCCGAAGTTCCCTCGTAACAATAATCGATGCTTTTGGGATCAAACAGATTGAAAATAGCCTCAAATGCATTAGTCCTTGCATTTCCATATACATTCAAGCTAAATTTCATTGCATTTCCAACATCTTGGAATAGTTTGAATTCGTTTTCAAATCTATAATGGCGTCGTATGTGTTCATACATAGAATTTCTAAAGAGGCCACCATTTGAATCGTCAAAAATGCTATTTGGATGAACAAAAGCTGAAATACCACTAGGGGCTCCATACTCCCACGCTTGCGGCAAAAAGCATTTATAGAGATTGTTTTTTGTACCTACTAAAGTGGCATAATTTACCGTTGCGCTAAGAAAGTTTTGCTGACCCGTCATGTTGGAAAACTCAATTAAGTAGTTTTCTCTCAGTTGTTTTGACGATTCAAGAACATCCGTTCGCAACATGGCAGCTTTAGCTGCACTCATATCCCGAATTGCAAACAAAGGTAAATCGTCTGCCAAAACACCCTGCTCGTTCCACTCGATTTTGATCCACGGAGGATTTCCAATAATCAGGTCGAACCCGCCGCGCTCCGCAAACAGATCGGCAAATTCCAGCTCCCAGTGCATGAAGTGGTTCTGCTCCGCAATGCGCGCAGCAAGATCAAGCCTCGGATTTTCCTTGCGTAGGCGGGGAATATCGACGACAGTATCTGTACCATAGGTATCAATGATGTCCAGCGCCAGCTGCTCCATTTCGGTGGGGAACAACGTCATCTGGCCACCCTTAACGGAGTCGGTAACTTTCACGGACGCCATCGTACCCTCAAGGATCAGCGACATATCGAACAGGAATTCACTTCTGGTAGGAAGCAGGTCAGCCTGATCAATCGGCCAGAACCACAGAGCACACCAGTAGTCCATAGCAAACTTCAAACGGGCATAAGGGCCAGCATTGCGCATATGTTCGCTTTTATAGAGTTCACTGAAGATTTTATCCTTCTGGCGGATCGTGGTATGAGAATCCTCGGCCTCATCGGTATAGCCAAACACCGAGAGACTGTCCTGGGTTTTCTCGCCAACCTCTTTACGCAGGTCAATCTGCGCCTTCCACAGCTCATCAATCGCATCAGAAAGGCGTTGTAAAGTAACAAGATCATCAGCACTATAGGGAGCTGTGAACTTTTTGTTCCAGTCCTTCATGCGCTTGATATTCTCCGGCTCAAGGGACTTGATCACCTTATCGCCGTAGCTGCACATACCGGGGTCACCCAGCAGGAAGTGATAAATCTGGCTGTAGCCCTTTTTCTTTTTGCGTTCGGTTCCCAGAGGCACACGGTCCGGCGCGTTCTCATACCAACGCAATCCCTGCGAAGTCGTTGTCAGAGCGGATTCCGGATAAACCTGACGTCTTGCACCAATCAGGGAGTTGCCATTTACAAGCTGCGTACCAAACCAGGGCACAAAGCCACCCTCATAAATCGTATTCAGCCACAGCGAAACCTCCGCCAGCTCTACAGCAACGGGGTTCAGGTCAATACCGTAAACATTGCGGTCGGCTATGAACATTTTTACCTTTTGCAGTTCCTTGAAACGGTTTTCATAACCGATGATCTCGCCGATTTCCTGTTCCTTTTTGGAAATATACGCTTCGGCCAGCTGATTGATGGCCTCATTCAAGAAGGCTGCGCTGCCCATTGCAGGCTCGCACACAGTCAGATGGAGAATTTCATCAGCGGTTTTGTCTTTCAAGAGTTCCTTCAGGGCATACTTAACCAGACACTTCGTCAGAACCTCCGGCGTGTAGTAGGATGCGGATTTCTCGCGCTCTCTACCTGCCAGGCGATAAATGAAAGTGCCTTTTTCATACATACGGAGCTTGCCCTTCTTCTCGCCGGATTCATAGCGCACACGCTCCTCTTCCGTGTACTGGTCAAGCTCAGATTCAGATACAAAGTAGCCAACATCCAGCTCATTGAAACTGTCACCGGCGCGCTTTACTTCGTAAAGATCGTGTTCGGCAATAAAGCCACGATAGGAAAGCAGTGCTTCGTAAACTGCGCCCATTTGGTTAATGCCGAGATTTGCATATGAAATACGACCACGGCGGCCATTCCTTCTACCCGTGGCTCTTGTCAAACTCATAAGGTCAATGATACGCAGCATACAGCTGTTGCGCAGCTTAGCAGCAGTAATCATCTTGGTATATTCAGGATCAAAGATATGTGCCTTCAGCGGTGCAATCAGGAACATATCATGCAGGCTGTCGGAGCCAGTGGCTTTTTTCAGTTCTTCCTCTGTCTTTGGATAACCGTCATAAATCAATTCATAGAGTTTTGCCAGAGTTTCATGCAGATAGTAACCTTCACCGACTTCATCCACATCATCACGAATGTTATCGGCGATATCACGCAAACTCTCCAGAGAATAACCGGAATAATAGCTCTGTGCCTTAATAGGTGCATAGCCAAGTTCTGGCCTTGCCTCAATAAAGAGAACAAACAGCATACGATACATGTAGCGCAGACATTCCAGCGTCAACTGACCGGCATCTACAGGATCTGCTTCCAAGTCACGGCCAAGACGCGTTTTCATATCATAGAGGACTTCATTTCCAAGAAGCTCAATACTCTCACGAAGTGCATATTTCAAATCCTCAGAAACACCGGAAGCGTTTTTCTGGCTCTGCTCATCCAGTTCGTCCAACAAAACTTTTCCGTCATCCGGGCAGAGAGAGTCCTTGTGCAGAAGAACCGCCATTGCCTGCAGGGTTGTATTTTCCAGCCGGGAGAAAATCTCCTCCAGTTCAAATTGCAGATAGCGCTTCTCATTCCACTTGTTGCGGTCGATAAGAGCAATCTGATTCATACCAATCAGCATAATAAAGCGAGGCGGTTCAGCGGAACCAAAGAGAATCTTTGTTACCAAATCCTCGTTTGGCATTTCACCCAGAACACCTTTATAAAGAGCGCCGGCAGCATCTTCATCCACATCATCTGCATTGAAAACGTAGCTCTCCATAATGCCGGCATCCGTTTCCTTCGATGCGGACAGTAATACCCAGAGCAGAGGCGCACCATTGCTCTTTGTCATTTCCAGATAAACAGGGACAGACAATCCGTCATCAACTGTGATCACTTCCGGCTTTGCTTCAGTATAGCCTAAAGATTTCAGATAGTTGTCTGCCAGCGTTCTGATATTCGCCAGCACCTGTATATTTACAGAAGAACGGACAAACTTATCGTGTGCCGTATAATACTGCCTTGCGTTCTGGCGCAGAAGTGACCAGGGAGTACGAATTTCCTCCGACTCTCTTGCTTCTGCACTCCATCCACTGATTGTGGCATTCGCGTTATCCTCAAATACGGTGGAAAAATAGTGATTCGTAAAATATTCGTTTTTATTGGTGATACCAGTTAAATCCATGCTCATTGCGATACCCCCATCAGTACAGACACAACTCTAATGTATGGATTGTTCTGTATCGTCAAAGTCTCTTTCACCCAGTTCATAAACTGCTCGAAAAGCTCGTCTACCCGACGTTCCTGTTCCTGCAGTTTCCGTTCATGTTCAAATAAGGTCATCTGGTAATATTTCTTGTGCCTTTCCTGAAGTGAAATCAGTTTATCAACCTCTTCATCCAAAAGCGGGCTCATTTCCGCCTGATATCTCGTATAGTGTTCGTCTAAGTATGCCTTGGCATGGGCGACCACATCCTGCATCAATGCACCTGCATCGGAGATTTCAGACTCCGTAATGCAGTTGGTGTTAGGAATCTTGGAATTGCTGAGTCCTGCTTTCTGAACCACTTCATTCATAGACAGTACCTTAACAAACTTACCGTTCTGGTACAGTAAACCAAACCACTCGTCAACCAGAGGAGTGGACTTCAGATTCGGAATACTGCCGGTCACAATATAGATAATCTCACCGGCTGTCAGTTTGCTCGGAATGCCTATCACGGGCGCTTCATTTCTCTTGAACAACAGACTCGCCTTGTCATTAACCCAGCTCATAATCGGATGAAGCTTCCAGAGGTATTGCGTGGTAGGCCAAGCGGACTCATCCATATTTTTCTGCATGCTGTTTCTCATCTGCTCCATGCAGAATGCCTTGTCATTAGAAACGCGGAGTGTTTCACCCTGAGGCAGCGCTTCTTCCGGCACGACTGCTCTCAAACGGCGTTCCATATCCGGAGTCATTTTGATATCCAGGCCAGAAACAGTGTGCAGCCTTTCAACAGGATGGCTTTCCGTTTGATTGAGATACATAAGCGCCTGATACAGATATTCCAAATCAGAGAATAAAGTCTCATCTGTTACGATTTCTGATTTTTTCTCTTCTTCAGCCTCGGCTTCTCCCGCCGCCGCCATCAAAGCTTCAAACGGGTCAAAATCGTCCTCTCCTGCATCCAGTGTCTGTTCAAAAGCATCCGCATCAGAACCATCTTCAATCGCTTCTGCCACAACAAGTTCTTCATCCTCAATCGTAAATTTGCCCAACAACAGAGAGGGATCGCCAATATTCTTCAGCGCCTGTTCTTCTTTCGTAATCAGGATTTCGATAATGCGCATATCTCCCTTAATCCGCTTGTTATCACTCTCAATGAGCATATAGCGAATATCGGGACGTTTCTGCTGACCATATCTGTCAATACGGCCATTTCTCTGCTGGAACACCATCAAAGACCACGGTATATCAAAATGAATCAGGCGATGGCTTAAATAATGCAGGTTCAAACCTTCTGAAGCAACGTCAGATGCGACCAGAACACGAACCGGTGATTCAGTACGACCGAAGTCTTCAACGATACGCTGCTGTTCAGCATCACTCATCCCACCGGAAATCTCTTGAATCGCATTTGCGTTCAAGCCAAGATCCTGTCGAAGCCTTTCTGCAAGATACTTCATGGTCTCAATACGTTCCGTGAAAATGACTACACGGTCGCCGGTATCAGCCGGATTCCAGCCGTATTCCTTGCTGCGAAGGAGCTCCAACAGTTTTTGATAACGAGTAAATCCAGCAGGCGTAATTGCTTCCAGCGCAGATTTCAGTTCTTCCAGCAAGCGAATATCCTTGATGTCATCTGCGGTATATTTTTTATAAAGCTTCTTCAACCGCGCATCAATACTCTTAATGCACGCAGCAGGACTGGAGAACAGGGATTTTTCCAAACTGGTCTTAAACAGCTGTCCGGTTCCCTTGGTTTTGCCCAAATCCATTTCCAACTGCATCTCCGCAAAAATATCAAAAGCATATTCTTCCTGAGCAGAGGCATGGCAACGCTCAAGTGTGATTTTTCTTTCCAGGAAAGAACCGCTGACCTGATCTTTGACATCTTTTTTGAAACGCCTGATGCACAGTCCTTTAATATCTTCGGGCGTGTAGTTTTCTGGATCTGCAATAGCAGTAGGATCAAGCATATTCATCAAAGATGCAAAACTCTTTGCTCGACCGTCATGAGGCGTTGCAGACAGCATAATCATTGTATCGCTCCGATCTGCAAGGAGCTTTGCGAGGCGGGAACGCTGAGCTTGATGATCTCCGCGTTCCGCAACATTCTGCGCTTCATCAATAACGATGATATCCCAATATGCATTTTCCAAATGAGTGCGGTATTCAACATCGCGCTTCAATGTGTCAATGGAAATAATCGTCTTATCATAATAGAAAAACGGATTATAGTTTGACGGCAAGTTGGCGCGAATCTTTTGGATACGATTGGAATCAAGACGCACCAAAGGAATGGTGAAACGGTTCCACATTTCCTTTTGGAACTGCGTCATCATACTCTTGACGGTAACGACCAATATTCTTTTTCCTTTACCGCGGGCAATCAATTCAGACATCAAAATGCCCGCTTCAAGTGTTTTACCAAGGCCGACTGTATCTGCAATAAGAATTCTCTGTCTTGGCCTCTGAAGAGACAATTTTGCAGGGTCAAGCTGATACGGCATCAAGTCCATTGCTGCCTGATGACCAATATGTAAGTTGGAGTCGGTAGGGATCTGCTGACGCCACTGACTTTCCAAATATAACAACGCTCTTTTGTAGAACGGTGAATGGTCGGCAACCAGTTTCACTTCAGCAGGATTAACGACTTGAATCTGCTCTAAATCAGCGAGAAAGATTGCTTCTCTATCCTTGACCAGCGGAGAAACACCAACGCAATATAAAGTCTTATTACCAAGACTGTTTGTCTCAATCTTTTTAATCATCCATTCTTCATCTCGGATGATCGTTCTCATACCTGGAGCAAAATCTACCATTTCCTAACCTCTCTCTTTCAAAGGAAACTATGGTGTTGCAAAGCATACGCCATCTGCTTCGGTTATTTCTTTCTGCCCAAATTCTGTTTGAACAGTGCGGTCATAGCTTCCTTACCCTTCTTGGTGCCGATTTCATCAATACTCATCTCGCCCTTGAAGACCAGTTCCATAATTCCAATGTAAGCCTCGCCCAATGCTGCTGTGATGACACCGGCTGTTCCGGCGGAGATAGCTCCGCCTGCGATTGTTCCTGCGCCAGGGATTAATTTCAGCAGATTTGTTACGACGGTCTTACCCAGGAGCGTTGCGCCGCCAGCTCCAATTGTAGAAGACAGCAGTGCGGTGATAATGCTCTTGTTTACTTCAAATCCGAAGATTACCGTGATCGAAGCTATCATTCCCACCTGGGTCGGGATAAGTAAAGCACAGTCAGAGAACGGGATTGGTGTAGCTCCTTCACCAGCCGCTGCAACTGCCGCAGTTGCTACCGCTGCCTGTGCACGGCGTTTTTTTTCTTCTAAACAAGCAATCTGCACGTGCTGGAGCGTTTCCATCAGTTCTTCGGGAAGAGCCTCTCCCATAACCTTAATCAGAACATCAAGTCCATAGGCTTTGGCAGTGCCCAGATCTTCAATTTCATAATCTTCGGCAAGAACAGGAATTACCTGGATGACATCCAAATTCTCGTCAAGAAGCATCTGACGCATTTCCTGTGCTTTCTTCTTAGAGAAAGACTGCGTCAGAACAACTACGATAGGCACCTGGGTAATCTGATTGTCCATAGACAGCTCTCTGAGCCACTGGATTTCTTCAGGCTCGATTCTGTTAGATGCCGTATTGATGCAGTACCAAATGCAGTGGATCGCTTTGTTGATATCCTGCGTCGCCAGTCCTTTGCTAATGGTATCGACAACCTCTTTTTTTACCTCTGCTTGGACTTCCTTGCCCAATTCAAATCCACGAGTATCAAAAATGGCAAGAGGAACGCCCTTTTTTGTAATTTTACGCATATGGGTAGTTACGGGTTTACCCATGCCGGTTTCAGCCAGCTTGTCCTTAAAGACAGCATTGATTAGCGTACTTTTACCAACACCCGTTTTACCTGCAACAATGATGTTCAGAGTGTGCAAATTTTTGATTTTGTCCGCAATTGCGTTGATCGCTTCTTGCGCGATTTTTTCTGCGTCTATTCCGCCCATTTATTCTTCCTCCGTAGTTTCGTGGGTTACGATTTCTGGTCCCATATCGTCAAAGTCAATGTCTTCTCTTTTCAAAGAAGCCTTGTATGCCTTGTTGCCATACTTCTGAATAAGCGGTGGGATGAACATAAAGCCCACAACGGTAAGGGCTGCTCCAGCAGCAACAAGAAATATCGTTCCACCAATGTTTCTCTTCTTACGATTTTCCATATTCTTCTCACTCCTCCTCAGCTTATTAGGGCTGTACGCTTATGTACATTCCTCTGAATAGGACTTGTAATTTTCGCGGATAAAAATCATTTTGCGAACACCCATGCTTTGCTTCTATTTAGGTATCTCTCCCGTCAGGTATGCGCGTTCCGCACTCTTAGTTTATTTTTCTTCGTCTGGATCTGGATCAGGATTAGGATCCGGAACAAACTCCACTATGTCATCAAGAGAACAATCCAGTGTTTTGCAAATCCGCTCTAAAATATCGATAGTAACATTTTCGCCGCGATACATCTTGCTGACAGTGTAGTGACTCACTTTTGCCTGTTGCTCCAGTTCCTTCTTTTTCATGTCTTTGTCAATAAGGAGTT
>OLSD01001308.1_pt1 | contig 21152 bp, 19 predicted proteins | sample 1672211 | NCBI WGS metagenome assembly OLSD01 (sample SAMEA3136659, study PRJEB25190) | human gut metagenome | reverse complement strand
GTATGAATAAGATAGAAATGAACTTCCTGCCGGACGTTTACGTTCCCTGCGAGGTTTGTCACGGCGCACGCTACAACCGCGATACGCTGGAGGTGCATTACAAGGGCAAATCCATCGCGGAGGTTCTTGATATGACGGTAAGCGAGGCCTGCGAGTTCTTTAAGAATCAGCCACGCATTTACCGCAAGCTGGCAGTGCTGGAGGATGTAGGCCTTGGCTATATTCATCTGGGACAGGCAGCGACGACGCTGAGCGGCGGCGAAGCGCAGCGCGTGAAGCTGGCAACAGAGCTTTCGCGCCGCAGTACCGGACGCACCGTGTATATCCTGGACGAGCCTACGACAGGCCTGCATATTGCGGACGTCCACAAGCTGCTGGATGTGCTGCAGCGTCTTGTAGAAGGCGGTGACAGCGTTATCGTCATCGAGCATAACTTGGACGTTATCAAGGTGGCGGATTACATTATCGACCTCGGTCCCGAGGGCGGCGACAAGGGCGGTACTTTGGTGGCCAGCGGTACGCCGGAAGAAGTAGCGAAGGTCAAAAAATCCTACACCGGGCAGTACATCAAGCAGGAGCTGGCGAAGGCGAAGAAGAACGGGTGGTATGTATGACAGAATTAGCCGCAGGCTTTAGCGATAATATAAAGAATGCCTTGGCAGTGCTGCCGGAAAAGCCCGGCGTTTACCTGATGCACGATGCCTCCGGCAAGGTTATCTACGTCGGCAAGGCCGTAGTGCTGAAAAACCGCGTGCGCAGCTACTTCCGTAATCTGGCCAGCCATACGCCGAAGGTGAAGGCGATGGTGGCGAAAATAGCGGAGATTGAAACGATTGTTACCTCCAGCGAGGTAGAAGCGCTGATTTTGGAATGCAACCTGATTAAAAAATATCGTCCGCGTTACAACATCAGTCTGAAGGATGATAAAACCTATCCTTATCTTAAGGTTACGCTGCAGGAGGATTTCCCGCGTTTATATGTTACGCGCAGACAGCTGCGCGACGGCGCACGTTATTACGGACCGTATGCTGACGCCGGCGCTATGCATGCCACGGTAAAGCTGCTGCGCAGCATGTTCCCGCTACGCACCTGCCGCAAAATGAATCCGGACAGACCATGCCTTAACTACCACATCAAGCGTTGCCTTGCGCCCTGCGCCGGTTACATCAGCAAGGCGGATTATCACAAGATGATAAAATCCGTCTGCATGGTTTTGGACGGACGCACCACGGAGCTGGAGCGTGATTTGAAGCAGCAGATGCAGGAGGCAGCGGATAACTACGCCTTTGAGGAGGCTGCCAGACTACGCGACCAGCTGCAGGCTGTGGCACGTCTGAACGAGGCGCAGAAGGCTGTCACCAATAATGGCGGTGATATGGATATCTTCGGCCTGGGGCAGGATATGACGGGCCTGTGCGTGCAGTTGTTCTTCGTGCGCAAGGGCAAGCTCGTCGGCAGAGATAACTTCTTTATGCCCGACGGCGGCGATACGCCGCAGGAGGTTATGACAGCCTTCGTCAAGCAGTATTATAACGAAGCAACCTTTATTCCCAAGGAAGTGGTGCTGCCGTATTTGCCCGAGGAGGAAGAAAAGCAGCTTATCGAAACATGGCTGGCGGACAAGGCACAGCGACGGGTGGAGCTGCTGCTGCCGCAGCGCGGTGTGAAAAAGGACCTGCTGAAGCTTGCGAATGAAAATGCCGTCAAGCTGCTGAATGAACGCTTGCGTAAGGGCAGCCTGTCGCTGAAAAATGACCTGCAGGCAGCCGAAGAACTGCAGCAGGCCTTGGGCTTGGAGCATCCCCTGGAGCGCATGGACTGCTTCGATATCAGCCATACGCAGGGCAGCGAAACTGTTGCCTCCATGGTTGTATTCCGCAACGGCACTAGCAGCAAGAAGGATTACCGCAGATATAAAATCGTTTCGGCAGAAGGCAAGCCTGATGATTTCAAATCCATGCAGGAGGTTGTCTACCGCCGTTACCGGGATTATGAGGACTTACCCAGTCTGGTGGTTATTGACGGCGGCAAGGGCCAGCTGAGCTCGGCGCTGGAGGTTATCCGCGGCCTTGGCCTTGACGATTTGCCGGTTGTAGGCCTTGCCAAGCGCGAGGAGGAAATCTTTAAGCCGCACCAAAGCGAAAGCATCATGCTGGACCGTGACGGTGCTGCACTGCACCTCATTCAGCGCATCCGCGACGAGGCGCACCGCTTTGCGATTACCTACCACCGCAAACTGCGCGGTAAACGCAATCTTGTTTCCGTGCTCGACCATGTGGAGGGCATCGGACCTAAGCGACGTCAGGAGCTGTGGAAGGCGTTCAAAACGCTGGACGCTATGCGGGCAGCAAGCGTTGAAGAGCTTGCTGCGGTAGAAGGCATGAACCATGCGGCGGCGCAGACACTGTACGACTTCTTCCGCTTGGACTTGCCGGAAAAGCAGCAGGTACTGCAGTAAAAAGGTTCACAGCTATTTTGCAGAATATCCTCGCATACTATGCTATAATAATTATAGGTCAAAAATAATAATTATTATGTAGCTCGCGCTTAGCTTTTCTTAAAAGCGCAGGCTATGGCAAGAGGAGGACGAAGCTAATGGCAAAATGGGTATGTGACGTTTGTGGTTATGTGTATGATCCCGAGGTTGGCGATCCCGATAACGGTGTTGCAGCAGGCACTGCCTGGGAAGATGTACCGGAAGAATGGGTTTGCCCTCTTTGCGGCGTAGGCAAGGATCAATTCTCTGAAATGTAAAATTTAAGAGTAGATAGCAAACGAGGCTGGGACAAAACCAGCCTTGAACAGAAAAACCAGTGGAGGTTTACCGTCAGGTAATTTCCCACTGGTTTTTTAGTGCAAAAAATTAAAAAATACTTAACTCTAGCGATTCTTTAATTTGTGAAGTTTGTTTGTTCCAACCTTTTTGATGTTACTTATCAATTATAAAGATTTTTGTATTTCTCGTAGACAGAATGCAGAAGCTCCTTACTTTCCTCTTCAGAATAAACCATACTGCTTTCCGGCAGGTAAACTAGAAAATCATGGAATGCATGCACCAAGCTTAATTCCTGCAGATGGAAGATATACTGTCCTTTATTGGGGCTGAAGTAATAAATAACAACCTTTTGCTCGCTCGGTGCGCAAATGCAAATAGGCGAAGGCACGGAGAGCTTTCCGCTGCGCACAATCCTTGGTGTGAAGCTGCCGTCCTCTACACTGTTGATAATATTCTTTAAAAGCGCCAGGCGTTGCGGCGGCGTCAGGTAGGTGTACATGAAATCAGGGATTTCTGTTACACGTCCTGTTTCCATAAAGAGGTTTAAGCCTTCAAGCGTAAAGGAAATGCTGTGAGAGCTATATTTTGAACGGATTTTAGCAAAGTAATCGGCAATAACTCCCTGCATTTCTGGCGGGATAATGTCAGTGTTCAATCTATCCATGAGGATACTTTCCGGGCAGAAGCTGGGGAAGCAAGGCTGGTAGAAAAGCTCATGCACTTCTTCAGCGTTTATTTCATCATCGCTGAGGAAGGTAGATTGCAAATATTCCTCCGGCGTAGGATGGAAGGTGTGGCAGATAGGATTGGCAACACTGAGGCTTTTTTGAAAGGTGTCACCGGTGAGTGCTACCATATCCTGCGAATTGCAAAGCACAGCCTTATCCTGTTCATAGGACACTGCCAGCACGAAATCACTGGTGATAATCTTGAACGGCAGCATGCTGGTGTTGTTGAACAGTGTATCAACATTATCATAAACATAGTAAGGATGGAAAACTTCACATTGGAATAAAATCGGCACAAGCTTTTGCAGGATATTCAGATTGTAGGTTGTGCCTTTATGTCCTTCGTTTTTATCAAAAACGATAATTGCTTCCACAAGCGTATTGTTGCGGTTAAAATCAATGGAAGTAAGACAATCAAAAATATATTGATATTCAGGTTGTACCATTAATTTGATATGGCCTGATTTTTTATTGGCTTCAATTTCCAAAACAGCTTTTAAAATGCGATTGATATTGCCCTGACCGTTGATTATTTTCAGAGCTTCATTCATTTCAAGCATATCCTGCACACCTGTGGGAATCACAAGCTCGTCGGCAGAATTCATATCGTAAAAACTGGAGATGATTTTGCTGACATGCTCCCGACGGAAATAATTTTCTTCTCCCATATGTGATATATGATAGGCGCGCAGTAATTCTGCTGTTTCACTGGGGTTGAGCATCATGGCTTTGGCAATAGCAGTTACGTCTGCAACATTCGCAGGCATACGCTTACCGACCTTCATGTGCTGTATCATTGTTCTGTCTACACCACTAATTTTTGAGATAGTGTAAATTGTTGTATTTTTAGTTTCTAGATACTTTTTGAGCGTATCTGCAAATAATGTCATAAGCAAAACCCTTCCTAAAAAAGTTCATCGTCAATATTTATATTATAGATGAATTTGTGACAATAATAAAGTCTTGAATATGCAAAAAGTCTGTCACAAAAGTTGTCACATGTGTCAGATATATGTCAATTTGGTTAAAATTAAGAGTATAATGGAAATTTCATAATGATATATACGAGCATTGATAAGAGATACCCCTATATGGCGATGCTTTGCGAACTAATAGACAAGTACTTCGTAGAAACGCTATTGTGTAGTGGGGGGGGTAAAATGGGTATTAGAGGTATACATTGGAGGGCGTTTCGATTTTGTATGTAACGCAGATTGTAGAGCTAGGATATACTTTAATGGTTCTTTTCATAAAACATGGCGAAATGAATGGGGAGGCAATTTGACTATTGACCGTACTGAGCTTAAGTTGATTAGGAGGGAAGAGTCATGAAATTTGGCAATTCATCAAATAGATATTGGCTTTTCGAACGCTAATCGCTGTGTGTCCCACATTATAATGACATAGCATCATCTTCGCATACTAAGCGGAATATTCATAGGTGAAAGTCTCATTCTGAAAAGTATTATTGTTTCTCCTAAATTTTATAAGATTACGAATTAAAGTAATTAGGCAAATCAAATTAATAGGTTTGATAAATTGAAGCTTATATTCATGGTGATGATTGCGAGGTATTATCATGCTTAAAGAACTCTTTTATTATAGAAAAATTTCCGTTGGTTTCATGCTCTTACTTTTTATGGGAATTAGCTTTATCTCAGGATTAACCAGTTTTGATTTTTGGCATAGTCCATTTGGAGCATTAGTGAATAATTTTTTTGATATTATCGTATGGATTGTACTAACTTTTGGACTTTGGGCTTATTGCGATAATTACCGTGATATAAAAATTAAAATTTGGGATGACATATATGAAACCAATATAGTTTTTTATAAGTCGTTCTTTTATGCAACTGTTTTCTTTGCTATAAATATAGGGATTTATTTAATCGTAAATTATGCTGGCTATAAATTAAATTTATTTTTGATACCTATGTGTATTATGTTTTTAGCAGCTCCTATTTTTTGGCTTAAGGTGACATGGAATTTAAATGTTTGGATTATTAATAAGATTATACCTGTTTTCCTTACGTATAAGGCAGTCAGTAACATAAATAAAAATACAAGAAACGGTAATTGGGGGATAGGGAGAGCAGTTGCTGAAATTATAGCTGTTGATGTTGTTAGTGACGCTTTGCATATACAAACTAATTTTAATGGATTGCTGGAACCACAGGATAAAGTAGAGATACCCGTATTTTTTCCGAGCGATGGTAATGGGATTGATACATTAATAGCATTAGAAGAAAAATACAAAAAATGGATACATGCAATTGTAGGAATAATTTTTTCTATCTTTTTTATTATAGATTGTATAAATTTATTTAATACTATGAGAGTTATTAATGCTGCAGAGAACAAAGCATTTTTAACTCAATTGCATAATTTTGATAATATTGATAATAATGCAGATTGGGAATATATTTGCACAGTTGATGGAAAAACGGAATATTATCTTGATAAAAACGCATTGGCGCTTGATAATAACACAAATATAGTTAATGTTGTAATAAAAAGAGTTGATAGTAAAGATAAAAAAGGATATTATTTGTTTGATTTTCAGTATCCTGTTTCTGTTAATCAATTCGCTTATGTTGATATAAATATGGAAGGAGAAAAGGTAGAGGAAGACTATTATAAAACGAAAAATATTCCTAAGGGAAGTCCTGTTGATGTTATTTACCAGCATATTGGTACTAAACTACATCTGACAGATGTTTCTAAAAGCAAAGTTAGTTTTGAACAAGGTATGTTGAACAAATTAAATAGAGAAACTAAAAATGAAGTAATAGCGAAAAAAACGCAATATGCAGATTATACGGGTGCAGATAGAAAGCTGGAAGTAGGAACGAAGTGTATTCTTAATGCAAACAACGTTACTTTTAATAATATTACAAATAATATTCATAGAACTTTTAATGCTAGTGACAATGAGAGGTTAGCTACCATATTTACTATAAAATTAGTAAATGAATATCCTTTTAATGCGAAGGCTACTTTAGTAAAGACTGTTAAAGGTATAGATGAGCAAGATGGTAAGGATGTAGAAATAAAGTTTGCTGTTGGCGACGAAATTATAGTAAATCATAGAAGTTTGTCGCGTACTGAAGGTATAACTGATGATTATTTTTGCTCGTTAAAAAAAGATGGTAAAAGCTATGGCATGGTGTTAAAACAAGACTATTTTAAGATTTCTCCTGAGCAACAAGCTTATTCTTACATTGTTTCTTCTGATAACAGTAATTTTAACAATATGGTTGTAGAAGGAAAGTATTTGACACCTATTAAAGAATAGACTGAATACATAGCAGATGAAGGTGTTTTTGTGAGTACTATATTAGGAAAATAAGAGGATAGAAAGCTATTGGGTGATGATGGGGATGCATCTTAAAAATATTAATATGAATAGTATGGGTAATGGTTTTAGCTTGAAACGTGACCACTATTAGTATTACGATACAATTCTTATATCAATTTAGTAGAGAGGATGATATTAATGCCAATATTGAATAGAATAAAATTTGACGGTACTCATAATAACGAGCCGTGGTTAATTTATAAATGGGAAAAGGAAGATATTATATTAGGCTCTCAGTTAATAGTTGGCCCTGGACAAGAAGCTATATTTGTAAAAAATGGTCAGGCGCAAGACGTTTTTCTTCCAGGTACTTATACGCTTAGCAGTGGAAACTTACCGTTTTTAGGTAAATTGATAAAGCTTCCGTTCGGTTCACAAACACCATTTGCCGCGGAGGTTTATTTTATTAATAAGACTGAAAACAGAAATATGACTTGGGGAACTAGTACGCCTTTCATCATTGAAGATCCTAAGTACAACATTTTTTTGTCGCTACGAGCCTTTGGATCGTATGTAATAACTATAAATGATAGCAGAGTCTTCTTAAATAAATTAATTGGTAGTCTTAATTTGGATTCAGGATTTAATCATATTACTGTAAATAAATGCTTTTCTGGAATCGTAAATATGCATATTAAAGAGATTGTAGCTAGGTTTGTAAATCAAAAGAAAATCTCTTTCCTTGATATTACAGGCTATTATACTGAGATAGCAAATGAGTTATTCCAAATCATAGAAGAAGACTTTTCTGACTATGGGATTAGGTTATTAGATTTTTATATAGAATCAATATCTCCCTTAAAAGAAGAAATTGCTAAATTACAAAAATACAAAGAAGAATTAGCTTTAGGAGATGCTTTTTATACTAAACGCAGGTCATTTGATGTATTAGAGAAAATGGCTGATTCACAAATTGGTGATTACGCAGGAATTGGCATGGGATTGGGGGCCGGAATGATGGTCGGCTCTGTTACTAATCAAGCTATGGAACAAATAGCCTCTAATATACGTATACAAGCAAACGATACAGGCAATAATAAACATTGTATACATTGTGGTAGAGAGCTACCTATTGATGCATTGTTTTGTTCATATTGTGGAACAAAACAAAATACTCAAGAAAAAATGTATTGCATGAATTGCGGTAATGAATTAGTTCCCAATGCGCAATTTTGCTCTAAATGTGGTTGTAAAGTAAATAAATAGCAGAGGTTAATTCTATTATGAGTGATGTAAAGGTTTGTACCTATGAATGTCCTAATTGCGGAGCACCAATTAAGATTGCTGATAAGGTTTGTGGTCATTGCTTCTCGGCAGTGTATTTACAAAGAATAAAAGATAGCGATAATTTGTCGAAAGGAGGCATAGCTAAGCATATAGCTGTGTACAAGAAAAATATAGCTAATGGTCTTGTTGATGACAGTAGTACATTGATTTCTTTAGGGATATGCCATTATAAAAACTGCATGTACGATTTGTCAATGAAATCATTTGAAAAAGCTATTGAAGTTGATCCGGAAAACGTGAATGCCTATTATTATGCAGCGTTAAGCTTGATGAATGGCAAGCGACCATATCTTCAGACGTTGCCCAAAATAAAAAAAGCGGTTGCGATGCTTGAAGCTGCTATTAGTATACAAGATGAAGGGAGGCTATATTACTTTTTGTATTTAATTCAAAAGGATTTTTTTGATAAAAAACATCTCCGTACAAAATACAAAGCGTTAGAATTGCAAAATTTATCTATGGAGAATGCTGTTACCGATGAAGAAATCCTAGAACTGGAAGAAAATTTAGCTATTAAGTAAAAAAGCAAGGAGTGACTTAATCTTGGAAATGAGACAAGATAGTGTAAGAGATTTTTTGGCACGAGCATTTTATCGTGAAGATCCTAAGTGGTTGGTTTGGCTTTTTATTATAGGTTGCTTTACAACATTCCTTATGATTGGTTTTGTTTTATTGTTAATATGGGGAATTGTAAAATTAGTGTATATGTTTAGTGGTACATATGGAGTTTACGATCAATACAATGCTTGTGTACAAAAGGATGCTGAGTTTTTAAAAGATAGAGCTATTAACGTAATGGGACTTATAGAAGAAGAATTTAGCTTGATTGATCCGATTATTGCTAGTGGTTATGCAAGTGATTCCAGTTGTATTCATGTAGGTGAAAAGATAGAACAAGTATCGCCTATAAGAGTGATATGGCTTTGGTTGGTCAATAAAGTTTGTTTTTGGCGTAAACCGGAAAGAATTTCCGAGCATGTCTTTCTTGATTGCGGAGATGGCAAAGTTATTTGTTCTTTAGTAACATTTACCTATATAGTTTTTACGGAGCAACAGGCTGTAGCCTATAAGTGCTATTATGACATTGCTTATGGAAAAATATTGGAAGAGTATACAGTTGAAGTGGCATACAGAGACATTGATGCTGTTAAATATGGTGATGAGCTGCTTCATGTATGGAGTGTGAATAAACAAAATTGGTCTAGGGTTAAAATCAACTGGCTGAGCTTAAATGTTGCTTCTAATAATCGTATAGCAGCTTCGATTTCCGGGAATAGTGAAATTTTGAGCAATCAGGTTCCGGCAGTTCAGGCTTTAATTCGTAGTAAAAAAGAAGAGTTAGCATAACAATCAGGAAGGGTGATAAAGTTGCAAAGCAAAAATAAGTATTTGGCATATTTTGCTCCTGTAATAATGATTATAATAGGTATATTCTTATACAGTGTTATATTACCTGCTCGCTATAATAAGGTTATATCTTTGATGGATTGGCTTTTTAGTGGGACAGATAATATAACTGCAACTTTACGCTCTGCTGACATTGTATTAGGACAATTCTATAGGATTTTATTTACTAAAATCTTAGTATGGGTATGGACGATAGGTTTTCTATTTTCTTTGTTTTGGTGTGGATATACTGTTCAAAATTCTAAAGAGAAAAGCGGTAATTTGCTTATTGGCGAAGATGGAAAAAAAGCAATGTTGGTTAGAATAGTTAATCAAGCAGAAAAGTATTATAGATTGAATAAGAGTAATGATGATAGCAAGTTGATTTATAAAAAAGCGGTGATTTTAGAATCGCGTTTTTTAGCATGTGGAGAGTTTGGGTATGGCAGTTATGATATTACTGAATTAGAAAATCATATCTGTAATAAGCTGGTTGAATTAGAAAAATTGTTGTCTGATGCAAATTATGATTATGCAGAAGTTAATGATAAATATATTGGAATACACAACTTGTTAGAAGAACGAGAAGCCATGTTAAAACATTATTAAGCAAGGAATGGTGATGAGCATGAAACAGTATTATGATTTATTAGAAATAGATGAGACTCTCAGTAAAGATGAAGTGAAAAAAGCATTTTTAAGCAAGAAAGCTTCTTTGCAAAGTAAATTATTGTCTAAGGATTCCTACGAGCGACAGGATGCTATGCGCAAATTGCAGGAATTAACGCAAGCTTACAAAGAAATTATAACTTCTCTCAACAATAAAAAAGCGGAAGTTAAAGAGCAGGAAAACGGTAGCGCAACGCATGATATACAGGTCAAAGATAATACCAATAATACAAAGCAAGATAAGCAGGATATAGAAGATACAAGCAAGATAACGCATGGTGATAAAGGGGCAGTTGCTTCTGTGGATGAAAAAGTTGGGCAAAAAAATAAAGATAGTAATATTGGTACGAATAGTAATAGTGGAACAGTTATCGTTTCGCCTACGCCAGATGATGTAACTCGTATCGCTAATAATGTTTTAATTTGTCCGAAGTGTCAGTTTGCCAATAACGCTACTTTGAAATTTTGTGGAAACTGTGGACAACCTTTAAGAAACAATGCTGAATATGGTGGTGGCAATAGTGGTGACAATGGCGTAGTGACAGCAATTGTCAAATATAAAAACTATATTTTCAGCGTTTTGGCAATACTGCTTATTCTAGTGTGTGGCATTGGTATTTTTAAAAATTTTGTTAATACACCGGAAAAAGCAGTAGAAAAGTATTTAACTGCTCTCGGCAAACAAGATTATGCTGCAGCTTATGGATATTTGTTTGTAACTGAGGATGATTTTGTAAATAAAGACAATTATATAAAGAGCATAGAGTTCGTGAAGAAAAACCCTAAGGATTATAAGGATAAACTAGTTGTGAAGCTGTCTAAAGGAATAGCTGACATCAACGTTGTACAAGTAGGGCAAGAAACCAAAGTTGATGCACAACACGTATGTACATATAAATATAAATTGAGATTAAATGATAATAGTGAAGTTGAGGGAACTTTAGTGACGGTTGCTCCCGTTAGTTATTGGGATAAAATACTTGGCAATTATAAAATCCCTGATTATGAGACGATTAGGGCAGTTGATATGGAAGTAGAAACTAATGCCAAGCTTTATGTTGATGGGGTGCTGTTAAAAGCACCGAGTAGTACCAACAGAGGTACACATAACTACCTTTGTCCAGGCCTTTTTTATGGCGAGCATAATATTAAGGTAGAAGTACCATTTTGCGATCCTTATGAAACAAAGCTGATTTTAACGCCCAATACGAAATCCACAGTTTTATATTATTGGAAATCGCATTTGAAAAAAGATGTTTTGCAGGACATGGAGAAGCAATCTGAAGATATTCAGCGAAAAATTGTAGAAGGGGCACTCAAAAATGATAGCCTTGAGAATCTGCAATTAGGTTTTTCTGAGTCAAAACTGAGCAGTATGTATGATCAATATAAGCGTTTCTTCAACAGAGCTGATGGAAGCGGTATATATTCTATGGATATTACTGAAGTTACAAGCAATGAACAGTATAATAATAGATTATATAATCCGTTCAAAGATAGAATTTATAAAATCAATTTTAAATTTAATTATACAAGAAAGAATAGAAATGGTATTCAAGAGAGTAGAGTTGGCAATGGTGAGGGTGAGCTTGGTGTAGTTTTCAAATTAAAAAATGATAAAGTGGTACCTGTTGCTATAGATACTTTCAGATTAAGAACGCATTGAAGGAGCTAATTATGAAAAAGATATGTGGTATTTTATTAGTTTTGACATTAACAACTAGCAGTTTGTGTGCAACGCCTGCTGACGCATTTGATTGGGGAAATTTTGGTAATAAAATATTAAGGTCTGTTGGCATTTCTAATGGAGGGCATTCATCTAAACCCAAAATAGCAAAGAAAGATAAAACTAAGCCTAGCGAATCTAAACCGACGATATTGGCAAATAATCGCATGTACCAAATTGTTGATTTGCGTTCTGGGTATAAAAAAGCTGAATTATATGCAGATCGTGTAGGTGGTCATTTGGCAATAATTGATTCTAAAGAAAAGAGCAGAATGTTGTATGATTTCATGGTTTCACAAGGATACGACAGTGCGTATTTTGGTTTGACTGATGAAGATCTTAATGGCAATTGGGTATTACCTAATGGGCAGAAGCCTAAATTTACCAATTGGCATTCTGGGCAACCGACAAAGGAAGAAAGTAATGAAAGGTATGCGATGTTATATCGCAAATATAAAAATGCTACTTGGAAAGCTGGTTCGTTTTCGCCTTTGTTAGAAAATAGTAATACTACAGCATTTATAATTGAATGGGATAAAGAAGTGAAACCACAAGAATATAAGGAAAAAGTTGTAAGAAAAGAAGCACCAGCAGATGGCGGCTATTATGAACCATCGTGGGGCAATAGCTCGTATGAAGAACCGGATTATGAGGAAGAGATTTCCGGTTAATTTGCTAGGTAGAGGAGTGGAGTGTACATGCAAGATTATTATGATTTGCTTGGATTAAATGAAAACTGTACAAAAGATGAAGCAAAAAATGCCTTTATGTCTAAGAAAAAAGAAGTGCAGGGAAAAATGCTGTCTCGGGATTCTGAAGAACGAGCTGCAGCTGTAAAAGAACTGGGAGAATTGACAAGTGCTTATAAAGCTATTGTTGAGAACATTACTGATGCTAATAAAACGAGTAATTCTGTAAAAACTGAGAGTGGTGGTATTATAATTTCTGATCCTATACAGCCACCACCTAAGCCTGTAACACCTAAGACTGTAACACCTATTAAAGTTAATCCTAGTGGGACTGCGATAAACAAAAATATGATGATAATTTTTGGCATGATTTTAGGTATTTTAGTATTAGGAATTGCTGTATATTTTGTGTTTATACAACCAAATAAAACTAAAAATATTCCAATACCGCCGACGATTGGTACATCTGCTTCAATTATACCTAAAATGGAAGATGCTAAAGAAAGACATAATGGCAACATAGCTAGCATAGCTAAATTGATTAATGATACTATAAACAAAAAGGGTAATTTAAAAGGTGAAACAGAACTTCTTAACAGTGCAATGCGTGTTGAGCAAGAAGTATTAGATACTTTAACAGAGTTGCGTAATAGCAGTGAAGCAAATACGCGTAAGGGAAGAATGCTTATCAGAATTCTTCAAGCAGAACAAAAAAGAATAAGCGGTTTGGTAGATGGTCTTAGAGCAGGTGTTAATGGATTGGATTATCAAGCCGCATTTAAAATTGGTAGCGAAGGTTATTATGAATATGAAAGATTAAACAGCGAGTATATGCACTTTGAAACAGGTGATTTTAAACCTCAAATGGCCTATGTTAAGGGCGATGATGTTTTTTTGAGAAGTGCGCCGTCTACCAATAGTTCTGTGATAAAAACCTTGAAGCGTAATAGCGGACTAGATGCTATTGCTGTACAGACATGCGATGATGAGCGAGCTGGTATGATTAATACTGATAATGTGGTTGTGGGCTTCAATGGTCAGAATATAAGACTTGCAAAAGGACAGCCTGTGACAATAACTGGTGAAAATGGCGGTACTTATCAGTGTCAGCTGAATTTAGAAAATGGCAGTGGAACAATATATGTTGATAAAGTTAATGTGAAAAAGCTTTATGGCGAGACTTGGTATAAGGTACGTTTGTCAGGTGGTACGGAAGGTTGGGTGTATAAGGATTTTATTCAACTGAAAAGAGATATGTAACATTGCTGGAGGCTTAGTAGATGGGTAAATATTTAACATTATCTTTGTTACTTTTGCTTTGCTGGACTAATTTAGGTTGTTTGGGAGCAGAAGAAAATACTGAAAAAGAAGTTGCTCCAAAGACTGCTGTTCAAGAGCAAGTAATGCGGGAATTACCTAAGTTGGAAGTTGTACATAAACCTATAAAATGGACGGAACAACGAGAGCAGCTTATCAAAGAATATGCGCAAATACATTATGGAAAGGATATAACTAGTATTGTTCCGCAAGTTGTAATTACCCACTGGACTGTATCTAATGATGCTGAATCTGTTTATCAGTATTTTTATAGTGAGACAATGCCAGATGATGGCGGCGGACGTTTAAATGTTGCGTCGCATTATTTGGTTGATAGAGATGGCACTATTTATCAGTTGACGCCGGAGGCAGCGTTAAATAGGCATGCAATTGGTTATAATTGGTGTGCTATTGGTATTGAAAATGTTGGCGGCGTTGATGGAAAAGAAGATTTGACAGAGGCACAGGTAAAGGCTAACATTGCTATTATCCGCTATTTACAGGCAAAGTATTCTACGATTAAGTATGTGTGGGGACATTATCAACAACATGAAGCAGAAAGTAGCGGATTGTTTATAGAGAAGGTACCAGATTATTATGCGGAAAAAATTGATCCTGGTCCTGCTTTTATGGGTAAATTAAAACAAGGATTGAGTGATTTGAATTTGAAATTTTACTAGGAGTAGTGTTGATCGTGAAAAAGTATGTCCTTTATATATTGATACTGGTGTTTTCAATTATTTTTATTGGCGGGTGTTCAGCTGATCATGGGGATGGGCGAGATGCTGATACGCAACGAGGCAATACTGATAATAAGGCAGAGATAGTGAAAGATAAAAATGAAACTAATGAAAATTTATTAAAGAAGTATAAAATGGATAATAGGTTCATTTTAATCGTTAAAAGCAAATTTGAGGTTTATGCTATTGATGATATGGGAAAGGTAGTAGCAGTTTATCCGTGTGCTTTAGGAAAAAATAGTGGACAAAAGGAAAAAGAAGGAGATATGAAGACTCCGTCAGGCATTTTTCCTATTGATGAAATAATTGATGCCTCTAGTTGGACTCATGATTTTAAGGATGGTAAAGGAGAAATTACAGGAGCTTATGGAGCTTGGTTTATTAGTTTAGATACTAATGAGCTGAGTAAAGGTAAGTGGGGAGGTATAGGCATCCACGGAACTCATGATCCTGATTCGATTGGTAAAAAAGTTTCTGAAGGTTGTATAAGATTAAAGAATGATGATGTTCAGAAGCTTAAAGCTTTTGCTAAAGTTGGTATGAAAGTGGTTATTGAAGAGTAGACAATCAATATTTCTTTTATTCTAGTAAGAAAGGTTGTGTATGATATGGGCTTATTTTCTAGAGGCTATAATGGTGATTGTCGTGATTGTGCTTACTACCGTGATAATTTTCATCGCTCAATCTATCAAGATGGATATAAGTGCGATTACTCAGGTGAATATTTTGATGATCAGTATGGCGAACAATGCCATTGTTTCCACGACTTAGCTGAAGTTAAAGCTGCTGAAGAAAAAAAGAACGACAAGAAAATGCGTTAAAAGGAATTATTTTAGCCAATGGCGTTGCAGAAAGCCAAGCTCATGAAGGAGATGCTCATGATGAAAGAAGTGATTCTAGTGGCGGATGGTTTATATTATCTTCGTTAATTGTAGTGGGGGCATTAATTACAATAGCGGAAAAACAGATAAACCATACTTTTTTTTGGCCATTAGGTACTTGGTTGATAAGCTATATTGCTTTTACATGTGTTTCGGTAATAACAAATAAAAGGGTAAATCGTATAACATTAATTTATTGTCCTTTGTTATTTACAGTTCTATTTATGATTATGTGGTCGTTAGCTACAGGTAATAATTACTTTTCTATTTGGATATATGAACCTGCCCTTGATACATATAGAAAATTTCATTTGCTAAATTAAAGGGAACAAATCTGCTCATGTATATGATTTGAAATAATGTGTAGCTAATTAAGTAATATACTAATATAATAGCTACTTAAGCTAAATGAACGGAGGCGCGAACAGAATGGAACATGAAAAAATTAACCTGAAGAATAAATGCAATTGCTCATTGGAACTAGATTATATTACTGAAGCTGTTGTATTAATTTATCCTGATAGTGTTGATGTATTCTATCAACACGCAAAAGACCAAATTGCCGTTTCTGTGCTACCGGGAGAAAAGTGCCTTGCTATGATAAGCACAACAGCTGATTATTTGTACCTTAAGAAAAAAGGAAAAAAACTAAAGCTTAAGCAAGGATATAATGTTGGCGAATACAAGTGTTGTGAGCAAACAATTGTCCGTTTTAAAAATAATAATGTTACAGTTGAACGAAAAGAGGATCCTAGAGAAAAACGTATTATTCAAGAATACGAAGAATATGAAGATAATGTAGTAGCCGATTTAGGTAATTTCGAAATTAGTGATATGCCTTCGAATGAACAAAGAGAGGAAAATGCTGATAATGACGACTGAAAATAAATTCATTGCAAAATTGTTTTTTGATACCGTAAAGTTTATGGCTAGTGTTACGGCTATCTATTTTGCAATATGGTATTTTACTACATCTGCTTACAATTATGCTATTACGCAACTGTCTTTATGGAGAGCTTTTACCTGTGATTTTAAACCTATATTTTTACCTTTGATAATTATCTTAATATGGTTTGCCTTTAGAACTCCCACAGTAGAAAAAGTTCTTGCTTTTAAAATATCATTTATAGCTTTACTAGCTGACTTTTACGCGGAAAAATTAGCAGTAATAATAACAAATGATGCTCCTTATGAAATTTGTGCTATTACTAGAGTGAGCAGTTTAATAATTGGTGTAGGCATAATACTGTTATTGATTTCGAAGTTTTCCAGAAATGTGCCTAAAGAAGTTTATTACTTGCTCTTTTTTGATTGCGCTTTACTTTATCTATATTTACCATACACTGGTGCGGTAGAATATATATTTCCGAATATTCCATTCAATGCGGTAAAAGATTTTTTCATAACTACTTTACTAATGCTTAGTGCAGGATTTATTTACATATTGGAATTTTTGCAAGAACAAATAGATAGCATAAGCTAAACAAATCCCCCGTCCCTTTCGTTGCTTTTATAGCTTAGGGGCGGGGGGTGACTTATTCTGTTGTGGTACAATATAGTTGTAACAGCTCTGGTCTAATTTCCTGTAACCATTTTATCACGTGCGCAAGTTTTAAATTTAAAAGTTCACCCCTTGCAATTTTCTCTATTCCAAATAATGTTACTCGTAAGTAACATACTCATAAGTAACATAATCGTGAGTTACATAATTTAGAATGGTGGTGAAGCAGATGGAAAAATTCGGCTTTTCATCAACATTAGTGGGTAAACAAATAGCCTTAATCATTTTTTTTTGGATTTCTGTTTACGAATATACTCTTTTCCGCTAGCATCTGGAGTTACTATCTGCAGGCTTAACTCCATGTGAGAACGACATGGAGTTTACTCGCTCTTTTTGAGGAATGGTGGCTGACAAAATACAGATTACAGCGAAAACAGGTTGTAAGCATCCAACGTATTTATCTGCTACTTCCCTTCCTCCTGCATCAGCCCCTCATTATAAATCGCCGGCGAAGCGCCTGCTTCCGTAATGTGCGGCGTTAAAAGCAGCAAAACCTCCGTCTTGCTGTGCGAACGTGAACGGTTTTTAAACAGCTCGCCCAAAAGGGGAATCTTGCTCAAAAAAGGCACCTTCTGTATAGTACGCTGCTGCTCCTCGCTGATCAATCCGCCGATAACCAGCGTTTCGCCGCTGTACATGCGCACGTTGGTGTCGGCGGTACGACTGGTGATGCGGTAATTTTTCAGCTCGCTGATGAGTACAGGCGTGCTCACCTCAGTGTGGACGCTGGCAGTCACCATTTTACCGTCTTCGCTGATGATAGGCGCGTATTGCAGCTTGATGCCGGCGTCCAGATATTCCGTTGCCGTGTAGCTGCCGCTGCTGTCGTGCTTTTCGGTCTGCACGGGGATGTGGTCACCGATAAAAATGCTGGCCTCCTTGCCGGGGATAGTAATGATGCGCGGCGTTGCCAAAATGCGCGCCTTACCGCTATTGATGAGAGCATTAAGCGTAGCGTTGAAGCGGAAGGCAAAGCCACGCCAAAATTTGAAGCTGCCGTCATAATTGCTGCTGTCGCTGTCACCATTGTTCGTTTCCTGCGCGCGCTGGGGAATAGTATCCCAGTCCCAGCGCACGCCCAGGTTTTTACTGTCCTCGCGGCTGACGGCAATGATTTTGGCTTCCAGTGTTACCTGTCTTGTTGCTATATCCAGCTTGGGCAGCAGATGCCTTAAGCGTGCGTGGCTTTGCTCATCTCCCAAAAGGATGAGGCTGTTGGTGATAGTATCCAGCCCTAGCTTGGTGCCGAAGTGTGGCGTCAACGCTTCCTGCACGTCCTTAGCTCTGGCATAGCTCAGGGGATAGCAGGCCAGGCGTTCGCAGACTGGCGGTGGTGCTGTGGGAACGTTTCCTGCAGGTGTTTTGCTGACTGTGGCGGCGGGAGAGGGCACAAAGGGATTGATGAGAGTGCTTTGGGCGTTGCAGGGAATAGTTAAAGTGAGCAGCAGACTGCTGAGTATTAACGGGAAAAAGCGTTTTAGCATAATGAGCTCCTTTCGGTGTTATCTGTTAAGAAAAAGATAACGATTGCGTTTAGTAAAATTCATGTTTCATTGTAACGCAGGCAAGAAATAATTTCAAGAGAAAATTGTGAAAATAGAGAAAATTTAAAATTGTCATATTGCATTTCGCTTTTTTTGTGCTACAATAAAATTCAACATAAGAAAAATGAGGTGATCCAATGGAAGGCTTACGTAATAATAAACTGGCAGAGGATTTACTGCACCTGGCCCTGACGCAGGGGGCGAGTGATATGCATATTGAGCCTGATGAACAGGGAGTGCGCGTGCGCATTCGTGTAGATGGCCTGCTGCAGCAGCTGTGCGTGCTGCCGCGCGCCCAGCAAAGCACGCTGCTGACGCAGCTAAAGGTGTGGAGCGGCATGGATATTGCTGAAAAAAGAGTGCCGCAGGACGGACGCATGCTCCTTAAATATGTCGACACTGAGGTTGATTTGCGTCTGTCCAGCCTGCCGACCGTCAACGGCGAAAAGCTGGCAATACGCTTTTTGCAGCGACAGGATAATCTGCTATCACTGGAGCAGCTGCAGTTCAGCGATAGCAATTTACAACGCTACCGCCAGCTTTTTCATCAGCCAAATGGCTTGGTGCTTTTGACCGGGCCTACGGGCAGCGGCAAAACGACAACGCTTTATGCGACGCTGCAGGAGCTTGATGCGGCGGCCAATAATATTATCACCTTGGAGGACCCAGTGGAATATAAGCTGGCGGGGATTAATCAGGTGGCCGTAAATCGCAGAAGCGGACTGACCTTTGCCGCAGGCTTGCGTTCTATTGTACGTCAGGACCCGGATGTGATTATGCTTGGCGAAATCAGGGATGAGGAAACGGCGGCGATGGCGGTACATGCGGCGCTGACCGGACATTTAGTACTGAGTACGCTGCATACGAATGATGCTATCGGGGCAGTTTATCGTCTGCTGGATATGGGGATTGCCGATTATCTGCTGGCTGCTGCACTACGCGGCGTGCTGGCACAGCGTTTGCTGCGCCGCCCCTGCCGCTATTGCGGCGAGCGGCGCTTGGCAACAGCAGCGGAGCTGCAGTACCTGGGGCGCAGAGCGGATGAAAGTCTGCAAGTGGTGCAGGCCCATGGTTGCGAGCATTGTCATGGTACAGGCTATCAGGGGCGTTTAGCGCTGCATGAGCTTGTTACGGTGGATAAACGCATGCAACAGCTTTTGCTGAACGGCGCTGATGAAGCAGAGCTTTTGCAGGAGGCGCGCAGGCAGGGGTGGCGTAGCCTGTACGCCGATGGAGTAGCGAAGGTGTTGCAGGGTGCAACAACTGTTGAGGAATTATGGCGCGTCGGTATCACCGGGGAGGCAGCTTATGCTTGATGAGCTTGTTTTGCAGGCACGCAGAATGGGAGCCAGTGATTTGCATCTTACGCCTGCGAGTGTGCCGATGGTGCGCATAGATGGCGGTCTGCAGCCTTTAACAAACACAGTGATTTCCCGGGAAAAGCTGGAGGCAGCGTTGCTTGCCCTGTTACCGGAGCAGGAAAAGCGACAGCTATTGCAAAATGGCGAGGTGGATACAGCTTTTAGTGACAGTACGCAGGAGCGCTGCCGCCTTAATGTATATCGTCTTGGCAATGGCTATGCAGCGGCAATTCGCCTGCTGCCGCACGAAATTCCTGACTGCCGCAGCCTGGGCCTGCCGCAAATTGTCAGCCAGCTTGCGGGCAGCAGCAGCGGTCTGCTGCTTGTCACCGGTGCTACCGGCAGCGGCAAAAGCACAACGCTTGCTTCGCTGGTACAGCAGATAAATCAAACGCGCGCTGTACACGTGCTGACGCTGGAGGACCCGATAGAATATGTTTATCCTGCGGGTTTGGCACTGATTAACCAGCGCGAGGTGGGGCGTGATACCAAAAGCTTTGCCAGCGGCCTGCGCAGCGCGCTCAGGCAGGACCCGGATGTTATTTTAGTTGGCGAGCTCAGAGATGCGGAAACAATAGGTATAGCGCTGACTGCGGCGGAAACAGGTCATCTTGTTTTGGCAACGCTGCACACGCAGGATGCTGCAGGTACGGTAAACCGTATTCTTGATGTGCTGCCGGACAGACAGCATGTGTGTACGCAGCTGGCCGACTGCCTGCTGGGAATTTGCTGCCAGAGGCTTTTGCCACGTTGCGACAGAGCAGGCAGAGCAGCGGCCTTTGAGGTGCTCGTTGCAACGCCTGCTATGCGCAATCTGATTCGCGAGGGGCGCACGCATCAGCTGCAGTCTTATCTGCAGACCGGTGCGCGCTACGGCATGCAGACGATGGAGGACGCGGTAAAGGCCTTGCAGCTGCGAGGAATAATCGCATGAAAAAAAGCCGCTGCGAAAAGCAGCGGCTGAATAGGGACGTATAGATAAACGCATCAGATAACGTAACGGAAGAAGCGTTAGAAAGCGGTCATTACAAAATTTCTTCTCTGATTAAGATGTTCATCATCTTTTGCTTGCCCAATACCCAGAGCAGGTCGTTTTCTTCGAAAACAAGTGAAACGTGGGGGTTGGTAA
>OLSD01001304.1_pt1 | contig 21255 bp, 17 predicted proteins | sample 1672211 | NCBI WGS metagenome assembly OLSD01 (sample SAMEA3136659, study PRJEB25190) | human gut metagenome | reverse complement strand
GACCCAAAGGCAAAGGGAGAGCAGGCAATGCTCATAAAATATCTTGGAAGCACCGAGGAAAAGATAGAAAAGCTTCTTGACTATCCCGAGCTTTTTGCCGCACCTATCGTAAGAAACGGCAAGAAAGCTACCGTAGGCTTCTGCCCCGAGGTGTGGAAAAGCTGGGAATAGCCCTAGATGAAAATACTGTGAAAATTGCCGATATTCGTTGAAAGAAGCTTGAAAGTGTGGTATAATACCATATGGAAAAGTAATTTCAGAAAGAGATGTTTTAAATGGTAATTGATTTTCACGTTCACGCCTTTAATCCAAAGGTAGCGGAAAAGGCTGTTGAAAAGCTTCAGGCTTGCAGTGGAATAACTCCTTTCACAAGAGGCACTGCAGAGGAAACCATACAGCGTTTTGACGAATGGGGCATTGACAAGGGCGTGCTGTTATCAGTGGCAACAAAACCTACTCAGCAGAGAGTTATAAACGATTGGTGTGCCCAACAGGACGGCGGAAGATTTATAAGCTTCGGTGGAATACACCCTGACGCCGAGGACTATGAGCAGGAGATAGCCCACATAAAGGAGCTTGGACTTCACGGCATAAAGCTTCACCCTGATTATCAGGGCTTTATGATAGATGATGAGCGCATGGACAAGATATATGACGCCATTGAAAGAGCCGACCTGCCTGTTATATTCCATTCCGGCTATGACTGCGTTTCCCCTGACCTTATCCACTCCACACCTGAGAGGGCGCTGAACATGATAAAAAAGCACCCTAAGCTCAAGGTCATTCTTGCACATCTTGGTGCAAACATGATGTGGGAGCAAGTGCGTGACGTTTTGGCAGGAGTTGACGGTGAAGTTTATTTTGACACCGCTTTCACAAGTATGTGTCCTGACGAGCTTATGCAGGCTATCGTTGAAAAGCATGGGGCTGACAGGATACTTTTTGCAAGCGACTGCCCTTGGGACAGTTCCTACCTTATAAAAGAAAAGATACTGCGCTTGAACATTTCCGAGGATAACAAAGATAAAATTCTCGGTGGCAACGCAGAAAGACTTCTTGACTTAAAATAAAATTGTGTAAATTCTGAAAAGAGGATATAAAAAAATGAGATCAAAACTGCTTGCGGCTGTGCTGGCTTGTTCTGCGGTTTTCGGGCTTGCGTCATGTGGGGCAATGCTTCCAGAAAGCTCCTCCGAAACGGAGACCACCACAGGTACTGCCGCCCAGAGAGTTATAGAGACCACAAAGACCGCCACAATGGGCGACGATTATGATGAGGACGATGAGGATTACGAGGGCTACACCACCACCACTTCTGTGACGGCAGGCACACTTGAAAACCCTGACGTGAGCATTGACGAAGGCTACGACCCTGACATAATCGCAACGGCAACAAAGAGGACGACCACCACCACCACCACAACATCTGCCGAAACAAAGGCGACTAAAAAGACCGCCACCACAAAGTTCAAAAAGGACGCACTTTTCCCTTTGGGTGATGATGTGAAATACCCTGATTCTATCCCATTTCTTGTAAAGTCAGACACTTCTTATCTTAATCTCAGATACGGTCCGTCAAAGAAATATGACGTGATAGAAAAGATACCTGACGGCAAGACTATCAACGGCTATGGCGAGAGAACAGACGGCGACGGAAACATATGGGTATATGTAAAATACAACAATAAAAGCGGCTGGGTAATGAAAGAGCTTCTCAGCGGCACTGAATAAACGGAGGACAAATAATGGACAGCTTCAAAGAACAGATAGTTCGCAAGATTCCCACAAAGAACGATAAGATACAGAAAATTTTCATCATGATAGCAAGCGTGGCACTTGCCGCACTGTGCTTTATCTTCCCTTTCGGCACGCAGTTTTCTGTAATAGGCATTTTTCTTGCCGCTGCCGCACTTTATGGCGGTTATTATCTTACAACAAAACTTGATGTGGAGTATGAATACATTTTCACAAACGGAGAAATAGACGTTGACAAGATAACGGCTCAGCGTTCAAGAAAGCGCCTTATCACATTCCGTTGCGGCAGTGCGACAGATTTCGGCATTGCTGACGAGAATTTCTCTGTACCTGAGGGCGCAACACAAGTCCTTGCCTGCGCTTGTGACGATAGCCTTACAGACTACTACATAACATTCAACCACAAAAATCTCGGACTTACAACTGTTATATTCACACCTGATGACGATATGCTGGCACTTATAAAGCCTGCACTTCCGAGAACACTGAGGAAATAAAAATGAAAATATTTGTCGGAACTGATCTTATTGAGATCGAACGCATAAAAAAAAGCTGTCAGAGCCGACGTTTCTGTGAAAGGGTTTACTCCGAAAAGGAGCTGACCCTTTTTTCACAGAAGAAAAACCCATACGAATCCATGGCGGCGAATTGGGCGGCTAAGGAAAGCTTCGCAAAGGCTTTAGGCACTGGGGTCGAGGGCTTCGCCTTGAACGATGTGTCATGCTTGCGTGACGAGCTTGGCTGCCCTTATCTGGAGCTTACGGGGAATGCGCTTTTGGCGGCTGAAAAGAGGGGGCTGACCTTTGCGGTGTCACTTTCCCACATCAAGGATATCGCTTCGGCAGTGGTGATAGCTTATGAAAAGGAGGATAAAAATGGATAGGATATTAACAGTGGAGCAAATGACATTTTGCGAGCATGAGGCTGAAAAATATGGCGTGAGCCTTGCTCAGCTCATGGACAATGCGGCGGCACAGCTTTCGGAGGTCATTGCAAGCAACTCGTCTTCGTCCTCAAAGATAGTGCTTCTTATTGGCAAGGGAAACAATGGCGGTGACGGACTTGTGGCGGCAAATTTACTTGCGGAACAAGGTCTCAAACCTGCGGTGGTCCTATGCTGTGGCGAGCCTGACACTGACCTCTCCTCGGCAGCGTATGCTAGGCTTGATAAGAGCGTAGAGGTGCTGAAAGCTGAAAATGCGCTGGATTTTATCGAGGATGCAGACGTGCTTGTGGACTGCATTTTCGGAACGGGTTTTCATGGCAGTTTGCGTGAAAATATCCTGCCAGTGTTCAGAGCTTGTGAAAAATGTGAAGGCATGAAGATAGCCTGCGACCTACCGTCGGGAGTCAATGCACGGAATGGTCAGGCTGACAAGCTGTCGTTCAAGGCTGACGTGACAGTGACCTTTCATCGTGGCAAGCTGGGGCTTTATTTACAGCCTGCGGTGGACTTTTGCAGTGAAATTCTGGTAAAAGATATTGGTATTGACGAGCGTTGCGAGAATACCCTATACCCTGTTATAACGCCTTTTGACGTGGTAAAAGCAAGGGCGGTACTGCCTTTTAGACCTGCTGACGGACACAAGGGCACGTTTGGCAAGGTGGTGAGCGTTGCAGGCTCGGAGAGCTATATAGGTGCGGCAGGGCTTTCAGCAATGGCGGCAATGCGAACAGGCGTGGGACTTTTTGAGCTTTGCACTGCCAAAAGCGTAGTCAACTCCCTGTCGGCTGGTATGTATGAATGCACATACTCGGCAATGAAAACCGACAAGGACGGCTTTATGGTGGCTGAAAATGCGGAGACGATACTGAAAAAGTGCGAAAAGGCAAGCTGTTTACTGATAGGCTGTGGACTTGGTCACACGGCTCAGACAGAGAAGCTTGTGGCGGAGCTTACCCAAAATGCGGAGATACCCATAGTTTTGGACGCTGACGGAATAAATTCACTTTGTCCGAATATAGATGTACTGTTGAAGAAGAAAAGTACAGTTATCCTCACCCCTCACCCTGCGGAGCTTGCAAGGCTTTGTGGCGTGACGGTGGGCGAGGTCATGTCGGACAGACTTGGGTTTGCATATAGGCTGTCAGAAAAATATGGCGTGACAGTGCTTGCAAAGTCGGCTGACACCTTTGCTGTGGACGGTGGAAAGGTTTATCTTTGCACCGAAGGCACAACTGCGCTTGCAAAGGGTGGCTCAGGGGATATGCTTGCAGGCATTGTTTCCTCCTATGTGGCTCAGGGGTGCGACGCTCTTGATGCGGCGGCACTTGGGTCGTTCACACTTGGCTCGACGGCTCTACTTGCAGGATACAAAAGATCTGAGCGTGGAATCATTGCAAGAGATGTTATTGACGCTTTGCCACGATTTTTGTATGACCTTGAAAACGCCGAATAGGCTGTACTAAAAACAAAGACCTTCTTCTTATGAAGAGGGTCTTTTTTAATGGAGGGCAAAATGAAAAGAACAAAGGCATTTTTTCTCACGATTTTGGCGGTAATGGGCTTATGCTCATGCGGTGAAAGCAGCGAAGTCAAACCCGTAAAGCTGGCAGAGGATTACAAGACCCCGGCTGAGTTCACCATTGACGGCACGGAATACGTCGCAAGCTTCACCCGTGAGGGCGCAGATATGTGGGAGTGTGAGATAACTGCGCCAGAAACTGTCAGCGGTATGGTGATAACCTGCTCAGGAGAAAGCGCACGACTAGAATACAAGGGTTTGACCTACGAAACTGACCGAGGGAACATACCCGAAAGCTCCGCTGTCACAATGACTGCCGCTGTGCTTGACAAGCTTATTTCGCAGAAAGGCGTGACGTATCTCAAAAATGACAAGGGAGATATCACCGCCACGGGTCAGATAAAAGGGCAGGATTTTTCGGCTAAAATCAATGGCGGAAAAGTAAAAAGCTTGGAGATATCAGGGGAGGTAAGCGTAAATTTCACATAAAAAAGGTGCAGAGAAAATCTGCACCTTTCTTATGTATGGAAATGAATTATTTACCAAACTTTGCGCAAGCGATAACGTTACCGTCCTCGTCCTCAAATCTGAGGTCAGCAATGTAGAAATCAGCCTGGTTTGGAATGCCCCATCTCATAAGTGAAACATACTGTGGTTCAGTTGAGTTTACAAATGTAGCACCGTCCTTGATACCAGGTCTCATTGTAAGCTCATAGGAACCCCACTCAGAAGTCCACTCAGCCTCGCCGAAGTCATAGAGGTCGTTCCAACTGTTTTCGCCTTCACCTGTTGTAGGCTGTGTAACGAATGCACCCATGAAGTTACCAGGAACGAGTGATTTTGTGCCGTCGTCACCTGTGAACTCGCCAACTGCCTTTGTAACTACGTCAGCCTTGATAGTGAAGATCTTCTCAAGATCAGCCTCGTGACCCTCAAAGAACTTCTCCATGTGGAACTTGATCTTAGGGATCTTGTAGTTGCCATTATCCTGATCGAGAGTCTCGACCTTGAGCATTGGAATACCTGCAAGCTCCTCAATAGAGAGATTTACATGAGACTCATCGTTCTCGTAATCCTTCTCAGCGAAAGGTTCAACGATAGAAGCAACGTCCATATCCTTCTTGAAATATACAGAAGCCTCCTCATAGTTCTTCAGAGTAGCTGGCATTTCGGAAATATCCTTTGCAGCTTCACCCTCAGACTCTGTGCCTGATGCAGCTGTAGAATCAGCTGTTGACTCAGGAGCGGCTGTCGTTGTAGTAGCCTCTGTTGTTGTAGCAGCTGTAGTTGTTGTAGTTGTTGTCTCAGCCTTTGATGAAGAAGAATCATCAGAGCTGCCGCAAGAAGCGAACATAGCACTTGTAAGTGTAAGTGCAAGAGCGCAAGCTAAAAACTTTTTCATTTTAATAACCTCCGTTTAATTGTCATGCTATACACATAGCCTGACCTATATTTACCTTTGTATTATAACACAATTGTCACATATTTTCAATATACTATTTGCACAATTTAAGCACATGATTTCATATGTTTTGCACAGAAATCGTTTACAAAATAGTGCAGGTTACACAAACGAACAAAAAAACAGAGCTTCCCGAATGACAGAAAGCTCTGTATAAATTCACTTATTCAAGTGTGTTATCTGCGAGAGATTACTTTCTCTTAGAAATAACGATAGCTGCACCAGCAAGTGCTACGCCAGCGAGTGCAAGACCAGCTGTTGCGCCTGTAGCTGCTGTGTTGTCAGAAGCTGCTGCTGAAGATGTAGCTGTTGTAGTTGTTGTGCCAGACTTTGAAGATGTAGCTGCTGTTGAAGTAGCTGCTGCAGAAGACTTGTCGTCCTTCTTAGAATCGTCCTTCTTAGACTCTGTGCCTGAAGCTGTTGAATCAGTTCCAGAGCTTGACTCCTCAGCTACTGGCTTCTTCTGAACTTCCTTCTTGTCCTTGTTAGAACCAGCCTCGAAGAGAGCGTTGCCATCAGCACCAAGAACCTTTATGCCTACAACGTCGATGCCCTTAAGGTCTGCTGCCCAGTTGTTGATACCAACTGCTGCGTAATTATCAGCATCACCGTCTGTTGTTGCGAAAACAGGAGCGTCGCCGAGGTACTCAAGAACGTATGTGCCTTCCTCGTCTGTTGTGTAGCAGAGAGTATCCTTTGGCTTATCGTCCTCAACCCAAGAGCCGCCAGCCCAGTCAAATGCTACCCAGCCGCCTGATGCTGAGTTGAAGTTGATTGATCCGCCACCGCCGATCGTGTTCCAATCGTTGTTATCAACCTTGATTGTGAATGAAGCACCGTAAACAGTTCCAAGGTCAGCAATAGCATCCTTGTTAGGCATATCTTCGTCCTTACCATTGAAGTATACAGCGAAGAGGTCATCCTGAGTCTGTCTAGCGATTTTAAGAAGGTCATCGCTTACGTTGAGCTTTGTGCCTGCTGCGGATGCTGGGATCATTGCCATAGAAGCTACGATAGCTGCTGCTGACATACCAGCGAGAATCTTAGAAATTTTCATCGTTAATCTCCTCCATATGAATATAGTTTTATGAATTGTCATTCAATTCTAGTCTTATTATAGCAGACTTTCTCCCTAAAATCAAGGGGTTTTCACTTTTTTTATTCCAAAAAGTGTTGAAATTTCTAACAATATTGTCATACTTCTTTTGTGCATTAATCACAGAAAACGTTATCATCTCTTATATTTTACAACAATTTCCCGTCCTATCTGTCATTGAATCTCTGCAAGAACTGCTTTGTTCTTTCGTTCTGGGTCTGACCGAAAACTTCCTCCGGAGTACCCTCCTCCACGATATAGCCGTCATCCATAAAGATAACATGGTTTGCCACATCACGGGCGAATGCCATTTCATGGGTGACGATGACCATGGTCATTTTCTCTTTGGCAAGCTCTTTTATTACCTTTAATATCTCCCCTGTAAGCTCAGGGTCAAGTGCGGAGGTCGGCTCGTCAAAGAAAAGTATCTGCGGTTTCAAAGCCAATGCTCTTGCGATAGAAACTCGCTGCTGCTGACCGCCAGAAAGCTCGCAGGGATAAGACTTGCCTTTAGTTTCGAGTCCCATTTTCTTCAGAAGTTCCTCACAGTTGGCTTTGGCTTCCGCTTTTGGCTGTTTAAGGACATGGAGAGGGGCTTCCATTATATTCTGATTTACAGAAAAGTGCGGAAAAAGGTTGAAGTTTTGGAACACAAGACCTATTTTCAGGCGGATATCCCTGAGGGTCTTAGAGGGTGCATACACCGCCTTGCCATTTTTTGTACGGAACATATTCACGCCGTCAACGTTTATCTCTCCGCCGTCTGCCTTTTCAAGCTGGTTTATACAGCGCAGAAGCGTTGATTTACCGCTTCCTGACGGACCTATTATTGCGACTACCTCGCCCACCTCAACGTTAAAAGAAATATCTTTGAGCACCCTAAGGCTGTCAAAGCTTTTAGAAATATTTTTCACTTCAAGAATAGCCATATGAGTTCTCCTTATTTATAATAATCGAATTTCTTTTCGATAACGGCAAATGCCACCGTCACGATAGCGTTGAGTACGAAATAGAATGCGCCTGCGATAAAAAGCGGTGTTATTGAGCTGTACAGATTCATCTGCTGTTTTGCCTTCATTGTTATCTCAGCGAATGCGATAACGTTTGCTAGAGAGGTATCCTTTACAAGGACGATGACCTCATTCGATGTGGCAGGGATAACACGCTTTGTGACCTGCGGCAGGATTATTCTAAAAAATGTCTGCATTTTCGTCATGCCGAGCATTGAAGCCGCTTCGTACTGGCCCTTTGTGATAGCCTCGATACCGCCTCTGAATATCTCTGCGAAATACGCCGCATAGTTAAGGACAAATGCCGTAACAAGGGCGATAAACATATAGTTCTCGTTGTTTTTTATATTGGTAAGCACGTCATATACACCACCTGTTTTGCCCTGCTTTGCAGCACTTGCGATAATAAGCGGTACTGCATAGTAGATAGCGATTATCTGAAGCATGAGCGGTGTGCCACGCATGACAAGTATATAAAGATTTGTCAGCCACGAGATAGGCTTGAAGCGGCATTTTTTCAGCATTGTCACAAGCACTCCCACAGGTATTGAAAGCACGATGGTCCATGCGAAAAGCTTCAGTGTATTAGGCAGGAACTCCAGCAGGATCTCCGTGACCTTTTTTACTTCCTCAAAAGTCATAAATATTCATTCCTTAACAAAATATTACGATAACACGTCACCGTATCAGCGTATTAATACATTATACTACATATTTTGCGACTTGTCAAACAATTTAGTGAGGAATGAGGTTGAATGAGAAATTAGGAATGAGGAGTGAGGAATGAAGGTATCGCCTGCGGCGATGATTTTTTCATTGCGAACTGCGTTCGCACAATTAACTCACCAACGTTCTTATTAACTTACCTCTTGGAGTATCTCAAACCACAGCTATGCTAATTCCTCATTCCTCATTCCTAATTCCTCATTTGTCATTCCTCACTCCTCACTCCTCACTTTAAATCAGTTCTCTTCGTTTTTCAAGGCAAGCACAGAATCACGTACTTTCGCCATAAGCTCTTCAGGGGTTTCGCCATTAGGATAAATAGGCTCACCGTAAACGACTTTTACTTTATATTTGCTAAGACGCTTCCAGTTGAAAAGCCTTGGGAGCTTTCTGTCTGGTGGGAATATCTCGTGTCCGCCTTTGATGTAGGCTGGTACTATAGGTACATTGGCTTCGATAGCAAGGACGGCTGCACCGCTTTTGAACTTGCCCATTTCACCAGTTTTGCTTCTTGTACCCTCCGGGTGAACTAGCACACCCCATTTCTGACCAAGCTTTTTACGCAGAGCCGCCATTGTTTCGTCTACTCTTCCGCCCCTGTCAACAGGCACCATACCGCCTATTCTTACTATAAGTCGGCTGGCTAAACTGCCGTTGAAAAGCTCTTTTTTCGCCATACAGCAGAATTTTGCAAAACGCTCGTATCTGAAATTCAGGGTGAGGAAGATAAAATCGAAGTTTGAAACGTGATTTGCACAGATTATATAACCGTCCTTATCAGGTAGATTTTCCTCGTTGGTGACCTTGACTTCATAGAAGGCTGTCACAAGATTTCTGTAAAAGCGGTAAATACGATAGTCTATCTTTTTCTTGTCCAGAGGATAGAGCATTGATCTCACTGTTTGCGGCTTTATGCGGTTTGGGTTTTGAACGAGGGCGATAAGCTTGCCCACTGTCATATCCTTATCCATACAGCCGTCAACACGCACACCACTGAACTCCTCTATCTCCAATGCAAGCTCGATAGCTGAGAGGGAGTCTATGGTGAACTCCTGCAAAAATTTTGTACTGAGCTTGACTTCATTCGGCTGAACGTGTGCTATTTTTGCCACGGCGTTTCTCACCATTGACGGGATATCCGACGGGTCAATACTATTTTTCACCTGCTTTGTAAGGCTGTCAAGGTTATCCTCCATGACCATTTTCTTCAGCAGATAACGCTTTGGCTTGCCGATAGCTGTTCTTGGTATAGAATCCACAAAATGTATGCCGCTTAGTTTCATTGCCTGACCTGCGGAGGAACTTATCTCTTTTAGCTTTTCTTCCGTCTGCTCACGCTTATCTTCAGCACAGACCACAAAGGCGTGCACCTCGTCATAGCTTCCCTCTTTCGCAGGCACTCCGCAGACCACAAGTTCGTCAACGCTCTCGATGCCCCTATAGACCTGTTCGATATCGTCAGGGGCGGCTTTTTTGCCTGTGGATAGGACGATATTTTCTTTACATCTGCCGAGAATGACGATATTTTTATGCTTATCGAACTTTGCAAGGTCGCCTGACTTGAACCAGCCGTCAGGATTGAAAGCTTCATCTGTGGACTTTTTGTCGCCATAGTAGCCTATCATCATATAAGGTGACTTTATGAGAAGCTCACCGCTGCGGTCGATTTTAACTTTTATATCGGGGTACGGCTTGCCGCAGGTGTCAGCATAGACGTGCTTGCCATATGTGCCGATAGTTGGTATGCTCGTTTCGGTCGCACCGTAGTTGTTCACAATATTAAAGCCTGTGCCGTAGAAGAAATCAAATGTATCCTTTGACATTGGCGAGCCTGCGGAGCAGAGAAATCTAAGCTCACCGCCCAAGGCTTTGTGTATCTTTGCAAAAATCTTTTTGCCGCTGTTTATACCGTAGATCTTACGCTGATGAAGTGCAACAGGAAACATTTTCTTGAAAAGTGCTGAAGATACTTTGCTTGCGTTGATCTGCTGCATTATCTGGGTTTTCAAAAGCTCATAGACCTTTGGCACGCCCGGGAAAACTGTCGGCTTGAAGTTTTGGAAACCTGCGGAAAGACCCTTTGCGGAGAGAGACTCAATAAAGCACACTGTTCCGCCTGTGAGGAGAGGGGCTAAGACCTGTGCAAAAAGTCCGTAGATATGGCTGTTTGGCAGGATTCCGAGATAGCGTTCGTTATCGGTTATGCCGTTGCACCGGCAGACCATTTTGCAGGAATTTATCTGAGAATCGTGGGTGTGCATGATGCCTGAGGCTGTCCTTGTCGTACCGCTTGAAAAGATTATCACTGCGATATCAGGGTCGCCTACTTCACCTTGGCGGAGTATATTTTCCCCTGAACCGTCAAGTCTGTCAAGCTGGTTTTGGATATCGAGAACAGGCATATTTTTCACGCTTGTAAGCTTCTTTGCCGCCTTTTGAGAAGCGACAACGCACACAGGCTGTGACTTTTTCACCAGTGTGACAAGCTCTGCCGCAGGAAGCGAATAATCCAAAAGAACGGCTGTGGCGTTTAGCTTTGCACAGGCGAGGAATGCGATATTCCACTCAGGTCTGCCCTCAGAGGCGATACAGACCCTATCCCCTGCCACAATGCCCATGGCTTTAAGGCGGCTGCAAAAAACATCTGCCTGCTGCAAAGTCTGTCCGAATGTATATTCCTTTGTTTCACCCTCGTCGTTCATCATCACGAGAGCGGTCTTGCTATAGCGGTTTATTGCCGTTTTTCTAAATTCGTTATAAATGTTCATGGCAGTTTCCTTTCCGCACCTCAGACTTTCTGAGAGTTGCCTTTCATTGTATGTTCAAGCGCCTCGACAGCTTTTTCGGAGCTGTCAAGGAGGTTTTTGAGATTTTCCTCGCCCAGTGCGTCAACAAACACGCTGAAATATTTTTCAAGACGCTGCTGCTTTTCTTCAATGGATTTTTCACCTTTTGGGAGGAGTTTCACCTGCACACGGCGTTTATCCTCAGGGTCACGCACAAGGCTAACAAAGCCTTTTTTCTCCATTGTGCTGAGCACTGACGTTGCTCGCTGACGTGATATCATAAGGTCACGGCTTATGTCTGAGGGGTAGACTATGCCCTCGGCTGTGCTAAGATAGACTATCACTTTGCTTTCGCCCTGAAAAAGCTCTGCAAGGTCGTCCATATATCCTGTTTCAAAAAATCGTCTGAAAACTTCTCCAAAACGCTGGGCTGTTTTATCGTTCATTGTTATTCCTCCAAATGTCAAGGCAGTTGATTGTCAACACTGTTGATTATACACCCTGTTGATGAATTTGTCAAGTGCTATGGGCGGTATGGTACAAATGCCCTTGACAAAATGTCTATATCATACTATAATAATATGGTATAAATCTTTCGGCAAATGCCGAAACACCGAAAGGAGGATATGCTTTTCAAAGGTCGAAAGGCATGATCTGGATATGATTAAGGACGTACAGGAAAAAATTCTTCAGTTAAAGAAAGAAAACGATATTTGTATACTTGCGCACAGCTATCAGGCTAAGGAGATAGTGGAGATAGCCGATATTACGGGTGATTCATACAAGCTAAGCGTTGAGGCGCAGAAGGTCTCAAACAAAAACATACTTATGTGCGGAGTGCATTTTATGGCTGAGGCGGCAAAAATGCTCAACCCTGACAAGAACGTATATCTTGCAAATCCATCGGCAGGCTGTCCAATGGCAGAGCAAATGGAACCTGAGATGATAGAAATGATAAAGGCGCAGGAGCCTGACAGAAAGGTAGTATGCTACATAAACACCACAGCCGCACTCAAGAGGGTTTGCGACGTTTGTGTTACTTCCTCGTCTGCGGTGAAGATAGTAAAGAACATGGACGCTGACAAGATACTGTTCATTCCTGACTGCAATCTTGGTGCATTCGTAAAAAAAGCCTGTCCTGAAAAGGATATAATGCTTTTGCAGGGCGGATGTCCTGTTCATGCGTCGGTAACAAAGGCTGACATGATAGCGGCTAAGACGGCTCACCCTGATGCACTGGTGCTTTGTCACCCTGAGTGTATCCCTGCGGTAAGCGAAATGGCTGATTATGTTGGTTCGACTTCCGGCATAATGAATTTTGCGGCTGAGTCTGACGCAAAGGAGTTCATCATAGGCACTGAGATATCTATTGCTGAGCATTTGCAGTACAGATTCCCTGAGAAGGAGTTTTACATACTCTCAAAGAAGATACTTTGTCCTAACATGAAGCTCACCACTCTTATGGACGTTTACAAGACCTGCGAGGGCATTGGCAACGGCGGCGGTTTTGAGATAAAAATGACAGACGAGGAGATAACCTCTGCAAGAAAATGTATCGACGAAATGATACGTCTTGGGGGCTGATATAATGGATAATTACACCATAAAGATCGCAAAAGGGCTTGCAAACAACGCAGACGCCAGGCTCATAAGACAGCAGGTATTCGTTGAGGAGCAGGGCTTTGTGAACGAATTTGACGATATTGACGCTAAGGCTTATCATGCTGTTATCTACACAGGAGGATATCCCATTGCAACAGGCAGGCTGTTTGACGAAAATGGCGAAGCGCACATTGGACGTATCTGCGTGAGAAAGGCATATCGTGGCAGAGATTTTGGCAGAATGATAGTGGAAGCCCTTGAAAAGCAGGCTGAAAAAGCGGGCTACAAGGAAGTCGGCTTATCGGCGCAAACGAGAGTACAGCAATTTTACGAGAAGCTTGGCTACAGGGCATATGGTGATGTTTACAAGGACGAATACTGTCCGCACATTGCAATGAAAAAGACCCTTTCAGGGGAATAGATATGAAAAAGGACGACTTGGGGTCGTCTTTTTTTGTGGCGTTTAATGAACAAAACAGTTTGTGATTGAAACGAACGAGAGTGGCGGGACGTCGAGGGCGCCGTCCCCTACACAAAAAATTGCGCCGCTCCCCTACATAAATGTATTGATAAAAAACGATAATAATATAAATTTTTGTAGGGGCGAACAGCGTTCGCCCGTTTACCGCAAGATTGCCCACCGCTCGCAAGATATCAATTCGCCCCACAAAAATTGCACATAATTTGCGCACAAAAAAAGGACGGAATCGCTTCCGTCCTTGATTTTTTTAGCTATTTACTGTTTCCTTGATAGCGTCGATTATTTCAGGGAAATACCAGCCGCCCTCGGATCTGTTGAGAAGTCCGAAGTTCTCACCGTTTCCTATTCTTGTGCCGTTATCCCACCAACAGCATGGTACGCCGTACTGCTTTGCGGTGCTGAGATAATCCTTTACACACTGAACTCTCGCTTCTGTATTAACCTTATTTACAGAGCCGAACTCACCGATTATTACAGGTATTCCCTTGCTGAGGAACACTTCATTGATATCGGTAAAGAGTGTTGTGATAGAAGAGTCGATACTTGTATACTGATCTGTGCCTGCGGTATCAAGTGCAAATGAATATGGCAGATAAGCGTGGATAGAAACTATTATCTTATCGTCGCCCTGCGGAACTTCCAAAGCTTCCATGTTCTGCTTTGTTGATGATGCGGCATATGGTGTCACCATTATACATCTGTTAGGATTGTTTCCGCCAGAAGCACGGACAGTTTCAACAAACGCCTTTGCATACTGATTTACGACCTCTCTTGACTCAGCGTCGCCTATCCACTCGTTGCCCTCGCCTCTAAGTCTAGGCTCGTTCACGCCCTCGAAAATGAGGTGCTCGTCATAGCCCTGGAATCTGTCGCATATCTGCTTCCAGAGGGCTTTGAGCTGCTCGACATCTTTATCGGCACGGTCTTTCTTAGGCATATACCACTCCTCGTGGTGGGTGTTGAGGATAACGAACATTCCGTTGTCGATACCGTAATCGACAATTTCCTGAACTCTGTTCATCCATGCTTCGTCAACTGTATAGTTCTCGTCCATGTGAGTACCCCATGAAACAGGAAGTCTGAACACGTTGAAGCCTGCGTCCTTGACCTGGTCTATCATCAATTTTGTGGTTTCCACATTTCCCCATGAGGTTTCAGCGTCAACGCCTGAGCCGCCTGTGGAATCCATGGTATTGCCAAGACTCCAGCCCACTTTCATCTGAGCCACAAGGTCTTTTGCAGTGGTCACTGTCATAGGGTCGTTGGTATGCTTCTGAGTATTTTCTGTAGCTGAAGAATCGTTTTCAGCCTTTGAGGAGCTGTCCGAACTGCCACAGGCTGTCATCATTGATACGCCCATTGCAAGGGAAAGCACTGCTGCAAGTAGTCTTTTGATTTTCATATTTTGGTTTTCCTTTCTCACCATATAAAATAATAACATTTATATTTTAGCTCATTAATGTGGATTTGTCAATAGATTTTGCGTTTCAACTTACACAAAAAGCACAAACAATGTCTACAAATAACACAGACGCTTTTTGAAGGAGCGACCTTGGGTTGCCTGATAACCACTAGCTTTGTCAAGAAGCTACGGGTGAACATTATTCGTCCCTACCTCATGTGATAGGATACCGCAAAAAAACAGGCAAAGCTTATTTGCACTGCCTGTTATCTTTTTATTTATCCCTCTGCAGGCTTTGGCGGCACTATGACCTCCAGTTTGCCCTCTCTAAGCGAGGTGATATAATCTTCTATGGAATTGATAGGCTCGTCAGTTGCAACGCCGCTGATACGGCTGTCCTCCACCCACAGGTGGTGATTGTCCGTACCGCCTGTCTGTTTAAAGCCGAACTGTTCGGCATACCACTTTGCACGCTGATTATAGACCTCTTTGCCGTTGCCGCTGTTATAGACCTCAACGCCGTCTATCCACTTTGGCAGGAGCTTTATTTCATGGATATACCAATCTGCTTCACGGAAAGGGTGGGCATGGACTAGCACGCCCCCTGCTTTATGCACTCTGTCGGCAAACTGATAAAAGCTTATATCACTGATGTTATCATTGGCAAGAAGAAAGTCCTTGTCGATACCATAGGTCAAAAGGTCTGCACCGAAGTAGGAATACTCCAGACCGAAAAAGACTTTCAGACCTATCTTGTCACCCTCTTCTTTGGCATTCTCATAGCCCTTGCAGAACTTGTTCACTCTGTCCTCCCAACTGTCAAAGTTGGTGACAGCACAGTTGCCGTTGAAAAAGTGATCGGTGACGATGATCCCGTCATAGCCTAGGGCTTTATAACGCCTTGCCTGCTCTGCTCCGCTTGCAGAGGCACAGCCGCTTCCCTCGGCGGTATGCAGGTGTGTTTCATACCTGAACATCAGAAGTCCACGCCTCTGTTGATGACTTCCATGCACATTCTGCCGTTATGATAAGGGCACTTCCATGGGCCTACTATCTCTTTCCAATCATGCGGCTTATGGTCATAGGAAACCTCGGCATACCACTCTGAGCCTTCTCTCTTGTCGATTATCTCAGCCTTGATATACTCCCAAACGCTTCTTGCACTTTCAAGGAACTTCTTTTCTCCGCTGTGCTGATAAGCGTTGATAAAGCCAACAACAGACTCTGCCTCTACCCACCATACACGCTTCTTATCTATCTTATCGTTCTCACGCTCGTTGTTCAGTGCGCCGTTATCAAGAGCGATGTTCTGGATATTATGGGAGATTTTAAGATCCATTTCAGCAAACTGCTTTTTAAGCTCCTCGTCCCCAAGAGTATCGCAGGCAAGATCCATAAGCCATGTTGCTTCGATATCGTGACCAAATGAATGGATATCTCCCACAAGGTCAAACTTTGTGTCAAAGAAAACTTTCAGAGCGTTTGTTTCAGGAGTATAAACAATATCTCTCATCTGACCAAGCTGGAATTTAAGCCTTTTAGCAACTTCCTCGTTGTGGTCTGCCTTATAAAGCTCGGTATAAGCCTCGATAAGGTGGAGAATAGCGTTCATTGTCTTATCAGCATGCAAGCCATTCTCAGAAAGAGCGTCATTTGATACCAGGTTCCACTGTCTGTCGAAAGCTTCTCTGTAACCATACTCGTCGAGAGTGTTGTTCTCGATGTCGTGGAAAAGCTTATAGGCAAGCTCAAGAGCTTCCTTATCTCCGCTTGCGTTATAGTAGCATGACAATGCATAGATAGCAAATGCGATGTTGTATGTATGCTTCATAGTGTCGGCAGGCTCGCCCTTATAGTTCATCATCCAATAAACTCCGCCGTACTCATAGTCGATGCAGTGGTTTTTGATAAACTCGTAAGCGTGGCGTGCGTTGTCAAGAAGTGTCTTATCGCCCAGAGTGATATACGCTTTTGAATAGAACCAAAGTATTCTTGCGTGGAGGATAACTCCCTTATCAGCCTGCTTATCCAGTTTGAGGTCATAGCTCATAAAGCCGTAAAATCCACCGTTTTCATCATCTCTCAGCTTGTTCCAGAAGGGAATGATATGTCCTGTAAGTTCCTTTTTGACTTCTTCAATTATCATCGTAAAAACTCCTTTTAAAATATATTGTCTACGATTTTTCTATTTCAGTATTTCTTTAATGTTTCTATTTCAATATTTTCCTTGCCTCAACATAAAATCTCTTATCCTCGGCATGACCCATGGAGAACGTTTTTCTTGGCAGTGCGCCGTCAACGATAACTGTAGGGAAAAGCTCTTCCTTGCCCATGTCAGGGAGCATAAAGCCTATGGAATTTTCCTTTGCGGAAAGCTCTCTTATGACCTCTGCACCGTGGATATAGTCCACTTTGCCGCCTTTTTCCTTGATATAGCTGTCAAGGAAATTCTGCAATGAGCCGACAGTGAGCTTTGAAGTCGGCTTATGTATATAGAGAGTCTTTTCCTCGCCATTGTCGCAGACAACTATTGCCTGCTCTGTCTTTTCCTCAGAAAGCTCAAGAGCCGCTGTCATTTCGCTCATAAGAGCCTTTGTGTCAACATCTGTAACTATCCTATGGATAGCTTCAAATTCAAGTGCAGGCGAATGAAGATTAACTATCTCCACAAGGGCATATCTGCAAAGAGCATTGCTCATGTCCTTATCAGGGTTTTCTCTCTTCTGCTCCTCGTAAAATTCCTTTGCGGTAGCAAGAGAATGGTTGCCGTCACCCATTGCGTAAACGAGCGGTGAAGTTTCCTTAAGACCATACTTTGTATTGAAAGCGTCGATATCACCAAGCTTTTCAAGTGCGGCTATTATCTTTTCCTGCATAGGCTTTTCAATAAGATAGCCTGCGATATGACCACCCTTTTTCATAAGGTCAAAGTCATAGAGCTTTTTCATTTCTCCCTTGTGGGCTTCAAGCGGCTCAACAACGCTTTTTTCTGTATCGTCAACGAGTATCATGATATGCGGCAGCTCAACAGGTGCGCCACGTCTTACCTTTATTCTAGGCGGTATTCTCTCCACAACTGTGGCTTCTGTTGCTCTTACGGCAGACTTCGAGCCTTTGCGGTAGTCATACTCTTCAAGGTCGATAGCGCCAACAATGCCCGCTCTGACCTTTCCATCAGACTGTGTTCTTTCAACGTATATCATAGCGTCCTTATACTCTTCAAAAACGCCCTCGCTGATATAGCTGTCCATATTCTTATGTATGTCGGCTATTCTTTCATCAACGTTATCGTCCTCCAGATAGACCTCAGGCAGGATAAGGTTAAGTGCGCTTTTTGCACCCTCTGTTATCTTTTCCACGTCAGCCCAATACTCAGGCTCAGAGGTATACTGGTCGCAGGCAACTACTGCCCATTTTGACATATCGGCGTTCTTAGGCAGAAGTATATCTGCGCTTTTAAATGCTGTTGACATTTCACTACACTCCTATTATTCTTATATCCAAAACAGGACGGCTGTTTTCACCGTCCTGCATATTGTTTTTATTTCTCAGAGCTGTCAGAGCTATTCTCTGCCTGCTCGGCTTCGTCAGCCTGTACACCGTTTCCAGCACCACAGCAGTTCTTATACTTCTTGCCGCTTCCGCATGGGCAAAGATCGTTCCTGCCCGGCTTCTTAGCCTTTCTTACGGTCATGTTATGATGCTCGCCCGGCTTGAGAACGTCCTCTCTCTTTGGAGCGGCGCTGTTCTTCCTTACCTGAATGGTGAACAACATTCTTACAGTGTCCTCACGGATAGAAGCTACCATATCGTCGAACATATCCATACCTTCCATACGATACTCGACTACTGGGTTCTTCTGACCGTATGAACGCAGACCGATACCCTTTTTCAGCTCGTCCATATCGTCGATATGTGCCATCCACTTTGTATCGACAACTTTAAGCAAAACAACTCTTTCTATCTCATGGAGAAGTTCCTGACCAAGGTCTTCCTCACGCTTTGCGTATATCTTCAAAGCTCTGTCTTCAAGGAGGTCGATTATATCCTTCTTTGTTATCTCGTCAAGCTCCTGTGGGGTATAGTTGAAGTCGTCCTCAACTGTGATTATGCCCATAAGTCTGTCCTTAAGACCCTGCAGGTTCCAGTTATCCTGAACGTCCTCGTCAGTGATATACATATTTACAGAATCCTCAACAAACTCCTTTATCATGCCGAGGATATTTTCATGGAGATCTTCTCCGTCAAGCACCTGCTGTCTTTGCTTATAGATTATCTCACGCTGTGTGTTCATAACGTCGTCGTAGTTAAGGACGTTCTTTCTGATGTTGAAGTTTCTGCCCTCTATCTTCTTCTGTGAAGATTCGATAACACCTGTGAGCATTTTTGACTGTATTGGAGTATTCTCGTCAACTTTGAGAGTATCCATCATGGCTGTTATTCTCTCGCCGCCGAAAATTCTCATAAGGTCGTCTTCAAGTGAGAGGAAGAATGTGCTTTCGCCTGGGTCGCCCTGACGGCCTGAACGTCCTCTCAGCTGATTGTCGATACGTCTTGACTCGTGTCTTTCTGTACCGATGATATAAAGTCCGCCTGCTTCTCTAACCTTTTCTGCAAGCTCCTTTACCTCGTCAGAATACTTTGCATAGAGCTTCTTATACTCTGCTCTTGCAGCCAGCACTTCCTCGTCCTGAGTATTTGAGAAGCCTGCTGCCTCGACAGCCACTTCCTCAGAATAGCCCATTTTCTGGAGGTCTGCAAGTGATTTATACTCAGCATTACCGCCAAGCATGATATCAGTACCACGGCCTGCCATGTTGGTAGCGATAGTAACAGCACCGTATTTACCTGCCTGTGCAACTATCATAGCCTCACGGTCATGGTGCTTGGCGTTAAGCACTTCATGCTTGATGCCCTTATTTTTCAGCAGTCTTGAAAGATACTCTGACTTCTCAACGGAAACAGTACCAACGAGGACAGGCTGTCCCTTTTTATGGCACTCTATTACCTGCTCGATAACGGCATTGAACTTGCCCTTTTCTGTTTTGAAAACAACGTCTGGGTGGTCAACTCTGATAACAGGCTTATTTGTCGGTATCTCGATAACGTCGAGCTTATAGATCTCTCTGAACTCGTCCTCCTCAGTAAGGGCAGTACCTGTCATACCTGACAGCTTGCCATAAAGACGGAAGTAATTCTGATATGTGATAGTAGCGATAGTCTTTGACTCTCTTGCTATCTCAACGCCCTCTTTTGCTTCGATAGCCTGATGCAGACCGTCATTGAAACGTCTGCCCTGCATGATACGGCCTGTGAACTCGTCTACGATAAGAACTTCTCCGTCCTTAACAACGTAGTCGATATCCTTTTTCATAACGCCGTTTGCCTTGATTGCCTGATTGATGTGGTGGGCAAGGGTCATATTATCAGCGTCCATAAGGTTTATAACGTTGAACGCCTTTTCTGCTTTCTTAACACCGCTCTTTGTAAGAGTTGCGGTCTTAGCCTTTTCGTCGATGATATAGTCGCCGTCCAGAAGGTCGTTATCTGCCTTATCGTCCATTTCAACAACTGTAACAGGCTTCAGGGTCTTTGCAAATCTGTCGGCAAGTGAATAAAGCTTTGTTGACTTGTCGCCCTGACCTGAAATGATAAGCGGAGTTCTTGCTTCGTCTATGAGGATAGAGTCCACCTCGTCCACGATAGCGAAAGCGTGCTCTCTCTGAACCTTATCTTTCTTATAGATAACCATGTTGTCACGGAGATAATCAAATCCGAACTCGTTGTTTGTACCATATGTAATATCAGCGTTATAAGCTTCCCTCTTCTGCTCCTTGTTCATGCCCGTAAGCACAACGCCGATAGAAGTGTTCAGGAAGTGGAACACCTTGCCCATTTCCTCAGACTGGAACTTAGCAAGATAGTCGTTTACTGTTACAACGTGAACGCCCTTTCCTGTAAGGGAGTTAGCATAAGCCGCCAGACAGGCAACGAGAGTTTTACCTTCACCTGTTTTCATTTCGGCGATACGTCCCTGATGAAGAACGATAGCACCGATTATCTGAACAGGGTAAGGCTTTTTGCCAAGCACTCTGAACGCAGCTTCACGGCAAACCGCAAGAGCGTCAGGAAGAACGTCATCAAGAGTTGAAAGCTCGTCCAGCTTGCCCCTCAGAATGGCAGTCTGTCCGCCCAGCTCCTCGTCAGACATATCGGCATACTTACTTTCAAGCTCGAGTACCTTATTCTTTATAGGCTCGATCTTGGCAAGCTCTTTTTTAGAATAGTTGCCGAATATTTTATCAAATAATCCCATGTTTCAATCCACCTTTATTTATTCTCCTGCCAGAATTTATGACAGGAAAAAGTTAAAAAATATACTATGCTATAAATACACTATTATATTATACAATATCCCCTTTTAAAAGTCAAGCAATTTATGTGACGTTTTACAAACAAAAAACGACGGA
>OLSD01001300.1_pt1 | contig 21290 bp, 20 predicted proteins | sample 1672211 | NCBI WGS metagenome assembly OLSD01 (sample SAMEA3136659, study PRJEB25190) | human gut metagenome | reverse complement strand
CTTGTGCTTGTCACAAGAAGGTTCGTCTTTCTGTGCATCGCGAAGCGCGTTACTGGTCACTGAGCGAACAGTAACCGGCTGCAGAATTTATCCCGTAATAGAAAAGAGCAGGATACTCTCCTGCCCTTCTCTTGTTCCTTATAGAAATTTATATCTGACCTGCTTAAGATCAGTCTTCGCTGCCATCATCAAAGCCTTCTGTCTCAATAATGAACTTCACGTTGCCGCTCATGGAATCATCTTTTCCTGTGAAAGATGTATAAGCTGCATCATCAGACTGGAGTGCTTCCAGACGATCCAGAACACTCTGGAAATCCTCTTCCATAGTATCTTTCAGTTTCTTGATACCATCATCATAGAACTCTTTCTCACCGTCTTTCAGATCTTTTGCTCCGTCCTTCAGAGTCTTAGCTCCGTCTTTCAGATCTTTTGCCCCATCCTTCAGGTCTTTTGCTCCATCATCCAGGGTCTTAGCTCCATCTTTCAGACTGCTTGTTCCGTCTTTCAGAGTCTTAGCTCCGTCATTCAAATCCTTAGCTCCATCTTTCAAAGTCTTGGTTCCGTCTTTCAGATCTTTTGTTCCGCTTACTAAAGAAGATGTACCACTCTTCAATTCACGAGTTCCATTATTAACACTGTTTGCACCGCTTCTTAACTGGGAAGCTCCGCTTCTCAGATCTGCAGCACCGTTCTTTAACTGTGCAATACCGGATTTTACCTGTCCACTGGCTGCTACTAATGTACCTGCTCCGCTTACAAGGCTCTTGGTTCCTGCTGTCAGCTGGGATGCTCCACTGTTCAGGGTATCACTGCTTGCTGTCAGCTGAGATGCTCCGCTTCTCAGTGCCACACTATTTGCGGCAATCTGACCAACACCAGTTACCAGCTTGCCGGTTGCTTTGCTGATTGAACTGATACCTGCATCAAGGCTCTCCTTTGCACTCTTTAATGTACTTGCGCCATTGAGAAGTGCTGTTGCGTTGGCATTATCCTTGCCCTGAAGGGTATTGATTCCATCTGTAATAGTCTTCTCACTATTAAGGAGCTGATCTGCTCCGCTTGTAAGTGTCTCAGCAGCCTTGGTATCCTGTAACTGTTTATAACCAGCCTGAAGCTTCTCATTTCCTTCAGAAATCTGTTTTGCACCTTCTGCTAACTGATTCACAGAATCTGTCATGGAAGAAAGATCTCCAAGTCCTGCAACCAGACTGCTTACTGCTGTCAGACTCTCTCTTACCTGTGTTCCGGCTGCTTTCAGATTTGATGCTCCTGTAGATAACTGACCTTCACCTGTTTCCTTCAGCTGTGCCATTCCACTGTTCAGGGAATCAGCACCTGTGCTCAGCTGTGCGGCTCCTGCATTTGCGGTCTGGGCTCCTGATTCAACAGAAGCTGCACCTGCAATCAGTTTATCTGCTTCACCAGCTAAAGTTGAAGAGCTCGCTGATGCTGCTTCTGAAATACTGCCAGCTGCACCTTCCAGGGTGGACGCAATCGCATTTAAGGATTCCTGAACACTGCTTCCGTTTGTCTCAGCCTGGACAGCTACCTGTGACTGAGCCTGAATGTTACCCAGCTCACCCTGAGCTGCAGAAGCATTTCCAAGACCTGCATTTAACTGCTCGATTGCAGAATTAATAGCTGCTGCAGTTCCTTCGTCAAGTCCCTCTGTTCCAAGTGCTCCCTGCAAAGTTGCGATTGCACTGCTCATAGAGCTCTGGGTTGCACTGATTGCACCAGCGGCAGCATCTGTAGATACCCCTGCGGACTGTGCAGTAACCGTAGTCTCAATCTGGGCAGCTGCCTCACGGATGCTTGCTGCGGAATCATTCATTGTCTTAGAGGCACTATCGCCGATCTGACTGATTGAATAGCTTGTTCCTTCTTTTAATTTTCCAATTCCGTCTTTTACCTGAGTTGCACCGGAAACAAGAGCAGCTGTACCGTCAGCCAGGCTCTTTGCCCCCTCTGCAACACTTGCTGCTCCAGAAGCAGCCTCACCTACTTTTCCAACGTATTCTGTTACACCATCAGCCAGGGAATCAGCTCCATCTGCATACTGATTCAGGCTCTTCACCATTGTTTCCGGCTTTGCAGCTGCTACATTCTTGGCAATTTCTGTAAGTTTTGCGGAAGCAGCGCTGATTCCTTCTGAAGCCTGCTGGATTCCAGGTGCCAGCTGTCCTACCCCTTCAACCAGTGCAGATGTTCCACTTACATAGTCCTTAGTTCCCTGCGCCAGGGCACTTGCACCGCTTACATAAGTGCTTACTCCGTCAGTCAGCTGAGTTGCACCATTTACATAAGCGGTTACACCGTCTGCCAGCTGATTTCCACCAGCCACATATTTGTTCACACCATCTGTCAGGGATTTCATTCCTTTATTGTACTCTGCCATGTTGCTGTTTACAGTATCAACACCTTCTGTGTAGCTGTTCACACCAGAAGCCAGTGAATCTACCCCTGCAGTATACTGGGAAATACCGCTCTGCAATGTTTTTGCACCGCTGTTTAACTGGGAAGCACCAGTCTTGGCACTTGCCACACCAGCATCAAATTCATTGTAACTGGAAGCCAGTGTATTGGCTCCGCCATAAAGAGTTCTGGTTCCATCGTACAGAGTCTTTGTTCCGCTATATAAAGAAGTTGTTCCGGAATAAAGCTGGCTGGCTCCAGTATTAAGAGTCTTAGCTCCGTCATAAAGCTGGCTGGCTCCATCATCCAGGTCTTTACTTCCATCATAAAGCTGGCTGGTTCCGTCTTTCAGAGTCTTAGCGCCGTCATCCAGGTCTTTGGCTCCATCATAAAGCTGGCTGGTTCCGTCTTTCAGATCTTCGGTTCCATCATAGAGATCTTTCGTTCCATCATAAAGCTCCTTAGTACCATCAAAAAGATCCTTGGATCCATCTACCAGCTTCACAGCTGCGTCATCCAGCTCATCCAGGGAATCCTGAAGCTCATCCAGATCATCGGAATCTTCAAGATTCAGGCTGCTGAGCAGATCTGTAACTGCCATGGTGAAAGTATTTCCCATAGTACAGTCTGTAACATCAGCTTCCATGGTAAAGCCTTCCGGAATATCAATCTTATCGGAAAGGTCATCGCTTAAATCCAGGCTATTCTTTAAACCTGGAACTGCAACTCCTACAACCATTTCCTTGTCGCCATCGGAAATCACCTTTCCATTATCAATGGTAACATTGGAAAAATTATCGGAAGAAAGGATCATTCCGGTTACCATAACAAACGGAGAATAAACTTCTACGTCTTTTTTATCAACTTTTACTGTTTTTTGGGATTTGTTTGTATATGAAACTTCCATACGAAGATGTCCACTCTTGCCTGCAAGTTCCTCTGGAGTAATTTCCTGGTCATCCAGATAATATTTGATCTTCATATCTACCGGAAGTTCCTTGTTGGAAGTTCCCTGATAGTAAATATCACTGCTGTCTGTATTCCATGTAACCTTGTCACCATCCTGGGTAAAGGTTTCATCACCTTTTACATTCTTGATTCCTTCCAGGTCAGATACATCGGATACATCTCCCTCTGCTGATCCGGAATTCTTCAGCCAGTCAGATACGGTGATGTCTTTTACTTCGCCTTCTGCAGTGGCGTTTACATATACGGTTTCTTCCTTGGATACTCCATTGTCTGCTTCCTGGGCTGCAGCAATTACCGGTGTAGTTCCAAGGACGGCAGCCATTCCGGCAGCCATTGTAACATTCAGAATCTTTTTATTTCGGTTCATGTTAGCCAACTCCTTAATTCTTAGTTAAATATCTGACGTCTGCAAACTCCTCCCGCTGTCCTGCAGCGTATCTGTTTTCCCGACATCAGTTAGTCATCTCTTAGCCTATGAAAGTTATACAACAAAACTGACCAGTAGTCAATATCTGCTTTTTATCCAAATCTTTTCCTGTTTTGATATTGACTTTTGGTCATTTTTGTTTAAAATAGAAATAAATCACCATAATTATCAAGAAAAGTTCAGATAGTGAAGCTGTAATTGTAACAACCGGCTTTTATTGCTGCCGGGAGAGACAGTAAACTTTTATTTATAGAATGTCTGACGGACATAAGCTTAGGAGGAACTGGCATGGGAAAACTGGAGTTAAATAAAAAAAGGAAGAAAAGTGCTCTGTACAACACTGCCTTTGAACTCTTTACCACTAAGGGGCTTGCCAAGACAACCATTTCCGATATTGTGGAAAATGCAGGAGTTGCGAAAGGAACTTTTTACCTCTATTTTAAAGATAAATATGACATTCGAAATAAGCTGATTTCACATAAAGCCGGCGAACTTTTTTCCGAGGCACATGACGCTCTGGAAGCCTCCCACATTACCGGTTTCACTGCTCAGCTTCACTTTATTGTAGATAATATTCTGGACAGGCTGGAAACCGAGAGTAGTCTGCTTGGCTTTATTTCCAAGAATCTGTCCTGGGGAGTTTTTAAGGATGCGTTTCAGGAACAGGCAGATGACGATGATTTTCCATTTTTCCAGGAATATCTCAATCTTCTGGATCATTCTGATGTACAGTATGATTCCCCGGAGCTGCTTCTTTTTACCATTATTGAACTGGTAAGTTCCACAAGTTACAGCTGTATTCTTCACTCCCAGCCAGTCTGTCTTGCTGAATACCGTCCTTATCTTCATCGGACGATAGACTGTATTTTGCAGGCATTTATCCATGGAGCAGATGTTGAAAAATTATAGACTTATACATTAAAATCCTGAAGGAGACCTTACAGATGAAAGAAAAATTATATACCATTCCCCTGATGGATGCTTTTAAAGCAGGGGACGAATGCCCTTTCTGTTTTGTGGAGCGCCAGCTGGAGCAGCATGCCATGGATTTCGTTTTAGGTGCCGGCGCATCTTATATGGAAGATGATGTACGGGCAGAAACTGATAAAATGGGCTTTTGTCGTACCCACTATAAGAAAATGTATGACTACGGAAACCGTCTTGGTACAGGGCTGATTCTGAAAACCCATTTTCAGTACAAAACAAAAGAGCTTCATGAACAGATCAGGATTTTCGCTCCTTCCAGGGCTTCCGTTTTTTCCAGATTTAAGAAGGGAAACACAGATACAGATGCACCGAAAACTTCTCTTGGCGCATGGGTAAAAGAACAGGAAGATACCTGCTATATCTGCAATTTTTATAAAGATACCTATGCAAGATATCTGGATACTTTTTTCGAACTGTTTAAAAAAAGCCAGGAATTTCTCCCGCTTTTTGAAACCTGTAAGGGATTTTGCATTCCCCATTTCGGAGATCTGGTTGAAACAGCTGAAAGTGCTTTATCTGATAAAGAGAAAAAAGCCTTTTACGCTATCCTTTTCCCAATGATGGAGCAGAATATGCAAAGGCTTTCTGATGATCTGGACTGGTTCTGCGATAAGTTTGATTACCGCAATAAAGATGCGGACTGGCGTACTTCCAAGGATGCACTGCCGCGTGGAATGCAGAAAGCGGCAGGAGGATATCCGGCAGATGAGCCATATACTATGGACAAGTAAGACCAAACAGGCTCCTGCTCGTTGCTTACGCAAATAAAGACTCCTCAAATTAACATTCTTTAGAGCGTGTTAATTTGAGGAGTTTTTTATTTGTCAGTTTTCAGAACTTTCTCCAGGTATCTCTCTTAAACAAAAGTAACAGTGGGAATACTTCAAGCCTTCCTGCCAGCATATCAAAGATCATGACAGCCTTGGAAATATAAGAATACGTATCAAAATTTCCGGTAGGTCCCACAGCTCCAAGCCCAGTTCCTATATTATTCAAAGTGGCTGCGATCGCGGTGAAATTGGAAACCATATCCAGATTGTCCAGACTTATGATCAACAGTGAAGTAACAAAAATCATAATGTACACAAACAGGAACATGTTTGTAGCTCGCACCACCTCATGGGGAATCGCCTTATCATCCATCTTAATCTTCTTCACTGCATTTGGGTGCAGATACAGCTGCAGTTCCTTGCGTGCAGATTTACACAGGATCAGAAGACGGGATACCTTGATACCGCCGCCTGTACTTCCTGCACAGGCTCCCACAAACATAAGGATAACCAGAATGGTCTTGGAAAATACCGGCCACACATTGAAGTCTGTGGTAGCATATCCAGTAGTCGTAATGATGGACCCCACCTGGAAAGCAGCCTGCTGGAAAGCTCTTCCAAAGCTTGTGAACATTTCTCTTGTATTAATGGCGATAGCTACAATGGCCAGGCCAATAATCCCCAGATAGTAACGTACCTCTTCATTCTTCGCTGCCTGCATTACTTTCTTTGTCAGAAGCAGATAATAGGCATTAAAGTTGATTCCAAAAAGAATCATAAAGACCGTGATCACCACCTGATTATACGTGCTGTAGCTTGCAATACTGTCATTTTTGATACCAAAACCACCGGTACCTGCGGTACCAAAACTAAGGCACAATGTATCAAACAGAGGCATTTTTCCAATGAGAAGGAAAATGATCTCCACAATAGTCAGAATAATGTATATGGTATACAAAATCTTGGCTGTGGACTGTACCTTCGGCACCAATTTGCTGACAGACGGTCCCGGGCTCTCTGCTTTCATCAGATTCATGTGATATCCACCGGTAAGAGGCAGCAGGCAGAGAATAAATACCAGTACTCCCATTCCGCCAATCCAGTGGGTAAAGCTTCTCCAGATCAGCATACAGTGAGAAAGTGCCTCCACATTGTTCAAAATACTGGCTCCAGTCGTGGTAAAACCGGAAACAGTCTCAAATATTGCATCTATAGGATGTGGAATACTTCCTGAAATAATAAAGGGAAGGGCTCCTGCAATACTGAGTACCAGCCAGCTGAGAGCAACTGTAACAGCACCCTCTTTGGCATGGAATACTTTGCTTTTTCTTTTCCTCCTGGTAAGTGGAATTCCAATTGTGAGACAGATCAACATCGTGATCAGAAATGCCAGACCATTTTTTTCCCGGTAAATGATTGCTGTAATTCCTGGCAAAATCATAAATGCCGCTTCAAAATTGAAGATCCAGCCAAGAATATAAGATATCATGGAATAATTCATGTCTGGACTCCTTTACTTTGCAAGTATATCGTTGATATCACGAAGGCCTCTGTTCGTGGTAACAATTACAACTCTGTCTCCAATCTCCAGGGCATCATGTCCACGAGGAATGCGCACACTGCCATCCCGGTAAAGACATCCAACCAGAAGATTCTTCTTCAGATTCAGTTCGGACAATGTCCTTCCTACAATAGGTGAATTATCACAGATCTTAAATTCCAGAGCTTCTGCCTTTCCATCCAGAATGTGATACAAGGTCTCCACATTACTTCCAATGGAATTCTGAGTTGCTCTTACATACTGCAAAATATAATCTGCAGTAATGTATTTCGGGTAAATAACACTTCCGATGTCCAGACTGTCAATAATATCGTCATAGGCAAGTCTGTTTACCTTGGCAACCAGCTTGGCATTTGAAATAGTCTTTGCGAAAAGGGAAAGGAAAATATTCTCCTCGTCCATATTGGTCAAAGTTACAAAGGACTCAGCACTTTCCAGCCCCTCTTCCAGAAGAAGGGAACGGTCTGTGCCGTCACCGTTAATAATCGTAGCATCTGTAAGTTCTTCGCTTAGGAACTCACAGCGGTTCTTATCTTTCTCAATTACCTTGACTTTGATCTTCATGGCAAGCAGGGCCTTGGCAAGATAATAAGAAATAGTTCCACCTCCTACGATCACGGTGTTCTTTACCTGATGGGTCTTCAAGCCAATCTTTTTAAAGAAAACTGCTGCATTTTGCGGGGTAGCAAGAATAGAAATCACATCTCCATTCCGGATCACATTGGTACCGCCTGGAATGGTAGTATAATCTTTTCCCTCAATAGCGCAGAAAAGAATATCGCAGCGAAAGTGCTCCGTAATCTGCTGAATGCTCTTTCCATCCAGTTCAAATTCAGGCATTACTTTAAATTTCAGAAGTTCTACCTTGCCTCTGGCAAAAGTATCGATCTTTATGGCGGATGGAAAACGCAGAAGTTTTGAAATCTCCTGGGCTGCTGCCAGTTCCGGGTTGATGATCATGGTTACACCCAGACGCTCCTTGATAAAACCAATCTCCTTACTGTAAATCGGATTACGCACACGGGCAATTGTGTGGCAGTGACCAGTCTTCTGGGCGATCAGACAGCATAGAAGGTTCATCTCATCTGATACAGTAACTGCGATAAGAATGTCTGCAGTCTCAATTCTCGCTTCCATAAGAGTATTGATACTTGCTCCATTTCCAACAACGCCCATAGCATCTACTTCATCTGTAATCTCATTAATCCTGTCCGGATTGATATCGATCAGAGTTATATCAGTATCCTCTTCCTGAAGCTGCTCTGCAAGTGTACGTCCAACTTTTCCACACCCGACAATTATAATTTGCATAACTCCTCCAAATATATAAATAATAGGAAAATGTCAGGTCACAGACAAAAAATGAGTCTGTTCCTAACATTCTAAACACTGCTATTATAGCACTACTGTTTGCTTTTGGAAATAGTCATTTTCTTACAGTAAATCTTAGAGTATGTTTGAAGTTAACTGTGAACTTTGTTCACACAAAACCCGGGAAGTGCGGCGCGAAATCATGCGAATGCGTGATTTTTGTGCATCGCGAAGCGCGTTACTGTGAACGGAGTGAACAGCAACGTGTTGTTCGAACAGGTGTTTACTTTTTATTTCATATGTAGTACAATGACTTTATCTCTATAAATATACTTTATTTCATTTTCCCGAATTTGGCTTTCGCCGTTAACTTTATAAACAGGATATTTTCCCCAGAAATGGAAGGAGGCCGGTGCTTTCGCACCGGCGCGTATGAAAAAGAAAAATATTAAATTAAGAAAGACTTGGTGCTTTCTACAGTTAATAATATACGAAACAAATGTGATAAAAGTGTGAAAGACTTTTGAAAAAATCATGAAACGATTTCTGCTGTTTTTGTATAAAAAAACGAAACAATAACTCAAAATAAGGAATTTTACCAGATGAACGGACACAAATTTGAATATAAATGCGCCCGGATGCTGCGCCGAAAGGGATTTCACCATGTAGAAGTTACCAAAAAAAGTGGTGACCAGGGTGTCGACATCATTGCCTACAAACATTTTTCAAAATATGCAGTTCAATGCAAATATTATTCTTATCCAGTTGGGAATAAAGCAGTGCAAGAGGTCTATGCCGGGGGCAAATACTATGACTGCGACCGCTGCATCGTTATGACAAATGGCACTTTCACCAAGGCAGCTATCAGCGCAGCCAATAAATTAGATGTAAAGCTATGGGACAACTGCTCTATGTTAAAGAGTACAAGTCTGATTTTTGAAATAATGAGAGCAATGAATATTCTTGGAATCCTATTTGGATGTTATCTTCTAAGAAATGTTTTTCCATTTTCTTCGGATACTTATATGCAGTATTATCGGGAATTTTCCCTGATTCTGGCTGGGCTTCTTGGCTGGCTGGGCTGGGAGAACTGGATGTTAAGTACTTTAGCTGGAGCACTGTACCTTTTCCTTGGATTTACATTTCAAGGAACAGGCAATGTTCCTGAATTCCTGGCAGGCGGTGTAAATCTTGTATTTCTGATTCCATCACTGATTTATTTTGTGCATGTGTATCTCTTAAAACCAAAGCCATAATAAAAAATACCATCCGTTCTTTTCACTGCACCACCAACAGTATACGTAACTATTACATTCTCTTATATAAACACATTTATATATTTTTACATAGAATAAAGGGAAAGACCTTACGGAATAAGGAAAGGATCTGTTTATGGAAAATTATCAGATGAACCGTTCGGGCTGCCGCCCTTATAATAGAACCTGCGGGATGATGAATTTCTCTCCCGCTCCACTGTCGCAAATGCGGCGACAGACTTCTTGCAGCGAAATGAATTGTGAGTCCTCAGACTGTACCAGACCATATAAAAATTCCGGTGATTTCATACCTGTGAAGTCTTCATACAATCCGTCAATTTCCCAAACACCAAACTGCCCTTGCGCTAAACCAGTTTCATCAAAAACAGATAATATGTATGAGCACCTGAAACACCTGACACCAGCAATGGCCTATGTACCATATCAGAATTTCACTTCAGCCTATGATCTTGATTATGCCTTGTCTGTGGGCACTATTTTCCCACAGCTTTGTAAACCATTCTGTGGAAAGAGAGGTATTCGAAGATGATGAGAAAGCAGCCTTCCCCAAGATGCTCTTTTTTACAGCAGATCAATGAGGTTAGTTTCGCTGTCAATGACATGCTTCTTTATCTGGATACTCACCCTGAGGATCAAAAAGCATTGCGCTATTTTTCCGATATTTCTGACCGTCGCAACCAGCTGATGGCCGAATATGCTGAGAAATACGGTCCTCTGACCATCGACAATGCAGCTGTAAGCAGTGAAAATGCATGGAAATGGTCTCAGCAGCCATTTCCATGGGAAAAGGAAGGAGCGTGACAGTTTATGTGGAATTATGAAAAAAGATTACAGTATCCAATCAATATCAAAACGCCAAATGCGAAGCTGGCTCAGTTCATTATGAGCCAGTATGGTGGCCCGGAGTGCAGTAACCTATACTAGGACAATATTCACCTTTTTAGGGTTATTTTTCAAACCGGTTGATGATACAATATTTAATAAGAAGAAAAGCCTTTACTCTCCTGAGGGGCAACTCGCGGGATTGTAAGGGCTTTTCTTGTCTAAGGGAAATCTCATGTTCAGTTTTACTGTACCAGATTCTTTCTCATCTGTCGAGTTTTATCGTGCGAGATAGTACGACAACATTCGACATCACAAACTCTTCACCAGGACTGTGACGCCTGCTGCCTTCAGCTTCTTCACCACTTTGTTGGCAGCTTTCTTTGTTCTGTAGGTGCCAACCTGGACACGGTATGGGACGGAGCCGGATACTTTGCGGATACTTGCTGAAAATCCTTTTTTCTTAAGTACTTTCACCATCACGTCTGCATTTTCTTTTGTTCCGTAGGCTCCAGCCTGGATGTAATACTTTGCTTTCGGTTGCGCCGGCGCAATTGTGATTGTTTTTCCCAAAATGCCCTCTGCGATCAGCTTGCCGTGAGCGTCCATACCAAGTTTTTTCGCTTTGGCATAATCGTCCTTGTTATCACAGAAGAAAGATTCTACCAGGACAGCTTTTGCCTTGGTCTTTCTGGTCCAGTACAAACCTGGACGTTCTTCAGCTCCTCTGTCATGCCAGACAGTGCCAAGCTTCGCGCTGATCCGCTGGGCTTCCGGAAGTCCATTCGCATTGTAGCAGTATGCTTCACAGCCATATGCCTCTCCATTAAAGGCATTCAGATGAAGCTGGACGGACAGATCATAATTCTGTTTGTGTTCTTCTTCAATGAAGTACTTGATTTCATCATTCAGGGAATGCAGCTGACCTTCCGGAGCAATGCACAGGGTTGTCTCATGTCCTGCTGCCTTAAGCCATTTACACACATAGGGCGCCAGTTCCTTGTTGTACTTGTATTCGTTCACACCACCCTTGCTGGTGCCATCTGCAGATGAGATGATGCCACCGCCATAGTTCGCGTGTCCTACACAGATAAAATATTTCATGTTGAAATTCTCCTTTCAAAAAAGAGGGCGATCACTCGCCCTCGTCAATATCTTCCCCATCTTTATTGATTGCCTTGTCGGCTACTTCCAGTCCTTTGATCAGGATCTTCGGGACGTCCACTCCCATCTCCACCAGATTCTCACAAATAGACCTGATCTCATTTACCAACAGGGATGCCAGTACAAAGAAGCCAAGTAATGTTGTGATTCCCAGATCAACGCCGAGCGTCTTTCCAATCTCTACAAACACTGCAGATGCTCCAAAGGCTACCGCAATCATGATCCAGTAAGCCAGTTTTTTCAGGACTCCCTTCCAGCCGGCCTTGGAGTTTTCTTTATGCGCCAGTCTAGATTTCATCCAGCCCGTAATCCAGTCAGCAACATTAAATGCCAGGAACAAAGCAAACAGAATCCAGTGCTCTCCAAAGATATAGCTCAATACAGCAACAGCTGCGCCAACAATGGCATTATACGTATCAATCACCTTCATAATTATGTGTTCTCCTTCTTATTATATTATTTTATGGTATAAAAATAAGACCGGTTACGCGGTCTCGCCCTGGGTTCGTTCATTTATTTTTCCTTTCTTTGCTTGTGTATTAGTGTCATGTCAGTATTCGAAGCTTCGGACGCTCAAATGGCATTAATAATCAGCAAAACACGAATTTAGGTCAAAGAGTTCAGGTAGTACATTACTTTTCTGGAACATATAATAGTACGAGCTTTGTAGGACCGAAATTATCGGAAATGGGAATAACAGGAAAAAAGTTATGTACATACCCGGCAATAATAGCAACTGTAAATACAAATGTAGGAAACTTTTATGTTGAGAGTGCTATTCGTAATTCAGATGATCAAATTACTGTTATATTCAATAGAGCGTATAGTGGTAGTTTTATTTTAGCATTATCTTTTTTAATTGAGAATGCCTAATAAAGTAATACAATGTAGCTGTATCTTTTGCCCCAAATTATTATGCAGTAAGTAATAAAAAGTTAACCCTGGCAATAGTAATTTGATTTGAAAAAATCACTTTTAAAGAAGTTCCTGAAAGACTTGCAACGAGTATTGCAGTTCCGGCATCTTGACATGTTGCTATAACATAAGTATATCCACTAGGGATATCGGAAAAAGTTACAGTTGATGTGGCTGCTCCATTATAAATAGCCGTTCCAAAATACATTTTTTGTGTTGGAATCTTCGTGTTTTGCTGATTTCTAACACCCAAAACTTTCTCCTAATGATTCTATCAGCGGGCATAGCTTTAACTCCGGAGTTCTCCCCGGAGTGGTTTTCTCTATCTCTTTATGCTGAATATTTATTGTATGACGCTCTCACATTACTCTGACTGATGTAACAATATACTTGGGTAGTCTTCAAATCAGCATGTCCCAGAACTGCTGCCACATCTTGTATATTCGCTCCCCGATCAAGAAGGTTGGTCGCTAAAGTCCTCCTGTATCTATGAGGATGTACATTTGTAACATTAGCACTTTCCCCAAGCTTCTTTAGTGTTCTTTCAATTCCTGCTTTCGACAATCTCTTATAGGGTGTCCTTACACTAGCAAACAGGCATGGATCCGTATCTGTCCGTGTATTCAGATAATCCTGCAGATGCATTAATGCTACTGGTGTAAGGTAAATCGTCCTCTCTTTATTTCCTTTTCCCCAGGACTACTGCATCCTGTGTCTGAAAATTTATATCGTTTCGGTTGAGCCTTACCACTTCTGATACCCTGCAGCCAGAAGCATAAAGGAATTCTATCAGCGCCAGATCCCGAAGTGTTGTACAGGCCCGTTTTAGTCGCTCCATTTCTGGTGCGGTATAGGGCTTTTTCACTACCTTCGTATACTTAATCTGGGACAGTGCTGCACATGGGTTTCTTCCGATCATGCCCTCGGCAGAGAGCCAGGAAAAGAAACTGCTGAAACATCGGCGGATTCCGTCCAAGGTACGATTGCTTACCTTCCGGCGCTCCTTGTATGCGGCCAGGTAGTATCTGAGATCGTAGGTAGTAATCTCATGCAGTGGCTTACATAGAGTGTGTAGCATCATGTAACACGCATCGTAATAACGCCGAATTGTGGATTCTGCCTTTCCTTCTACTCGCTTGGTCGCTATATATTTTGCCAGCATACTGTCTGGAGCGTTGTCCACTACAGTTAGTTCTGTGCTTCTCTCTTGCACTTCGTAACTGTTCAATTGAATACAGAGTGCATCCTGTACTGCCTGGAGTTGCTGATCATCTAATAGAGATTGCACCGCCAGCAATACATTATTAATAATCGTATTTCGTATATCCATAACCTTATTCCTCCTTCTGCTTTATTGTAGCATCCGGAGGAAAGAAGGTCGCAAAACACGAAGATAATCCAAAAACAATATACTATTAAAGGTACTGGTATTAGTTATTATTATATTGCACCACCACAAGATAATATGAAATGTATATCTGTATCAAATGCCAATTGGAGTTCATGTAATGTACTTGTTAAAGGCATTAGTATGTCTGGCGCAAGTGCGATTATATTTACTGAACGTAATATCTCGTCATCAGAAAAACTTACAATCAATTCCTTTTGGATGGAAAGTTAGTATCATTTTTTAGCATACCATTTTACAATATATAAATTCCTTTTATGCAATATTCCAAGGTCTATAGTTATCTCCATTATGCGCTGTAAAGTGGCGAACGTTATTATCAATATCCCACACTTCTATAGTAGAATAACCTGAATATAATCTGCAAACAGTTATTAATTGCCTATTACTTGTGCATGGATTTGATAAATTAGGATAGTCTGATTTCCATGCAGCAAATTTTATTCCAGTACCATCAGCTAATTTAATAAGTATCTGATCCCATGTTGCAGATGCTGTTAATCCAATTTGAGATAAGGAACTGTAGAATTTAAAATTCGTGTTTAGTGCATTAATCCCTAACGCCTCTTTCAACTGCGCTATAGTAATCTTCTGAGTTGTAGAGCCGTTCTCCAATACCACGATATCCGTATCCGATACTTTGGTAGCTGCAGGGAGAGCTGATATTAGTGTACTTTGTATAGATTCAGACATTTTTCATCAATCCTTTCTTGGAATTTTTTCAATTACTTTATTATTCTTTGTCATCAGGTACTTGCCATCTTTGGTGACCAATGCGTATACTTTGTCAATGATCTTCACTGAAAGGACAAAGCTTGCCCCTGCATTAACGGGGTTCGGTGTCATCCTCACATCACTGATTAATATGTTTGCCATATCACTTCACCGCCACTTCTACTTCTGCAATCAACTTTTCGTCCAGTATTTCATACACGACCAGAAGCTTGTACATGCCTTTCTTTTTGGGCTGTATGAGGGTGTCCAGAATGTGTTCCTGGATTTCCGGATGTCCGGTATCCTCTGGTTCCTTCGCACCCCGGTAATACAGCTCATAGGAGGCTGCCGTGATCAGAAAATTTTCATTTTTACAGGAGCAGACTCGCAATCTCACATGCTTCTGTTCTCCAAGCTCAAACGGTACAGTCATTACACCCACAACCTCCCATCAATTCTACATAGTATTCAGATTCCAACAGTTCCTCATAATATGGACATGGCTCAATATGTACACATAAAGATGCCAGATCTATTGTAATGATATATTTTGCTGTATATCCTACATTTCCAGCTTCATCAATGGCTGTCAGATCTACCACAAAAGCACCATCAAGGCTTGCGGGGACGATGGCTTCCCATCTGTCCCCTTGTGTCCTTGCGAATGAGATAGTGTTTCCATTGATAGTACCCCTTAATGCTACTACCATGTTTCCACCACCTTTATCAGTCAGTAACCTCTACAGAGATTACAACGGTTTTTTCAGTATCAACCGGGTTCGGTGTTAATGTTACGGACTTGATGACAGGAGCCTTAGTGTCCAGTTTCACAGTTCTGGTTACTGTGGTACTCTTTCCGGCACTATCAGTAGCAACTACGGTGATGGTGTTTGTTCCCTCAACAAGAGTAATTGTTTTAGACCAGGAACCATTAGAAGCAACAGTTGCCGCCTCTGCATTGCCGTTGTTAAGTTTTACTGTAACAGATACCGGACTGGAAGTAAGATCATTGGTAGTACCCTGAACGTTACAAGCTGCCTGATTTGTTACAAATCCATCTGCTGGAGAGGTAACGGAAAGTGTCGGTGGTACGGTATCGATCTTGAAGGTCACGCTCTTCTGGGATGCAGCGTTTCCATCATAATCAGATGCATCTACCTTGATCGTATGACTGCCATCGGCAAGAGCCGTACCAGGGGTATAAGTACATTTATAGCCACCGGAAATAGCAGTCTTAGAAATACTATCCCCTGTGATCTTGCTTCCAGAATCAATGGTAACGCCAATAGTTGACGGATTCACACCGGAATCGTCATCAGTCACAGTCCAGGTGATGCTTGGTTTATTGTTTGTAATCAGTGCACTGGCTTTAGGATATATGATTGCAAGGACTGGCGCCACTCTTTCCTTAACCCGTAACTGCAGGGAACTTCCAAGGGTGGAGTGGCTGGCATCCGCTGTGGAAGTATTGTTTGCATCATCTGTGGCCCTGACTGTCACATCGTAATAATGTCCGGACTGAGAGTAACTTGACTTACCAGGCGCTGTAATAGTCGCCTCATATCTTCCAGTAGAACTGTTATAGCTTAAATTCACTGTCTGGCCATTAACAATAGCCTGTACTGTTTTTACACTCATTTTTTTCATTCCTTTCGTGAAATATTGTTGATAAGTTCTTTTAACTGCTCTACCTCTGCTGATAAAGCATCAATTTTAGAAAGTAATATCTGGTTATCTGACTGCAATGCCAGAACCTTCTCATGGTCGTTTTTCAGCATGGCAAACATGCATGGGATCATAATGCGGTAATTCCAGTTTTCAGCTTTACCTTTTTCATTATGGTCAACAGCTAATGGAAATCTGCGGTCAATGTCTTCCGCCAGGAACATTGGCATTTCTTTACCATACCGCTCATCATGCTCAGACAGATAATCATCCTTGTATTTCGCCCAGATAACCTTAATCCGGTAAAGTTCTTCTAACTCTTCCTCTTGAACCGTTTTTCCAATGGTCTTATAGCGCATAGATGAGCTGGCCACATAACCAACGGAATAGTTATTCATATTTAATGCCAGGGTATTTGCAGAAGAGGTAGAACCCAAACCATATATATTAAGTTCCCCGGATCCGTCATAAAATTCTGTTCCATCGTCAGCTTTCGTAGTCCTTCTCTGGGTATATATACTTAACCCATACTTCACCATCGGAGTCCGCCCGTTAGCAGATAACACGGCATCTCCGCCGAATACGATCCGGCCATCCTTATAAAGACGGATACTACCGTCATCTGACTCTAAATAATCGGAAATGATCTTCCAGCCGGCAATTGCGCCAGTTCCGGCAGTTACAGTCCCGGAAAACTCGCCCTGGTTAAAATGCACGCCTGTGTTGTTAATATATCCGATCTCGTTCCCGGATGCATCCAAGATAGACAGCAGGCCGTTTCCATTATTTGCACCGCCAAGCTTCACGGTACCGCCCTGGGCGAAATCAAAGGATATGTAAAGCTCCCCATTTATCATGGTAACGCTCTTGATCGTACCGTTTTTACTCAGCTTGTTAAAAATATCCTCCTGTGTCTGCCCCTTGACTGCATTGCTTGCCTTTTTTTCCGCTATTGAAGTAGCAACAGTGGAAGCGATATCATCAACAGTCTTCCCTTGGATGGAAAAGCTGCTGACCTTCATCTCAACATTTCCATCCTCATCAATATATAGGGTAACGGATCCATCCTTGTTCACAACCTTCAGCTTCTTAGCATCCACCTGGTCACCGGTTACATGCAACGATCTGATATAGGTTGCATTGATGTATAACTGGTTGCCTTCCTTATAGATACCTTTGATCCTGCCATCGTCTGTAAGCAGGTTAAAAATATCCTCATGCGTCAAAGCTGCCATATCTACCACCAGGGGAATGCTCAGCCTATCAATCAGTTGGGTGGTGCCGCCTGCAGCATACAGAGATACCCTCAGCTCCACAAAATCCCTTGGCACTGCCAGGAACTTCCCACTCCTTGTAGTCAGCAGCTTTCCATTTAGGGCAGCGATAGCCGAATACAGCAGATGGGTTACCTCTGCCTCGTCTGTGGATGATGTGTAGACTGTTTTCCAGGTGTTCCCGTCTGTCGTCTCCTCGATTACAAAACGTCCTGCATAAGGCGGTCTTCCGCCAGTCCCGCTTCTATATCCGGAAAAAGTAATACTGTCCGGATACAAAAGTCCGTCAGCCCCACGCTTTATGACGGTATTGGAGCTTTTCAAGTAGTACATTTCCCCTGGATCACCATCCGCACCGTCTTTTCCCGCATAGTTCTTGGAAAGATTAAATTTCTTAGACACCGAGACGCTTGACAGATAGGTGGCGCGGATCGTCACCCAGCCTTTGTCCGCAGTGAGCCCAGTCACCGTATAGGTCCGTGAATTTTTATCCCAGTTTCCGGTCACACCGGAGGAAGTGGTAACCGTGTAGGTACAATCCTTGGAAATATCGTTCGAGCCATACATAACGGTAGCTGTGGTCGTGATCCCAGTGGGGAAGGTCTTATAGTTTCCGTCCGAATCGACCGGGATCCCCTGGTAATCATCAGACAAGAGCATGGTCATGTTCTTATTATCACTCAGAACTTCCGAAATAGTCTTGTCCCCAATGTGGACGCTATCCGGATTCATAGAAACAGACTTCTTGTCAATGTCAGCTTCAAAAATGACATTTCCATCATCGTCCATGATTTCAATTCGTCCAGTCTTCAGCCAGTTCGCGTTAATCCCCACTGCATCAAGGATTTTCGTAATGGTAGTGCCATCCACCAGGGCGCCAACATTCCAGGTATTTCCGCCATCCGTGGACATTCCCCACCCTTCCCGGTTCAGTTTGATCACAACCCGGGATTCTTCCAAAGTGGGCTTATCACACAGATATAAAATACTGCTGCCATCCTCCTGCTTCACAGAAACCGGGAAAAGTCCCTGCGTCTCGTCCATTGCTTTCTTCAGATCATCAAAGGCTTTGTCTATTTCCGTTTTTTGTTTCGACCAGACTGCCCTTAAATCTTTGTAAACTTTTGTTTCTTCACTAAATCTGGTTGCCGATCTTTTGGTCGGCGTCTCGGCTCCACAAAACAGTGTCTGATCTGCATTCGCAGTATACGTTACTCCAGTGAAAACAGTTTTATAATAATTGCCCTTCAGGTCCACAATTAATCCAACATCACCAGCTTCCCTAACTGGATCACTCTGGCAATTGATGGATAATGGCCTAAAACGCAAGCCGTTGATTTTTTCTCCCAAGTATAAAGCTACAGTTTCACCATTCCCCTGAACCAATTTGTTTCCACTAATCTCCAGGGCATATTCTCCTGTTCCACATAACGAGGAGTTTTCTCTTCCCCCTTCGTTCTCCTCGTTTACTTTTATTCCGGTAATCACAACGTCATCTGTTGACAATAGGCTGCCATTTTTCCATTCTGTTATCTGGATAAGCCTGCTATTGTCAACATCGATCTTATTGCTATTTCCTGGAACTACTATTATTCCTTCCTTTATCCAGGAAGCTTCCAACAGGTCTGTATCGTACCATCTGAGGGACAAAGTTCCATCCGCATTGATTCTGCTGAATTTACATGCAATCTGTCCAACAAAGCATAAAATGTCTCTAAAATTCAGACTGTCCTCATTCGGCCTTCTGTTAACAACATACCCACTATTATCAAAATTAGCCGAATCTCCTGACAGGCGCACCCCACAGCAGCTGCAAGCATCTTGTACGATTTGTCCCAAGGTAGCCGGATAAGACAATTTACTCAACGAATATGGCTTGTCAAATCTAATCATATTGTCATATGCTTTTACGGCTATAACAGATCCAGTGTCTTCACCAGGTTCCGCAGTATAAATTCCCCTATCCAGCCACTCTGTTGTCCCATCCGGGAGTTCTAAGCCTATAATTGCTTTTATCGTAGCTCCGTCAAAATCCACGCCAGTAAATTTGCCATCGATATTACTCAGTTTTATATTCAATTGCTTGGCAATGGCGGAGCCAAGGTCAAAGCTGTTCTGCCCAGACGTATTATCCAAAATCTGAAATAAAAGCAGTTCCATATCCTCTACCGTTTTGGAACTGCCATCCTGAAACTGAATTTCTACTCTATGATGTAATATTCTATTTTTCTTGATTGCCTCTTTATAGACATTTGATGCGTTAATCATTCTGCTACCTCTGAATAATATCTACAGATACCGACTTATACCAATATTCCCCGTCTCCAATGTCTCCCAGGTGTTCCTTACTCAGTGTTCCCCGATATGATTCTATCGTGATGTCTACACCGCAATCATGGAAAGAAAAAGGGAAATATCCGGCAACAAGCGTGTTCTTTATCAGTTTTACAGATCCTTCTGTAAGAAATCCCCACTTGATTGATAAATTTTTCTTTTCAGCAATTACATCTCCAACCATACGTCCTGAAAGAGTTCGTCCTGTATCAGATGTCCAGATCAGTTCGTCGTTCACGCTTAACGACACAGGAGGGAGTACTACGCTCCCGGACCACAGGATTTTCTTTTTGCTGGAACCATCAGTAAAAACATCAGCCATTTATCTCACCTCCACCGTATTATATCTGGTGTCGTTTGCTGCCTGCGCATTTCTGACAGCCGTTGCAACCTGATTGGAATCCATATAGAAACCTAGCTCAGAAAGTGCCGCTACAATCCTCATAACCGCACGGTTAATAATGCTTTCCAATTCTTCCCGGGAAATATTTCCACCTGCCATGGAAGCTGCCTTTAACGCCATCTCCTGAAGCTTGTCCTCTGGAGAAACAATCTCCCCTTGGTGCCGATTATCACCAATCATCGCAAGCTGAGGCGTGTTGGCTTTTACAAAACCACCGTTAGCAAGCATTGGAATTGTTCCTATAGTTGGAATATTAAATCCATTAAAACCCCACCAGGAACCTCCAATTCCGGGAATCCAATCCGGGACTGTGATTTTAAAACGAATATTATTCACTTTGTTAATAAGGCCATTTACAAGTCCCAAAACACTGTTAAATCCACCAATAATAGCATTGATGGGTGTTTTGGCAATATCTGCTAAGCCATTAAACACACCAACAAAAATATCATTGATTCCATTCCAGGCTTTTTCCCAGTCCCCAGAAAACACACCAGAGATAAATTCGTTGAATCCCTCAAAAACTTTACGGATATCTCTGATAGTATCCTGTCCGCTTTTAAAAAATCCGTTTAGCACGCCTCCCAAGACTCCAAAATGTTTTGACCAGTCTGTTGCAAATACATTTTCAATAAAATCGTCTAATGGCTTAAATACATTATCCTGTAAAAACTTAAAAACGGAACTTGCAATCTGCTTAAAGCCATCCAGAATTTCATTTAATCCCTGGAAACATTTTGAAAAGTCACCGGAAAAAGCTCCCGTACAGAAATCAATAAATCCACCTAATACTTTTGTTATTCCGCTTATCACATCTCCCGCTACCGCAAGTAAATTCAGAAATAAATCGCCTACCCCTTGTAATATTGGACCG
>OLSD01001299.1_pt1 | contig 21291 bp, 20 predicted proteins | sample 1672211 | NCBI WGS metagenome assembly OLSD01 (sample SAMEA3136659, study PRJEB25190) | human gut metagenome | reverse complement strand
AATGGCGCCGCCTTTGCGGAACGGAGCTTTATTTCGTTTTTGGCATCGCCATGCCCGTCTTTTTGAGCGTGATGCGCAGGAACATGAGCGACAGGAGCAGTGACACGACCTCGGCGATGGGGAATGCAAACCACACATTCCGCAGCACACCGGCCAGCGACAGCAGATAGGCCGCCGGGATGAGCACCACGATCTGACGCGCAATGGAGATGAACATGCTGTAGACACTGTAGCCAAACGCCTGGCACGAGGAGCCGGCCACGATGCTGATACCGGCAAATATGAACGCCAGACTCATGATGCGCAGCGCGGGCGCGCCGATCTCCAGCATGGCATCCGACGCGTCGAACATCGACAGAAGCTCCTTCGGTATGAGCTGGAACACGAGGAAGCCCAGCGCCATGATAATGACGGCGTAGAGCATGCCAAGACGGATCGTCTTATGGATGCGCTCCGGCTTCTGCGCGCCGTAGTTGTAGGCAATGATCGGCACCATGCCGTTATTGAGGCCAAAGACCGGCATGAACACGAAGCTCTGGAGCTTGAAATAAACGCCGAATACGGCGACCGCCGTGGACGAGAACGTGATGAGGATCAGATCCATGATGAAGCACGTCAGCGACGAGATGCAGCTCATAATGATCGACGGGATGCTGATGGCCGTGATCTCACCCATGAGCTTGCCGCTCGGGCGGATGTGGCGCAGGCGCAGGTGCACCTCCGGGTTCTTGCAATGGTTGAGGATAACCGCCACGACCGCGCCCAGACACTGGCCGATCACCGTTGCCCAGGCAGCGCCGGCAATGCCCATCTTCGGGAAGCCGAGCAGGCCGAAAATAAGGATCGGATCAAGGATGATGTTCGTGATCGCGCCGACCAGCTGCGTGACCATGGAATAAATCGTGCGGCCGGTCGCCTGCAGAAAGCGCTCAAACGTGATCTCGCAGAACACACCGAACGAGCACAGCACGCAGATATTCAGATACGTAATGCCGTACTCAACGATGGACTCGATATCCGTCTGCGCGCGCATATAGGCGCGGATGCCGAGCAAGCCGACAACGAGCACGAGCAGATAGCTCAGCAGCGCCAGCAGCAGACCGTTGACCGCAACCTGATTGACGCGCTCGGCGTTTTTCTGCCCCAGCGCGCGTGACAACAGCGCATTGATGCCGACGCCAAAGCCGACGGCGATGGAAATGATGATGTTCTGCAGTGGGAACGCCATGGACACCGCCGTGAGCGCATCCTCGCAGATGCGCGAGACAAAGATACTGTCCACGATGTTGTACAGCGCCTGCACGAGCATGGAGATCATCATCGGGACTGCCATCGACAGCAGGAGCTTATTTTCGGGCATTGTGCCCATTTTGTTTTCACGAAGGGTTTCTTCCGGCATATTGTCACTCCCAAAAATATCCGCAAACAAAGTCAAACGTCACGAATGCCTATTATAGGTTGCCCGCAGCAGAATGTCAAGGTATGTTGCATTTTTCACTTGAAAACGACACTTGGCCGTGCTATAATAATTGCACCTGTGGGATTAGTTCATTGGTAGAACACCTGCTTCCCAAGCAGGATAGGCGGGTTCGATTCCCGTATCCCGCTCCACGAACCGCTGCGGAATCTGCGTCCGCAGCGGTCTTTTTGCGCTCAAAAAGCAAACAGCCTGACGCATATGCATCAGGCTGTTTTTTATACCGCGGCGATCTCCCGGGCGCGGCGCTGATCCCGCGCGGAAAAGAGCAGGCAGATGAGCGCCATATAGCCGACAAGGATCAAAAGCGCCGGCATCTCATACAAAAACGGCACGGGCAGCCACTTCCAGAACAGGTTCAGGATGCTGATGTCCACGTCCCCGCCGTAAACAAAGAAGTAGTTTGCCAGCGGGCAGACCGTGTGCCGCAGCAGGAAATTGACCGCCAGCGCACCGATACCGAGCAGCAAAAACGTGCCCGCAATGCCGGGAATGTCCCGAAAATCCGGTCGGTAAAAGCCGAGCGTCACGAGGCTCAGACCGCAGACGATGATGAGGATATGCGTGACGTAAAAGCCGAGCATCCGCGGCAGCCACAGAGAGTAGCCAACAAACGGTGCCTCCGGAAACACGAGCGCCATGAGTGCACCGAGCGGCGCGACGAAAAAGGCAAACCCGAGCAAGGAGCGCCGGTGCGTCAGGATGCCGATCGGGATGAGGAACATATTGATGTTGCAAAGCTGCAGCGGCAGCTCGCTGAACCAGTTGAACCGGTCGAGCCCCGACGCCTGCAAAAACTGCACATCCCGGGACAAAAAGCCTTTATAGACGAAAAATCCGATGATGTTCACTGCACACAGCGCGATAAGCACGGCGGCACGGCAGCGCTCCGACCGACCGCGCAGCAGAGCCCACAGCAGCACGACCGCTCCGGCGGCAAACGCAAGGAGCAACAGATAGGCAGCGTTAAACGGTCGTATGATCATGGTGAGACCTCCTCTTGGAAAACAGATACGTTGTCAGCGAATGCGCGGCCACGGCAAGTGCGCAGCCGGCGATGAGATCCGCCGCAGAGTGCTGCTTGATGAGCAGCGTGGACAGGCAGATCAAAACCACCAGCACAAAGGATGCCAGCCGCAGCGCCTTGTGCGCACGCAGCGGCGGCACGCGAAATGTCGCCAGATGCATGACCAGCGCCTCATAGCAGTGCAGGCTCGGAAACACGTTGACCGGCGCATCGTTGGCATAGATCAGGCGGCACAGCGCACGAGCCAAGCCGGGCCCCGCTGCGCTCGGGCGAAAATCCACACACGTCGGATAAAGCACAAACACAGCCGCACAGACAAACGCACCCGAAAACAGCGCCGCCACCTGCCGGTAAAACACATCCCTGGCCCGGAAACAGGCCCAGAGCATGCACCCCGGCACATAGAAATACCACAAAACATAAAACACGATAAAGCCCGGCCAAAACGGAAGCCAGTCATCGAGCGGCAAATGCACGACATGATACCGCAGCCCGAGGTGCTGCGACACGAAATAAAAAGCCGACAGCGCACCGAAGAGCAGAAACCAGAGCGCGTGCCTGTATTTTTGAAACAACGACTGCATCGTCCGCCCTCCTTTGCGTGGGGCAGTATAACACACCACGGCATCTTTGTGCGGGGATTCGGCTATGTTTCACATCTTAATTCGACAAAGTGCGCAAAAATACACGACAAAAGGCCCGGAGCCGATGGCTCCGGGCCTTTGCATAGAAACGTATTTACAGCAGCAGGATGCCGGCCTGCTCACAGGCGGCGGTCGTCTCGTCGTCCCAGACGGACGCCTGCACCTCGCCGATATGTGCCTTGCCGAGCAGCAGCATGGACAGGCGCGACTGGCCGATGCCGCCGCCGATCGTCGGCGGCAGCTGCCCTGCCAGCAGCATCTTGTGATAGGTCCGCTCGCGGCGGTCGTCACAGCCGGCAATGGTCAGCTGACGATCCAGACTCTCGGGATCGACACGGATGCCCATGGACGAGAGCTCAAACGCGCAGTCGAGCAGCTCGTTCCAGAGCAGGATGTCGCCGTTCATCGTCCAGTCGTCATAGTCCGGCGAGCGGCCGTCGTGCGGCTTGCCGGAGCGCAGCGCGCCGCCGATGCCGATGATGAACGTCGTGTGGTGCTCGCGCACGAAGGCGTGCTCGCGCTCCTTCGGCGTCAGGTCCGGATAACGATCTTCCAGCTCCTGCGCCGTGACAAACGTCACCTGGCGCTCCAGCTCCGGCAGCACCTGAAGCTGCGGATAGATCGCGCGCATGGTGCGCTGCGTGTCACAGACAGCGGCAACGATATCCATGACCGTCGACTTGAGATAGTCCAGATTCCGGTCGCCGGTCTCGATGATTTTTTCCCAGTCCCACTGATCGACGTAGACGGAGTGCAGATTGTCGAGCACATCCTCGTCGCGGCGGATGGCGTTCATGTCGGTATAAAGGCCCTTGCCGGGATAGAAATCATAGCGGTGGAGCGCCATGCGCTTCCACTTGGCGAGCGACTGGACGACCTGCGCCTCCTTGCTGGCCTGCGGAATATCGAACAAGACCGGGCGCTCGTAGCCGTTGAGATTGTCGTTCAGGCCGCTGGCCTCTTCCAGAAACAGCGGCGCCGAAACGCGAAACAGATTCAGCTTCGCGGCGAGCTGATCCTCAAACAGACGTTTGAGCAGGCCGATGGCCTTCTGCGTGTCATAAACGCCGAGCAGGCTCTTATAGCCCTCGGGGATGTAGGTGTTCATGCTTTGTTTTCCTCGCTTTCTGTGAGCATACGCACAAGCGCCTGATAGACGTCCTCCGCGTGTGCCTTAAAATAGTGCTCCATCGTGCGCGCCTGCGCCTCGTCGGCAGCCAGCAGCTGCATGGAAACGATCCGGCCGATCCCGTCCGAAAGCGAGAGATGCACATTGCACCCGCCCTCCGGCGTGTTCGTATGCTGCGCGACGATCATGGCGGCGCGGCGCATCTGCTCGGCGATCGGCTCCGTGACGCGGTCGGCCTTCATGCGCACGGAGTACGGCAGACTGCTGGCGACCTCCCTGACATTGCGGCTGCCCTTTTCCGTGATGCGGTACTTGCCGTCCTCTTCCGTGATGTGCGCCGTATCCACCAATTCCGCAAGACAGTCAGAGTAATCAAAATAGCCGATGCCGTTGTCGCAGAAAACGAGGTCGGACAACGTCTGCGCATCCACCGCTGCGGGTAAATGATTCAAAATGTAGAGGATGAGGATCTTAATGTCGAGTTTCTCGTGAATGAAACCGAGCCCTTCCATGGCGCACCTCCCATATGGGATAATGATATATTATAACGCGGAAAGCGTTTTGTGTAAAGCGCTTTCAAAAGGAATCACATCGAAAACCGCCACGCATACACTGTTACTGAAGCGTGCTTCAATCTGATGCCAGGAGGTTATGAAATGGCAGACAAAGTGGTACCGGGACCGGTCGAGGGCAGCGCCGCCGTCCGGGAAGCGGTTTGTATCCATACGCGCAAGATCTTCGATTCCTGCCGCGACAAAGACTGCGTGGAGGACCTGCGGGTGTATCCCACGGCCTGCTCGCAGGCAAGACTGGACAGCGCCCTGAGCGTGCGCCCGCGCAGCGCCGAGCTGCTGTGCGCTGACGTGCACGTCAAGGAGATCACCTTCAACAAGGGCTACTATACGGTGGACGTGACATACTTCTACCGCGTGCGCGGCGAGACGTTCCCCGGCTGCGAGCCGGTGTGCGGCCTTGCGATCTTCGATAAGCGCGTCATGCTCTTCGGCAGTCAGGCGAGCGCAAAGGTATTTTCCTCCGACGACTGCTGCTGCGATCCGTGCGAGAACGGCCTGCCGATCGGCGTGGTCGAATCCGTCGACCCGATCGCCCTGCACATGAAGCTGGTGGACTGCGGCAGTTCCGTGGAGTCCGAGCAGGAGCCGCGCGCCATCCCGCAGAAGATCCTCGACGCCATGGGCGAAGAGCTCTCGCTGACCTGCTGCGGCAAGAAGCTGTACGTGACGCTGGGGCAGTTTTCGATCATCCGGCTCGAGCGCGACACGCAGCTGCTCATCCCGGCCTACGACTACTGCATGCCGGACAAAGCGTGCCAGGGCTCGACCGAGGACGATCCGTGCTCGATGTTCAGCCGCATCCACTTCCCTATCGACGAGTTCTTCCCGCCGGACTGCGTGACGCCGGACGAGGACTACCGCAGTCTGCTGTAAGGCCGCGGACGGCAGCAAAAATCCCATCGGCCTGCGCCGATGGGATTTTGCTTTTATTTCTTGTGGACGACCTCGCCCGAGGACTTGAGGATGCTGTCCGCCGGGATGACGCCGCGCACGCACGACACCGGATAGATGTTCGAGTGCCGGCCGATGACCGTGCCGGGGTTCAGGACGCTGTTGCAGCCGACCTCCACATAATCGCCAAGGATGGCGCCGACCTTCTTGCGGCCGGTCTCGATGCGCTCGGCCCCATTTTTGATGACGACGAGCGTCTTGTCGCTCTTGACGTTCGACGTGATGGAGCCCGCGCCCATGTGGGACTTGTAGCCGAGGATGGAATCGCCAACGTAATTAAAGTGCGGCGTCTGGACATTATCAAACAGCACCACGTTTTTCAGCTCGCAGGAGTTACCAACGACGGCGTTTTTGCCCACGATCGCATTGCCGCGCACGAAAGCGCACTGGCGCAGCTCAGCGCCGTGGTCAATGATGCAGGGGCCGGCGATATAAGCACTGTCGAAGATCTTGGCATCGCGCGCGATCCAGATGTTCTCGCCGCGCTGCTCGTATTCCTCCGCCGGGAGCGTCGGGCCGAGCTGAAGAATGAAATCTCCGATCTCCGCCAGAGCCTCCCACGGATAGGTCTTGCCCGCAAACAGCGGGGCCGCGATCGTCTTACTCAGGTCGAGCAGGTCTTGTATCGTCATCATATCATCTCACCCGGATCAGGTGTCCGCTCTTCTGCATGACATCGATCACATACGCAACGTTTTCCTCACACAGCGCGTGCGTGGCCGCCTCGACCATGACGCGCAGCACCGGCTCCGTGCCGCTCTTGCGCACGAGGATGCGTCCCTCGTCGCCGAGCCGCTCGGTGACGGCCTGCTCCGCCGCAACGACCGCGGGGTCATGGAGCGTGGCGTCCTTGTCGTCGACCTCCACATTCGTGAGCTGCTGCGGATACTCGCGCACCGGCGCGGCCAGCTCGGAGAGCGTCTTTTTGCGGTCGAGCATGACCTGCATGAGCTTGATGGCCGTCAGCAGTCCGTCACCAGTATTGGCATATTTGCCGAAAATAATGTGCCCGGACTGTTCGCCGCCGATCAGGTGTCCGTTGGCGCGCATATTCTCTGCGACGTATTTATCACCAACGTCCGTCTTTTCATAGCCGATGCCGGCCTCGTCGAGCGCCTTGTACAGGCCGAGGTTGGACATGACCGTCGTGACCACTTTGGAATTGCCGAAGCGGCCCTCGGTCTGCATGTTGCGTGCGCAGACATACAGGATCTTGTCGCCGTTGACGACCGAGCCGTTTTCATCCACGGCCAGGCAGCGGTCGGCGTCGCCGTCAAAGGCAAAGCCCACGTCCAGCCGGTTGAGGCGGACGTACTTTTGCAGGTTCTCGATGTGCGTCGAGCCGCAGTCCCGGTTGATGTTCGTGCCGTCGGGTTCATTGCCGATGACATACGTGTCCGCGCCGAGCGCGTCGAAGATGTTCTTCGCCATCATCCACGTGCTGCCGTTGGCGCAGTCCAGACCAACCTTCATGCCCTTGTACGAGTGCGTGGACAGGCTGATGAGATAGCCGATGTAGCGGTTGCGGCCGGCGGAATAGTCCTGCGTGCGGCCGATGTTCGCGCCCGTGGCAAACGGGATCTCCAGATTGCCGTCGAGATAGTTCTCGATCTCGTCAATGACGCTCTGCTCCATCTTTTCACCGGCGCTGTTGAGCAGCTTGATGCCGTTGTCCGTAAAGGGATTGTGGCTCGCGCTGATCATGATGCCACAGTCAAAATCGTCCGAACGGACGATGTAGGACACGCTCGGCGTCGTCGTCACGTGCATGAGATAGGCGTCTGCGCCCGAGGCCGTCAGGCCGGCGGACAGGGCATTTTCAAACATATAGCTGGATCTGCGGGTATCTTTGCCGATCACGACCGAGCACTTGTGCTCCCGGCCGTAATACCAGCCGAGAAACCGGCCGATCCGGTAGGCGTGCTCCACCGTCAGGCCCACGTTGGCCTCACCGCGGAAGCCGTCTGTGCCGAAATATTTGGACATGGATGCTTCCCTCCGATCAGAATCGCCCGCAAACGCCGCGGGCAACTATTAATTATAACTGCGCAGCAGCGTCCGCGTCAAGATAAACCTCGACATCCGTATGCAGCTGCAGGAACGACGCGGGGATAAACGTTTCCGGACGGCCCGTGAGCGTGGCGTTGGCCGCCTTCGCGCAGCGCGCGCCAAAGCCGACGAGCAGGATCTTTTTCGCGCCCAGGATCGTGTGGATACCGATCGTGATGCCGTGCTCCGGCGTCTGCTCGAGCGTGCCGAAGTCCGCGGCGATGGCCTCGCGCGTCACCTCCGCGAGCTTGGCAATGTGCGTTTTCTCGCCAAATCCCGCGCCCGGCTCATTGAACGCAACGTGGCCGCGCTCACCCAGACCGAGGATCACCAGATCAAGCCCCCCGGCTGCCTGAATGGCGGCGTCGTAGTCCGCCGCGTGCTCTGCATCCGCGTCCGGGTCCGGGGCGTACACGGCCGCAAACGGCTTTGCCGCCGTGAGCGGCGAAAACGCCGTGCCGACCGCGTGCGCGCCCTTGCCGGCCGCACCGCAGTATTCGCACGCCTGAAAGAGCGTCGCCCTGTCAAAGGCAATGTCGCTGGCAGCGAGCGCATCGAGTACTTCCACCGGCAGATCCACCGCCGAAATGGCGATGTTCGCCTCCGGCTTGCTTGCGAGCACGGCCACGACCTGTGCCGTCAGCTCTTTTGCAACATCTGCTTTCGTTCCGATGATCGTTTTCATGGTTTGTGACCTCCTATACCATCATCGCGGCCGCGCTCAGAGCGTGACCGTACCGTCAAACACAAAGGCTGCAGGGCCGGTCATATACAGCAGATCCTGCGTCCGATCCCATGCGATGTGCAGCGTGCCGCCGCGCAGGATCACATCCGCCTCGTCGCCGCACTTGCCCAGCCGCGCCGTGACGGCCAGCGCCGCCGTCGAACCCGTGCCGCAGGCGAGCGTCTCGCCGCTGCCGCGCTCCCACACGCGCACGCGCAGCGTGTGATCGTCCACTACCTCGACAAATTCGATATTTGCCCGCGCCGGGAACAGCTTGTGATTTTCAAACGCGGGGCCGATGCGCGGGAAGTCCAGCGCCATGGCATCGTCCACGTAAGTGACGCAGTGCGGATTGCCGGTGTTCACGGACGAAACGATCCACGTCTCGCCCAGCACGTCGATCGGCTGCTCGAGGAAGGTCTCCCCCGCCGCCGCGACCGGGATCTTCTCCGGCCGGAACTCCGGGCTGCCCATGCACACGCGCACGGTCTCGACCGTGCCGCCGACCACGTTCAGCCAGAGCGTCTTGATGCCGGCGCGCGTCTCGATCGTGAGCTCGGTCTTGTCGGTCAGGCCGCGGTCGTAGACATATTTGCCCACGCAGCGAATGGCGTTGCCGCACATTTCCGAGCGCGAACCGTCGGCATTGTACATCTCCATGCAAAAATCCGCGACGTTCGACGAGCAGATGAGCACCAGACCGTCCCCGCCGACGCCGAAGTGGCGGTCGGACAGGCGGATGGCCGCGGCCGAAGGATCGGCCACCGTCTCGGTGAAGCAGTTGACATAGATATAGTCATTGCCGCAGCCCTGCATTTTTGTAAACTTCATTTTGGACACCTCCTACGCGGGTATGAACCCGCACGAATCGGAAAAACTAAACCGACCTGGAAAGGTGGTAATCTCATGGCGATCATTCTCATCCGGACACTGATCATTTTTCTTGCGCTCATCGTGGCCATGCGCCTCATGGGCAAGCGGCAGCTCGGCGAGCTGGAACTGTCCGAGCTGGTGGTGGCCGTGCTCATCGCGGACATCGCGTCCATTCCGCTGCAAAACCCTTCCCTGCCGCTGAGCTACGGGCTCATTCCGCTGCTGGTGCTGTTTTGCTGCGAGCTGATCTTCTCCGGCCTGACGTACAAGAGCATTCACCTGCGCAAGCTGCTCTACGGCCGGCCGAACTTCATCATCGAGCGCGGCCGCATCGCCCAGCAGGCCATGCACCGCAACCGCTTCACGCTCGACGAGCTGACGCAGGAGCTGCGCAATCAGGGCATTCTCGACATTGCGAGCGTGGAATACGCCGTGCTCGAAACCAACGGCCAGCTCAACATCATCCTCGCCCCGGCACAGCAACCGGTCACGGCCAAGCAGATGCACATGGAAACCGAGGACACCGGCTATTTTTCCATCCTCATCAACAACGGCCGCATCCTGCGCGACAATCTCAAACGCATGGGGCGCGATGAGCGCTGGCTGCAAAAGCAGGTGCAGCAGCGCGGCGCACAGTGCATTGCGGACGTCTACCTGCTGATGATGAACGACGCCGGACAGATCTACTTTGCGGCAAAGGAGCTCGGATGAAAAAGGAACTGTTTGCAGGCGTGCTGCTGCTCGTGCTCATCGGCCTGTGCGCGTGGAATCTCCGATATCTGTCCCGGATGTGCACGCAGCTCGACGAGGCCGCGGCGCAGGCGGAGGCAAGCTGCGCCGCCGGAGACCCGGCGCGCGCGAGCGAGACGCTGCGCGCGGCGTCTGCGCGCTGGAGCGAAGCCGAGGACTATGCCCACTGTATGCTCCCGCACGAGAGCACAGACGCCGTGACGGAGGGCTTCCGCCGGGCGATCCGCACGGTGGAGACAGGTGATCCGTCCGCCGCGGCGGACATCGCCCTTCTGCGCGTGCGCATTCAGGGGCTCGCCGACGGGGAGCGCATCACGCTCGGCAACATTTTTTAGCCGCGGTCGTTGAGGAGTTTCGTCAGCTCCTGCATGAACGTATCAATGTCCTTGAACTGGCGGTAGACCGAGGCAAAGCGCACATAGGCGACCTCGTCCACGTCCTTGAGGCGCTTCATGACCATCTCGCCGACCTGCTCGGTCGTGATCTCGCGCTCAAGCGCGCTCTGCAGCTCCTGCTCGATCTCGTCAGCGATCTTTTCGAGCACCGGCAGCGGCACCTTGCGCTTGTCGCAGGCGCGCACCATGCCGTTGATGAGCTTGCTCTTGTCAAAGCTCTGGCGGCTGCCGTCGCGCTTGATGACGACGAGCGGGAGCGTCTCGATGATCTCATAGGTCGTAAAGCGTTTCTGGCACGCAAGGCACTCGCGGCGGCGGCGGATGGTCGCGCCCTCCTCGGCCGGACGGGAATCAATGACCTTGCTCTCGGCAAAGCCGCAAAACGGACATTTCATATGTGGATCCTCCATATATCTGGTTTCCGATTACTTTACATAATTCCGTACAGTACTATACCACAGGCCCGGCGCATTTGCACGAAAAATTTCGCCGTATCTGGTGTTTTCTCCCCCGGATACGGCGATTTTCAGCTATTTGCACAGATTCCGAAACGCCTCGCGCGTCATGAGCGCGTTGAGCACCTCGAGCAATGCGTTCGTGCTCAGATGCTCCGGCAGGTCGAGCTGCTCAAGCAGCCGCTGCCGGGCGGCCCGGCTGTCCGCCCCGCCGGTGAGTCCGGCGGCGTAGAGGTCGGCCTTCGTGATGCGCGCGCCCGGCAGCGGCGCGTCCTCGCCCTCGATGGTCGCGCCCGCGCGGCGCAGCGCCTCGAGCAGCACCTCCGGCCGCATGCCCTCCACGCCGAGCTTCCCCTCTTTCGAGGCGGTACGCTTGCGCCGCTCCTTGCCGGCTACGTCCGGGATATAGGCATGCTTGACCTGCGCCGGGTCGATCGCTCCGCGCAGATAGTTGCGGATGACAAAGCCCGCCCCGTCACTGTCCGTGAGGACGATGATGCCGCGCGTTTCGGCCAGGCGGCGCAGCAGTGCCAGGCGCTGGCTGTCGTGGAAGATGCCGAAGCCGGACGTCTCGAGAATGGGCGCGTCCACGACCTGCGCGAGCGTGTTTTTGTCATACCGGCCCTCGACGATGATGGCCTCGCGGATGCGGATCATGCCGCGCCTCCCACGGCGATGCGCAGCAGCAGCTCCTTGAGCAGCTCGGCGTCGTCCGCGCCGGTGTTTTTCATGGCAAAGTCCGTCTGCGCGCACAGGCGCACCGCCTCCTCGAGCTGGCGGCCGGAGAATTTCCGGGCCGAGCGCAGAAGATTTTCCGCAATGAAGTCATACGGCAGGCCGAGCAGCACGCGCAGATCGCCCGTGCCAAGGCCCGCGTGCCGCGCGAGCCGCGCGGCATAAAGCCTGCGCATCTGCTGGCCGATGACGGCGAGCAGGAAGATCGGTGTGTTCGCCTTGTCGGCGAGGAGGTCCGCGAGAATGCGCATGGCGCCGTCATAGTCCTGATCGGCCAGCCGGTCGGTCAGCTCGTAAGCCACCGCCTCCGGCAGCCGGTGCGCCACGGCCAGAATGTCCGCGCGCGTAACCGTGTCGCTCGAAACGTAGGCCGCGATCTTGTCGATCTCCGGGATCATACTGTTCATCAGGCCGCCGGTGAAGAAAATCAGCTGGCGGGCGTCCTCGGGCGAAATGTGCTTCTTGTGCGCGGCAAAGCGTTTGCCGACCCAACGCACAAGCGCGCTCTCCCCCTGGGCGGTGAACTGGATGAGCTCACCGTATTTTTTGAAGGCCTTCGTCGTCTTCAGGCGGCCGTCCGGCTCAAAATCCGTGCTCATCAGAAACACCAGCGTGCAGTAATCCGGCAGGTCGCCGATGATACGGACGAGCGCCTGCACCTCTTCCTCGCGGCACTTGTTCGTGTCGAATCCACGCACCTCGATGAGCGTGCGCTCGGTCAGAAACGGCACTGCGTCCACCGCGTCTGCCAGCGCCTGAAAGTCGAGCTCCGCCCCGTCAAACCGGTGATAGCTGAAGTCGTCCTCGCCGCCGGGCAGGCAGAGCTTTTTCAGCTCCAGCAGGTACTGCTCGCGCAGGTAATCCTCCCGCCCCCAGAGCAGGTACAGCCGTCCCGGCCCCTGCTCGCGCAGGCTGCGCACCTGTGCGCCGTAGTCGAGCACTTCCGTTTTCTTTTTTCCTTTTGCTTTTGCCATAGCGTTTCCTCACGAGAGATGCACCGTGATGTCGCCCATCTGATCGGTGCGGTAGATCGGTATGTGGTGCGCCTGCAGGCGCTCGAGCGTGTCACTCGTCGGATGACCGTAGCTGTTGTAGCCGACGGAGATGATCGCAGCGTCCGGCGCGATGGCGTCGAGCCATGCGTCACCGGTGGATCTTTTCGAGCCGTGGTGGCCGACGAACAGCAGCTCAATGTCGGGATAGGTGCAGGAGCTGAGAAACTTTGCCTCTGCCGTCGTGTCCACGTCGCCGGGCACGAGCGTGTCATAATCGCCGATGGAGGCCAGCACGATCATGCTGCCGTCCTCCTGTCCGGCGCAGGGCTCCGGATACAGGCGCACGGAGATGCCGCCGGCCGCGATCGTCTGTTGCGCGTCCACGCGCACAACGGTCGTATGGTTCGCCTCCGCGAGCGCAAGAATGTCGCTCAGCGGGGTCTGCGTGATATCCGCAGAGGCCGGGATGACCAGTGTGCGCACCGGAAGCCAGTGCATCAGGCGCAGTACGCCGTTGACATGATCGTCGTGCGGGTGCGTGAGCACGAGAAGGTCGAGACTCCGATGCCCCTGCGCGAGCAGCTTGCGCGCCGCGAGGTCGCCCGGATCTTCCGCCGTAGAGCGGCCGCCGCAGTCCACCACGGCGCAGGATCGCCCGCTGGAAAACACGATACTCTGCCCCTGACTGACATCGAGCGCCGTCACGGTCGATGTGCGCTGCAGCTGCACGGCATTGATGGTCAGCACCGCGCACAGTGCCAGCACGCTGCACGCAGCGGGGATCCAATAGCGCACCTTACGCCGCCGGGAGAGCAGCCACGCCGCGCCGAACATGGCGTACACCAGCACGAGCCACCAGACGACCATGCGGCTGCCGGTGAACAGCACTGCACCCGGGAGTTTTGAGAGCACGTTTGCCACAGCGAGGATATACCGCAGCGGCCACGCCGTCACCCACGCCAGCGCCGTGCCGCCCCATGCCCAAACAAGGCCGAGCAGCGCCGTGAGGTAGCAGCCGATGAACGCGGCCGGCAGCAGCCACAGGATGAGCAGGTTCGTAACCGGCGCGATGAGCGAAATGTTGCCGAAATGCAGCGCCGTGAGCGGCACGGTAAACACCATGGCGCCGACGGAGCTCGCCGTTGTGGCACTGAAAAAGGCGCGGATCTTCCGCCGCGGACGCGAGAGCTTCACATCGGCGGGCAGCAGGCGCGCATCGAGCGCGCGGTACAGCGCACCAGAGACACAAAACAGGCCCGCCATGGACGCAAACGAGAGCTGCAGGCTGATGCTCGCCGCGGCAAACGGATTGGCCACGAGCAATATGGCCAATGCTGTCAGCAGCGACGTCGGCGGGTCGTTCTCCCGCCCGAGCAGCGGCGCAAAAAGCACCAGCGCCGTCATGAACGCCGCGCGCAGCACCGACGGGCTGCATCCGGCCATGACGACAAACACAACCATCATCGGCAGGCCGATGATGGCCGTCATGCGCCTGTTGCCGGTGAACAGACGCAAAAAGCCCAACAGAAACGCCAGATGCAAGCCGGAAACCGCGACCGTGTGCATGATACCGGTCGTGCTGAGCGGAATGTCCAGATCCTGCGCGTAGAGCGCGGATTTATCGCCGAGCATGAGCGCCTGCGCAAACGGCAGCACATCCGCCGGGAAGGCTGTCTGCGCGCTCGTTTTGAGCGACTGGGCGACGGTTTTCGGCCAGTAGAGCCAGCTGCGGCTCCAGACGCCGGTGCGCGCGAGCGTTTTGTCCCGCACGCTGCCGATGAGGTATATGCCCTTGGAAATGTAGGCGTCCGTCTCCTCCCCGTAGCGCAGCGTGGATGGGCGGAGCTTCACGTCCGCCGTGATCTCGTCGCCGGGGCGCAGCGCAGCGGCGTCCGCATCGGAGACGTAGAGCCGCGCCTTGCAGTTGGGCACGTCCGGGCTTGTGAGCAGGGCGGTCAGCCCATAGCTGCGCGCATATGCGACAGGATACTCCGTCACGCGCGCCGTGACCGTCTGCACATCGCCGGAAACGTTCTGCGCAGGCGTCAGGCGCAGGGCCGACGCCGCAGCGTACCACCCGAAGCCGATGGCTGCCGACAGCAGCGCGGCCATGACCCTGCGGCGCGTCTGCCCCGGGAGCAGCAGCGTCACGAGCGCGAGCACGACTGCCGCGAGCGCACCGGGCAGCACCCAGCGCGCCGGCAGCAGAAAATGCGCCAGAAAGATCGCAGCCGAAAATCCGCCTGCGCAGTATGCCAGCTTTCGCACGCCCGCTCCCCCCTCTATCTCTGGGGACATTATAAACAAAAACGGCGGCCGGAACAAGTCCCGCCGCCGAATTTCGTTGCCTTTACAGCAGCTTCTCGCCCATTGGCGCGCCGCCGAGGACGTGGAAGTGCAGGTGATGCACGGTCTGGCCGGCATCGTCGCCGCAGTTGGAGATGACGCGGTAGCCGCCGGTCAGTCCCTCCTGCGCGGCGAGCTTCGCAATGACCTCAAAGCACTTGGCGACCACAGCGGAGTTTTCCGCCGTGATGGCCGCGACCGAGTCGATGTGCTGCTTCGGGATCACGAGAAAGTGCACCGGCATCTGAGGATTGATGTCGCGGAACGCATAAACATCATCATCATTGTACAGGCAGGTGGAAGGGATCTCCCCCGCCGCGATCTTACAAAACAGGCAGTCGTTCATAATGAAACCTCCTTACAGTCCCAGCTTTTCCGCCACGAAATCGTCCACGATGGCCAGCGCGTCGTCGATCTTCAACACCTCGCTGCCGCCGCCCATGGCGGAGTCCGGCTTGCCGCCGCCCTTGCCGCCGGTGACCGCCGACACGGCGCGCACAAGATCGCCCGCGCGGATGCCCCTGGCCACGGCGTTCTTTCCGCAGACGGCCACGAACGTGACCTTGCTCTCCGTCGCCGTCGCAAGCACCGCGACCGTGTCCGGATCCTTATCGCGCAGGAAGTCGCCGAGCTTGCGCAGGTCGCCGGCCTCGAGGTCGGTGCGCGTCGTCGTGATGACCTTGATGCCGCCGATGTTCTTCGAGGCATAGAGGAAACGGTCGACGTCGCTGTGCAGGATCTTCTCTTTCATGCGCTCAACGTTCTGGCGCGCCTCCTTGAGCTCCGCCGTGAAGCCCTTTGCCTTGGCAATGAGGTCGGCGGGCTTGGCGTGCAGCACCTCGGCCGCCGCGTACATGCGGCGGTTGACGGTCTCCATCTCGCGCAGGTAGGCCTTGCCGGTGATCGCCTCCACGCGGCGCACGCCGGACGCGACCGAGCTCTCGCCCGTGATGCGGAACGGGCCGATCTTGGCGGTGTTGTCCACATGCGTGCCGCCGCAGAGCTCAACGGACTTGCCGCCCATGTTCACCACACGCACGACATCGCCGTACTTCTCGCTGAAGAGCGCCGTCGCGCCGCTGGCCTTGGCCTGCTCCATCGACATCTCGGACACGGTGACATCCATGCCGTCAAGGATCCAGTCGCCGACGATCTCATTGACCCGCTCCAGCTCCTCGGGCGTGATGGCCGAGAAATGCGTCAGGTCAAAGCGCAGGCGATCCGGCTCCACGAGCGAGCCCGCCTGATGCACGTGATCGCCCAGTACCTCGCGCAGCGCGGTCTGGAGCAGGTGCGTGGCCGAGTGCGCACGCATGATCGCCTTGCGGCGGTCGGTATCGATGCGCGCCGTGACGGTCTGCTCGACCTGCAGGCGGCCGGAGTGCATCACACCGTGGTGCAGGAATTTGCCGGCCTTGTCCTTCTGGACGTCCGTCACCTGGAAGAGCGCGCCGTCCGTCTCAATGACGCCGTGGTCGGCCACCTGGCCGCCCATCTCGGCATAAAACGGCGTGCAGTCGAGCACGAGCACGCCCTGCTTGCCCTCATCGATCTCCGAACAGACCTCACCGTCGCAGACGATGGCCAGGATCGTGCCCTGATCGACCGTGTGGTCATAGCCGGTGAATTTCGTCGGCGTCGTGTCCAGGCCGAGGTCCACGCCGGCCCATGCCAGGTCGCCGAGCGCCTCGCGCGCCTTTCTCGCGCGCACGCGCTGCTGCTCCATCAGTTCCTGGAACGCATCCTCATCCACGGTCATGTCCTGCTCCTGCACCATCTCGCGGGTCAGGTCGATCGGGAAGCCGTAGGTGTCATAGAGCTTGAACGCATCCGCGCCGGAGAACACCCGCTCGCCCTTGGCCTGATGCTCGGCGAGCAGGTCGGAGAAGATGTGCATGCCGGCGTCGATGGTCTTGGCGAAGTTCTCCTCCTCGTTGCGGATGACGCGGGTGATATACGCCTGCTTCTCGCGCAGCTCGGGGTACTGGCACTCGTTTTCGTGCACGACCATGTCCACGACCTGATACAGGAACGGTTCGTTGACGCCGAGGAGCTTGCCGTGGCGCGCCGCGCGGCGCAGCAGACGGCGCAGCACGTAGCCGCGCCCCTCGTTCGACGGCAGGATGCCGTCCGAGATCATCATGACGGAGGCGCGGATATGGTCGGTGATGACGCGCAGGGACACGTCGGTCTGGTGGCTGTCGCCATAGTGCGCGCCGGTGATCTCGCTGACCTTGTGCGTGATGTTCATGACGGTGTCCACATCGAAGAGCGAATCCACGCCCTGGCAGACAACGGCCAGACGCTCAAGGCCCATGCCGGTGTCGATGTTTTTCTGAACGAGATCGGAGTAGTTGCCGTTGCCGTCGTTGTCAAACTGGGAAAAGACGTTGTTCCAGACCTCCATATAGCGGTCGCAGTCGCAGCCGGGCGCGCAGTCCGGCTTGCCGCAGCCATATTCTTCGCCGCGGTCAAAATAGATCTCCGAGCAGGGGCCGCACGGGCCGGAGCCATGCTCCCAGAAGTTATCGTCCTTGCCGAGGCGGGTGATGCGGCTTTCGGGGATGCCGATCTCGTCGCGCCAGATGTTGAACGCCTCGTCGTCCTTTTCATACACGGACGGGTACAGCCGCTCGGGGTCGAGACCGACCCAGTCCGGGCTCGTCAGAAACTCCCACGACCAGGCGATGGCTTCATGCTTGAAGTAGTCACCGAAGGAGAAGTTGCCGAGCATCTCAAAATACGTGCCGTGGCGCGCGGTCTTGCCGATGTTCTCGATATCGCCGGTGCGAATGCACTTCTGGCAGGTGCAGACGCGATGGCGCGGCGGCTCCTTGTCGCCCTTGAAGTAGGGCTTCATCGGCGCCATGCCGGAGTTGATGAGCAGCAGGCTCGCGTCATCCTGCGGGATGAGCGAGAAGCTCGGCAGACGCAGGTGTCCCTTCGTCTCGAAAAAGCGCAGGAACATTTCGCGCAGTTCATTCAGACCATATGGTTTCATAATCATCTATCCTCCAAATCAAATTCTCTTGCTTCACTCTTTTTGCAGCCGCTCGGAAAGGCTGGGCGCGTCCGCGCGGTAAAACTCCAACTTGCCGCAGCGCCTGCAGGCATAGATATCGACCTCCAGCGCACCGGAAAAGAGGTTGGACAAGTGGCCGGTCAAAAGGCCGTATTGCCCGAGCTGCAGGGATTCCTGCCCCAGATGCTCCATCTCGCCATGACAACGCAGACAGTCCATAACACGTCTCCTTTCAAAAAAAGATGCCTCCGCCCCATGGACAGGGGCGAAGGCATTCGAGCATTCACGGTACCACCCTGATTGCCGCTCACGCGGCGTCTCAAGTCGTCCTTAACGCGGACAGACGTCCCGGTCGTCCCGGGCCGCTCCGGAGCGGCCGCCATGCTGCCGGCCGAAGGGCTTCCACCGTCCCCTTCTCTCTGCTGACCGGGTGCTGCACAGTTCTTCTCCATCCAAGCGTTCTGTTCTGGATTTTTATATTTTACCACATTCGAGCCGAATGTCAACCGTTTCGGCGGGTAATTTCCGCCGCACGAGTGACAAAGGCGCTGCCCTGCACGGCAGCGGCATGGTAAAGCGCTGCATCGGGTGCGGCACGCTCTCGAGCGGAAGGCCATCGGCATCGCGCAGATCCTGCGCCGTGAAGGTCTCGGGCGGCGCGGCGTTCGTGACGAGCTCGAGCGTGTCGCCGACGGAAAACTTGTTGCGCTGCGTCAGCACGGCGCGCCCGCCGGGCGCAGCGCCCTCCACAACGGCGCAGACCTCCGCACCGGCAAAGTAGGCGGAGTTTGCCGTATACTGCCCCGGCTGGCCGAAGTAGAACCCGGTACTGTACGGCCGGTGGCTGATCTGCAGCACCTCGCGCTGCCAGACCGGGTCGAGCGGCCGCCCGGCGACGGCATCGTCGAGCGCGTGGCGGTAGGCATTCGTGACCGCGCCGACATAATAGGCGCTCTTGGTGCGCCCCTCGATCTTCAGGCTCGTAATGCCGGCCGCCAGCAGCTCCGGCAGGTGATCGATCATGCACATGTCGCGGGAGTTGAAGATGTACGTCCCGCGCGCGTCCTCCGTGATGTCAAACACCTGGCCGGGGCGCTTGGACTCCGTGAGGCCATACTTCCAGCGGCAGGGCTGGGCGCAGCGGCCGCGGTTGGCATCGCGCCCGGTGAGGTAGTTTGACAGCAGGCAGCGGCCGGAAAACGACACGCACATTGCCCCGTGCACGAACGCCTCGAGCTCCAGCTCAGGCGGTGTGTGGGCGCGGATGGCGGCGATCTCGGCGAGCGACAGCTCGCGCGCGAGCACGACCCGCTGCGCGCCGAGATCATACAGCGCCGCCGCAGCCGCCGAATTGACCACGCCGAACTGCGTGCTCACGTGCAGCGCGACGTGCGGCGCATAGCGCTTTGCGAGCGTGATCACGCCAAGATCGGCCGCGATGATCGCATCCACACCAGCGTCATCGAGCAGCTCCAGATACGCCGGCAGCTGCGCCATCTCGTCATCACGCGGCAGCGTGTTGCACGTCACGTGCACGGCGGCGCCCTGCGCGTGCGCAAGCTGCACGGCCGCGCGGATGCCGTCCGGCGTGAAATTTTCCGCCCCGGCGCGCATACCGAACTGCGCTCCGGCCAGATACACTGCGTCTGCGCCGAAATGGAGCGCCATTTGCAGGCGCTCCAGATCTCCGGCAGGGCATAACAATTCCGGTTTGTTCATATTCGTCCCCGCTTATTGTGAATAACTCTGTTTGGCCACGAACGCCTGGAACTCGCCATAGTTCGTGAAGAACTTGTGCGTACCGGACTCGGCGTCGAGCGCGTAGTACAGCGCCTGTGTGCTCGCCGGCGAGAGCGCCGCCTTGATGGACGCAAGGCCGGGGTTTGCGATCGGCGTGGGCGGCAGGCCCTTGTTCTGATAGGTGTTGTACGGGCTGTCGATCTTCGTATCCTCCACGGTGAGCACATCCTTGTGCTCCGGCAGGACGTACATGATCGTCGAGTCGATCTGCAGCGGCATGCCAGCCTCGATACGGTTATAGATGACGGCGGCGATCATGGCGCGCTCATCGTCGTTGGCCGCTTCCTTTTCAATCATGGACGCGACCGTGACGACCTCCTGCATGGTCATGCCGCGCTCGTCCGCCTTTTCGAGCATCTCGGCCGTGATGCGGTCGTGGAAGTTCTCCAGGAACTTATTGATGGCGCTCGATGCCTGCATGCCCTGATAGAACTCATACGTATCCGGGAACAGGAAGCCCTCGAGGCGCTTGGCGTCGCCCTGCATGCTCTGGTCAATGAACGAGTAGTTGTAGGAATAATTGGCTGCCGCGTCCATGAGGTCGTCATACGAGCAGACGTTTTCATCCTCGAGCTTGCGGAAGATCTGCTCCATCGTATAACCCTCGGGGATGGTGACCTTGGTCGTGACCATGGCGCCGGAGCCGACCTGCATCTTCTTGACGAGCGCGCGGTAATCATAGTTCGTGCTCAGCTCATACGTGCCGGGGTCGATCTTCGTTTTCGCGTGCGAAACACTGCAGTAAAGCTCGAAGAGGCCCTTATACTTGATGATACCGGCGTCCTTGAGCTGCTTTGCCACGTAGCCCACGCTCACCTGATGGCCGGAGCGCTCCTTGGCATTGCCGTCGGCGTCCGTGTACGAAATGGTGACGTCCTTGAACTCGGCCTTGTCGAGCGTGACCGTCGCCGTGACCGGCTCCTTGTTGAGCGCGAGCACGTCCGACGCCGCCATCCAGCCGACGCAGGCGAGAATGATGCTGATGCTGACGACAAAGGCAAAATAGATCAGGCCGCCGAGGCAGCCGCTGCGGCCGGCGCGGCGCGGCGCTTCCGGCTCTGCCGGGCGCGCAGCGCGCTCGACAGGCGCTGCCTGTACCTCCGTTTCCGGCGCTGGGCGCGGGGTCGGCTGTGGGCGCGCGGCAGGCGCCTGCTCCGTATGGGGGCGAGCCGGCCGCTGCTGCCGCGGCTGTTCGGCGCGCGGCGTCTGCGCCTGGGCCGGGCGGGGCTGTGCATGCGGCTGCACGGGATGGGGACGCGCGGGGCGCTGACCCTCCGGACGTACCGGATGCGGCTGGGCCGGGCGCGCGGGGCGCTGCCCCTCCGGACGTACCGGACGCGGCTG
>OLSD01001298.1_pt1 | contig 21306 bp, 24 predicted proteins | sample 1672211 | NCBI WGS metagenome assembly OLSD01 (sample SAMEA3136659, study PRJEB25190) | human gut metagenome | reverse complement strand
CTTCTTTTTGTAGGAGTTTCCAATAACGTTTCATTTTTTTACCAAGCCCACGTTGGTATTGAGAAGTACTTTTAAGTCGTGCATTGGTTTCCTTCACTAGTAAGGATGAAACACATCATATTTTGGAATACAAATGGTCAGACTTAGGAATTGATATTAAGTTAGAAGATTTTTCTGATTATGAGGCTATCATAACTATCATTAAAATTACAAAAGGAAATTTTAGGCTTATTCATCGTTTATTTGCACAGATTGATCGTATTTTAAGAATCAATCAAATGGATAAGATTACTGTAGAAGTTGTCGAAGTAGCAAGAGATAGTTTAGTGGTAGGTATATAAAAAGCTACCAAAAAATTGGTAGCTTTTGTCATTTATTACTAAAAATTTTTGCCATTTAAATAGAAAAGTGACACTGAAAAATCAACGCTTTAAGCAAATATGGATTTGTACCATTAGAGTATACCCAAAAGACACAGCAAATACACTGTAGATAGCTGGTTCAAGTTGTAGTCGTTGCTGGCGACACCACCTCCTTTAATTCTTTCCTAGATTATTGAAATGTGAATAAAAAAATAAAGGCTAGCTTTTATCAAAACTAGCCTTTATTCCTTTTCTTTTTTCTCTATCTATGATATACTGTAAGTAAATAAGGAGCTATGCGCAAACATAGCCCCTAAAGTGTAGCCTGTTTAAGACAGTGGCTAGTATTTTTATAGGTTAAATAAACCCGTCAATCCAGCCAAAGATTATGACGGGTTTATTTTTTGTTGTTTTTGCTAATTGTCAGCATAATGCCGACTAAAGCAAGGACGAATAATCCAAATTGAATCATTAAACCAATTGCTTCAGCAACAGACAAAAAATGCTACTCCCTTCTACGAAGTAGGAAAATGCACATAGGCATCACCCCCTGAGTAGCCACCGTCATAAACTTACTACAGTAACATTATATCATAGAATGAAGAACTTTATCTCGACAAAAAGGCTGATTAAATTTTTTAAATATGTTGATTATTTTATGAAGAGATATATTCACTTTTCGGAATATATAGTGTTTTCAGTTATTTATATTTCATGTTCCTTCCTCTTCTGTCATTTTTATATTTAATTGGCACAGTTTTTTCTAATTATTTGTCATATTCATAGTCAACTATAGCTACAAAAGCAACTAATTTTGGAGATAGATTGAGATATTTAAAAATCTATCATGAAAAATTAGTTGCTTTTGTCACTTAGCGCTGAAAATTTATGCCATTTATCTAGAAAAATGACACACAAGCTAGCTGTGTCTCTTTCGTTTAAAGGATGATGATTTCTGGGCAATACATTCTGTTTCTTAAAACGCCAAATGACAACAGGTAACGGTTATGAACTCAAAACAACTATTTGTGATTGTTTTCGCTTTTAAGATAAGTCACATGTTATATTAAATTCGTAAATACGTATCTTACAATTTATTTAAAGAGGTGAACATCATGAAAAAAACATTATTAAAAAGTTTGCTATTATCACCTCGTTATTAACTTTGGGCTCAACAATTCTCCCAACTGGAATGGTTTTTGCTAGCGAACAAAATATCACCGAAAATTCAAGTTATTCTAGCAGCGATAATGTGGGTGTATCTATACAAAAAGACGAAAATGGTGACCTTATGGTAGTAAAAATGGAAACAAAAGCTCGTGCTAATGTTGCAAGATGGGGTGCATGGCAATATACTCATATTGCTTTAAGTACTGGCGTAACAGCTGGGGCTATAAATACTGCCTACTCTAAAGGAATTGGTTCTGTTTTAGGTATCTTTGGACTGCCTGGCTGGGCAATAGGAAATCTTCTAGCTGCAGCTGGTTGGACAAATTATGGTAATTCCCCAGGAAATGCAGTCGCTCGGCTATGGGATAAAAATCATAATGGCTGGGTAGACTTTTACAAACGAACTGGTTATGATGGAGCGGGAAGAGCTGTAGCCACTGCTTATAAAACAGAGTAAATAATTCAAAAGGAGAACCTATGAAAGCTAAAATAGATTTATTCTACGAAAAACATCCTTATCTCGCACTTTTAATCAACTTATTGTTAGGTAGTATTATCGGAATTTCTGTTGAATATTTACTAAATAAAGACTTTATAGGTTCTGGTTTCTATACGGTATTGTTTTTAAGTCTTCTTGAAGCCTTTTCGATTTACAGGAAATCCAAAAAAAATAAATAACTTCAAAGTCCCTTTTATTAGAAGGAACTTTTTGTTGCTTATAGCAGGCAATAAATTATTCACGATTGGTTATTCTAGTAATTCTGTTTTTTTTAATTTTAATCCTTCCTGGTATCCATATGCCATTTATCTAGAAAAATGACATCTGGTTTTCACATGTATGATTAGGGTGTGTTTTAAATAATATCAGAAAGTAGGTAAAATTTTAAGAGTTGCATACATACGTGTTTCATCCATCGATCAAAATGAACAACACCAGATTGAAGAAATGAAAAAATTCGGTGCAGAGAACAAGAACAGACTGAATCTAAACGTCGTCAGGCACAAGGAATTAAAATTGCTAAAGCGAACGGTGTTTACAAAGGACGTCCTAAACTATACAGTGCTAATGCAAAAGATTCTCAACGTCGCCTTGTTTATAAAAATATCGTTGAAGATATAAAAAAAGGTGTTGCAATCGCTAAGATTGCGAAAGACTACAATGTTACGAGACAAACCGTATATAGAATAAAAAAAGACAGCATGGTCAATGACGAATAGTTGATCATGCTGCTGTTTCTATTTTATTTACTTACTTTTTGAAAATTAGATTAACATTCTATGAATTCATAAACTATGTTAACATTTATATAAAAATAGTCGAAAGGAAATCATAATATGTTTATGAAAACAAAATCTTTAGAATCAGGTAAGAAAAAAATTGATCTAAAAATAATCTCTTCTGGATACTTTAAAGATTTCATAGTTATTGATACAAAATGGAATAAAAAGGACATAGAAAATATTCTAAATAGTAGGAACAATTAAGTGCTATCACTTTTGTTTCTTCAAATGAAAAGTGACGTCACTTTTTGAGTGATGGTACATCAAATCCTGCTTTTTCTTGTGCAATCAATAAATCTAACGCAATACACATAATCCTGGATTCACTTTTGCCGTACTTCTGTTTGAGTTCCTGCAATTCTTTTTGTCTTTTTTCATCCAACGTAACGGGTAACCGTTTATTTCCTATTGCAATTGGCATTGGTACTCTCTCCTTTCATCGAAATAGCCCTATGAAGAATATAGATGCAATCACCTTGAATAGTAGACTCACAAGGGCTAATACAAATCGCCAAAAGATCAAACAAAACACCAGTATTGCCAAAAATATTGCGAGGTTCAAATGTACAGCTGCACCATGACGCATAAGTATCTCGCCAACAAACAGTACGAACAATAGAGGAATGATTTTATTCATATGGATCTCTTTCTTTCTCTTAGGTTATCGGGCTTTGCCCGCTTATTTCGCACTACCTAAGCGGTGGGGGCGGTTGGAGCGATTGGTGCGAAATAAGAACCATTCCCTTAATTTCAAGGTTTTTTGTTCTTATTTCATACATTCTCACTTTTCGGTATAAATGTTTATTGACCTTTTTTCCTTTCAAATCGTTGATATGGCATTCGTTTACGGTCAAGTTCATTTTGGATTTCTTCTGTATCATCGTAAGTGTAGGTGTCTAAAAAAACAGTTAAAGTCGTGTACCAGTCGTCGCCTGGGTTATCTACTTCTTCTACATATTCCCTCAAAAATGCTTCGGGTACAGCGAGTTCATAATCCATTCCCATTAACACGATAGATTCCGTCCCACACGTCAAAAATCTAGTAAATACAAGGTAATAATCTTCTACCGTCGCATCTTTGCTGTTTAGCTCTTCCATTTCTTCTTCCATTAATTCCATGCTCTCAAAAATTGAATAATATTCTGATTCTGAGTAATAATGTTTCCTGCAAATCGTGTAGCTGACAAAGTTTTCGACCAGCTCACTCCTTTCTAGGTAAACATTCATGATATATTTTTCTGTTTCTAGTCGTAGAAGCTCCGCTCCTTTTTTTAACGTGTCAGGACGACGTTTATACACGTCTAAACGATTATGGCTGACTGTAATCTTCGTTTGACTCGTTTCACTTTCCAAATACAACTGTTCTTCCACTCTTTGAATAAAGTACTTCATTTCTTCCATACAACTAAAGTCTTTTTGAATCCGTCTGATTACTTCATTCAAGTGTTCTTTATTTGTTAAAAATTGCGAAACATCTTCTGTTGTTAGCTGATAAACCACCTTATTCATTATCTTTCTCCTCCGATTGAATCGTATAAAATGCACCATTTTTTCGATACTTTCAAAAGTATCTAGCCAGTCGCTAGCCATTGCTTTAGCTTTCTTAATCTGTGCGAATTTTGCATAAGTCAGTTCTAAGGCTTGATATTCGGAAGGTTTGATAGTGCTTGGTTTGACACCTACTTCCAAGCATAGTAAGGCTTGGAAAAACCATTTTCCATTTTGTTTTTTCAGTTCTTCCAGTGTTCGATAGTACGTCGCAATGAGATTCATTTCGACACTTGATTCAATCATTTCTTCCACTGCGACTGACAATTTTTCCTTGTAATGTTTTTTGGGTACACGTGTTTCATGGTATAGGAACGTCATATCCTCCATTTTTTGTGCCATTTTATCCAAAGGTAATTTGACAAATTCGTCATAGTAATTTTGAGCCATATTTTTTCTCCTTTTTAGTTCTCTAATTTGGTTAACCAATATTCGTTTTCATAAGTTTCCAAGTTTTCTTGATAATGCAGTTCATATCCTGCAATTTTAACTAGGTCTTCAAATAGAATAGTCGGTGCATCCTCTACTAAAGAGGTTTCTATCGTCCAGTACCGCGGAATAAGTAAAGCTTCTGCTACTTTTTCAGAAATGACTTCTTTGTCCACCAAAATTTGAACGACTTCTTTTACAGTCAATAATTTGTGTTGTGTTTTCATCAACGTTTCTTTCCTTTCTAATCAATCAAAATATAATCGCCATAAGACAAGGTATATTTTTTCCCACATGTTGGACATTGATACAAACGATAGCTTTTGATACATTTCGCTCTTTCTCCACAATCGCATTCGACAGTATGTGGTGCATGATAGTTTGGGAATAATTCGCTGAAGGGAACACCCCAATAATCAAATTTCTTTCGCATGATTGATTCTGCCTCCTCTTAGGAAAGGTTTTACTTCCTTTCGTTAGTTCTTTCTTTATTGATTTGTTGACCAGAATGAATCAACGAAAAGCGACAAGGACAAGGGCGCGCAGCGTGCCATTTACCCTTGTCCTTGTCGCTTTTTGGTGATAAAAGGCAACTTGTTGCCGGTCTGACAAATCAATAAAGAGATAACGAACAGGAACGAACCTTTTGGTGAGAGGAAGTTTTTTCTATTTTGTCTTGCTTTGCAAGACACCATATCTTAGTGAACGTGTAGCGTTCACTTCCTTTCTTCTCGAACGGCGGTGGCGGTTGGAGTGAGAGAAAGGTTTTTCAATTGAGAAGGCACTTGTGCCTTCCTAAAAAGGCCTTTTCATTTTTACTGTTTTTATGTAAAACAAAAAGAGCTACAATCCTCATTTAGGACTGCAGCTCTTCTTTTTTATATGCCCATCGATCGCGTAAACTGATCGCGATTTCTAACATACATGCTAGCAATAACCAGCTGATTTCGTTTATTGAAGTGACCTGTGACGGCAATATTGTATTTTCCATCATCCATAATTAGCAATTTATCGATAATTTCAATATCTGCAACTACACAATTAATCGATTCATGAATCGTTTGTAAAGTAAAGCGAACCAATAACGGTTGCGTTTTTATTACTCGGATTTTATCAAGCAAACCAACATATTTGTTCATCACAATCACCTCGCTAAATTATAGCAAAAATCAAATCATTTGGATATTTCAATTATGCTATAATAGTCTTGCTGTCTGCTACCCCTGCCTAGTCTGGCAAGGGGAGGAGGTTATAGGTTTGAAAATTCTTTTTGATTTTGTTTTTGCAATCATGGCAGAAGTAGCCGCGCACTATATCTGCAAATGGCTTGATTGTAAATTTGCCAAGAAAGACAGTAAGCCTACCCGTTAATTCTTATAATAGAAACGTAAAAGAAAACCACTAGCCCGCCAGCTAGTGGTTTTTGGTTATAGATTGAAAATTCTTTTTGTTGACTAAATTATAACATAAACCGTAGCAAATGCAACCAATAGAAAATGCTATTTAGAACGGTAGATCATCATCGCTAATATCGATTGGTTGACCACCAAACAAATTATGTGAAGCGTTAAACCCGTTGTCGCTAGTCATTTTTTCAGTTTGTTCAAAAGCGTTTGTATCTGGATTAGAGGACGATTGATCAGCGTGCATACGGCTCTCTGTCGCTGCTTTGCTTTCTAATAGTTGGAAGTTATCAGCTACAACTTCTGTCACATACACACGTTGTCCTTGCTGGTTGTCATAAGTCCGTGTTTGAATCCGTCCGACAACGCCGATCAAGCTGCCTTTTTTAGCTAATGTCGCCATTGTTTCTGCTGGTTTGCGCCAAATCACGCAGTTAATAAAATCGGCTTCTCGATTGCCGTTTTGATTCGTGAAATTACGGTTAACAGCTAGGGTAAAAGTAGCCACTGCTGTGCCACTTGCGGTATAACGTAAATCTGGATCTTTGGTTAACCGGCCTACTAAAGTTACATTATTGATCATTTTTATCTCTCCATTTCTCTGTTCATCTGTTGGTGTCTTTGATAAGCTAATTTTCGCTCTTTTTCTTCGACGTGAATCACTTTTCCCATCAAATTACTAATCGAATCCATTGTCTCTTCGTACGTGATCGACGAAGCATAAGGATTGCTTTTTTGATATTTCTTCCAGGTATCTTTTAGCTCGTGACTATTTTTCAGTACATACATATCCTTTTCATAGTAAATCTTTAACGGATCAGTTTTTCCTCGACGTGTAAATGTATTTCTCACACTATCTTTCAAGGTCTTCTCATCGATCTTTTCCATTTTAGGAATAGTATAGAGATCATAAAAATCTTTTCCTATCGAATTATCTGTTAAAAAATCAAAGGTTGCACTTAATTTTTCAGCAATAATTTGTTCTGTAGGATAAGATTCCAAAGGAATCGTTCGATCTTCAAACATCAATTTATGACTGTGAGTGATCGTTGCAGGATAGATCGAGTCACCTGTAGTCACATCTACCTTAAAATCTGGCCGCATATTTTCCAAATGTGCCAGCACACGTAAGCTAAATCCTGGATAATAATCGGCTTCTCTCGTTTCTTTCATTCCTTGAATCTCAAATTGAATGCCTTCTTTCGTCGGCGTTGAAAAAATATCGTTTAGAACCGTTGTTAATGTTTCTTTGGTTACTTTCATTTCCCGTAAAGTCGTGTCAATGTCTTTAGTTGTACGATTTTCAATGCCATATTTTGAGCCAATTAAGAAGCCGCCTTTTAACACAAAATTTTCACGATAAGGAGACTCTGAGATTTTTTCCAAAAATTTTTCCATCATAAAATGTCTTAAAACAAGCTGCGGATCAACTTCTTTTTCTCTGGAAATATTCTTCACTTTTGCTTTTAACTGCGTAGGTGTCATGTATCTTCTCCTTTAATTTAAAGCCATAATATAAGAGCGCATCGTTTTGTCTGTTGGCAAAATTCGTCGATACTCATTCAATTTTCTAAGATTTTTTCTGTCCGACTCCATGTAGTTTTTGATTGCTTTTACTTTGATTTCATCCTCAATGGTGTACCAGGGATTCCAAATGTCACACAAAGTTCTTTCTGGATCATAAGCTATAATAGGATTCCCATAGCGACTTTTTATTTCGATCTTGCCTAATTCATACCATTCCGCTTTTGTATAGTGTAGCTCAACTGCGAAATCCTTCAACCCTTTTTCAGAAACGTGATAACCGTAAGGTACAGTCAGATCGATCTGTCTAGGAATCATATCTGTTAAATCATACAAATCTAACGCGGTAATATGTGAAATAATACCGCGTTCATATTTTTTTTGCGCCATAAACAATTCATCAGGAAATTGTCCAGGTAAGGTGAAAAAACCTGGATACTCTCGATCCAGCTCCCCACGGTCTACCATACGTTTGATCGTTACAGGAGAAATGCCCGCTTTTTTGGCATCCTTCAAAGCCAAAGTTCCATTAAATTCTTCTAGCAGCTTGTATACCATTGCTTTTGTCATTTTCTCCCTCCTTTGTATACTTATAAACTTATAAATACAGTATAAGATAAGTTTATACGTATACAATAGCCAGGAAGATTTTATCGATCTAATTCAATTTCTTTTTGAATCCGCTGCTGGTTCTTCAATTGCTGCAGTCTTCTTTTGCTGGCACGTAATTTTTCTTGTTCTGAACGAATTTTTGCTTTTTGATTTTTGATTTCTTGTTCTTTGTGTGTTGTATTTCGCATAAGATAACTCCTCCATTATTTTGTAGTGCGGCGTGTTCTTTTCTTATAGTTCGTTTTTTTCTTTTCAGAAAACTCAAACCTTGTAGTGAAATCTTCTTTTAAAACGATCGTTGCTTCAAACGAACCCTTCTTACCTTTTAACCCTTTCACAGGTTGGCTTGTTCGGCCATTTTGAATGATCTCTTTCAGCTGTGTCGCTGTAAGTTTCTTTTTGGCAATCGTTGTCCATAGTTTGAAATCACAGGCTTCAGACGTGCAAGCCGCCACCTTTTGATAAAGTATGACTTCTTGTTCCTGGCATTTTGGACAAATTCCTAAATGACGCGCCGCTTCTTGCTTTTCACTGGCTGCTTTCACCTCTTGTAACGTTGCTCCAAAATCAGTGGCTTGGATTTGCCCTGGGACGACTTCCAACAAGTGAGAGACAAATTTTTGGATATTAGCTAGAAAAGTACCTTGTGTCCCTTTTTGCTCACCAATCTTTAATAGGTAACTTTCCCATTTAGCGGTCATTTCGGCACTTGTTAGCAGCGGTTCTTTTTCAACAGCCTGACAAAGCAAAATTCCTTTATTCGTCACCACAAGCTTATTTTTCTCTACCTTGATATATTCCTTTTGCTTCAAGGTTTCAATAATATTTGCCCGTGTCGCTTCTGTGCCAATTCCCTCTTTCAATATGGATTGCGCCTCTTCACTATCCACAGTTTTACCAGCTGTCTTTATGGCGGTGATCAGTGTACCTTCCGTGTAAGGTTGTGGTGGTTTTGTTTCTTTTTTAAGGACTTGTAAATCTACTGTCACTGTTTCTCCTTTTGTTACTTTAGGAAGTAACGGATCTTCATCCTTCTCTTTTCCGTCTCTCTCTTTGCCAAACAACTTTTTCCAACCTAGATCTACTGGTACTTTTCCGACTGCCTTTAGCTGAAGCTGCTGAACCTGCGTCAAGATCGTTGTTTCTTCATAGGTATATTTTTCCGCAAACATGGCCACCGTTGTTTTTAACACTTGTTCATAAATGGCCTGCTGCAGTGGACTTAGTTGTTCAAAAGCCGCTGCCGTCATAACCGTTTTTGTAGGAATGATCGCGTAATGTTCCTGGACTTTCTTGTTGTTCACATACCGACTATTCGGCGTATGAATAGGGGTTGGGATTGATTCGGCCTTTAAAAAATGCTTGTATTCATCTAAATGATCCAACAGATACGCATATTCCCCTTCCGTAATATAAGGGGTATCTGTTCGCGGATAGCTTAGATATTTCCCTTCATATAAGCCTTGCATAGCTTCCAATGTGTCTTTGGCACTAGCTTTCATAAGCTGATTCATTTTAGACTGAAGGCTGGATAGAGAAAAAAGACGTGGACTTGCCGCGCTTTTTTTCTCGGTTTCGACTTCAAGAATCGTGCCTGGCTGTTTTCCTACTTGAACGCCTTTTTCTTTTAAATAGGCTTCAAATGCTTCTTGCGTCGCTTGGGTTTCATTGGGATCAAGTTTCGCATCAAATGTGCCATTTTGATTGATTACTTGGTATTTCCCTTCAAAATATGGTTCTTTCTTGAAGTTTCTAATCTTTTCCTGCAATTGATAAATCATGTAAAGCGTTGGGGTTTGGACTCTGCCTAAGGAAAAACTTCCTGGTATGCCTTTTTGCTGCAAGAGTAAACTATACAGTGGGCTGCCGTTCATCCCAATTAACCAATCGGCGATCTGACGTGCTTGTGCTTCTTCAAATTTTGGGTAGGTCTCTTCTGCGTCTCGTAACTGCTGAAATCCTTGATAAATGGCTTCTTTTTCTAAGGAGTTGATCCAAAGTCTTTTAAATGTTTTTCCCTGATTTGCGCCTGCTTGTTGAATGATCGTCCAAGCGATCAGTTCCCCTTCACGATCGCTATCTGTCGCAATAATAATGGTATCAGCCGATTGAAGTTGCTGTTTCACCACGTTGAATTGCTTTTTCTTATCTTTAGGAACATGATAGCGATAATGTGTAGGAAAAATAGGTAAATGTTCTAATGACCATTGTTTCCAATTTTCATCGTACCTATCGGGCGAATCTAACTCGACTAAATGACCAAAGCCATAGGTGATCACAGTTTCACCAGGAAACAATCGATCTTGTATCTCAAAATACCCGTCTTTTCGGGTGGCTTTAGAGAAGCTATCGGCATAAGCTTTCGCTTGTGACGGCTTTTCTGCTAAAATAACAGTTTTCATAGTAATGACTTCACTCCCTTTCTTGTTGTCTGGTTTGTTGAAACAACATGGCACGTTTTTGTTTTCTGATTGCTTGTTGCTGGATCTCATGCTTCAATTGATCGTTCCAATCTTTTCTCACTTCAGGTACAAATTCATGTTCATGATTTTTATAACCTTTGTAGTATTGTTCTGCTTTATAAGAGAAAAGAATCTGAGCATTAATATCTCCTTTTTTTTGATAAAAACGATCAAAATCGTACGTACCATCCACACGTTCACAAGCTTTTAATCCTTTTGCGACTTCTCTACAAATATCTTTTAAGTTAATGGCTTCTATTGAATCGTTAACAGAAAGCTGCTGACCAAAAGACGCATTTACTCCGTGAGCGGAAATCAGCTGGTTTGTTAATTGCAGATTGTTCTCTGTCTTGTGTATAGCCATAATTGCTTCTGGTGTAACCTTTTCTTCTTTTGCGACTTCTTCATAAATAACTTTGTATTCTTTAGACACTTGCCAATCATTAGCGATCCCTCGTTCACAACGTACTTTCTGATTTGTAAATGGATCAACCGCTCCAATTAATTGTTCTTTTTCGTAGAAAATATGTCCTGCACGGTCATTATCCACACAAATCTCGATGGATTGAGGAAAGGCTTGTTTCTTTCTCAATTCAGATACTGCCTCACCAAAATAATGACTGATCACATGGTGTTTTAACCCTTCCATAGAGACTAACCACGTATCGTTTAACTGATCACGATTCAGTGCAGCGTAGCTAAGTAAATCAATACTATTCTCAAAAAATTTTAACTGTTTGGGATCACCGATCTTTAGGTTAAACCCATGATTCGCTGTCGAGTTTTTATCTATATGCTTATATGTGCCTCTCTCACCAAAACGTTCATAATCAATGAACGTTCCTTGATAACTTGCCCCTATGGTCTCTTTTTTCTGTGGATCTTTCCATAAAAAGGCGACCGCATGATCCAAACGATCGTCTCGAACTAAGAAATTTTGCCGTTCATGTTTTGGCTTTAGTTCGGTAATCAATCCTTCTTTTTCTGCATAATCAATCAACCAATCTGACAGTTTTCGTTCTTTCTTCAGATAACTCCTTCCTTTTTCTGTGAGTGGTTGATAATCAATGAGGTGATCTTTGTACTTTTCTGTCTCAAAATGAAGATTTTCCACTCGTTCTGTTTTGTCTTCATTCTTTAGAATAAAATCAGTGGCTGCTTTAAATTGTTGCTTAGGGTCTTGGATCTCTTTGTCTATGGAAAAAAGTTTAGCTAGTTCAATAATGTCGCCACTAATATTTTGACTGTTCCAATAAAAACGTTGTTTTCTTCGATCTAAAACAAACGAATCATTGTCTTCTAAACGATAGTCTCGTCCTTTATTGACTACAGCCATTCCATTGTTTCGAGCAAAATCTACGATATCGATTTGTTTACATCGATCAATGAGACTCAATTTTTTTCATTCATTTTCAAACCTCCCAAAAGAAAAAAGACTATCCGTTTTTCAGATAGTCTTTCTTGTTTTATACGCGTTCTTTTTGTGACAATTGTTGTTCATGATAGATTTCATTTTTTCGTTTTGTCACTTCTGACACTATTTCTTTTGAAAATCGGAATGGATTTCCTAACGCAAATTCTTCTGAAGGTAACACCGTTTGGATCTCTTTTCCATAACTTTTTCCTTTCAGAATCACTTGATTATTTCTGGTGTCTTCCATAAATTCTGCTTCTTTTAAGCATATAGAGTTACTGTTTTTTACTTCGTTCACTTCCCCATTATTAACATCAATCCATAATTTATCATAAGTGATAAATGGTTTTAAATCTAATTGTTGCTCTTTATTTATTTCTATTACTTCTTTTTCCCAGTCTGCTTTTAACTCTGACATTGATTGATCATTATCATCTAATGGTTTCCACTCTTGATCAACGGGATCTTTATACTCTAATCCAAATGGATTTAGAGAATATTGATAGACATGTTCTCCTGTTAGAGATTTTAAATATCCATCTCCATTTTCTTCATTACTGTGCCATTCCCAGCCTTCTAATTCTTTTGCTTGTGCTGGTGTAACTTTTATTAAATCTGTTTCATTCAATTCCATTTTATTCAATTCCTTCCTATCATTTAAACTATTCTTGTATTTGTTGATGCGTACAGCATTAAACCCTTTCTCCATTTTTCAATTCTTGGACATGGTACATTTCTTTTTTTCTTTTTTCGACATCTGCTAAAGTTGCTTGTGAGAAACGAAATTGTGTACCTAATGCAAATTTTTCTGAAGATAATGCAGTTTGGATCTCTTTTCCATAACTTTTTCCTTTTAAAATTACTTGATTATGTTTCGGATCTTCAATAAACGCCGCATCCTTCAAGTGTAACGTTCGACCCGTATCTTCTTCCATGACTTTCCCGTCTTTCTTGTCGATCCAAAGTGAACCAACAGGAACAATATTCTTTTGTTCTACTGTTTCTACAGTATTTTTATGACCCTGCTTTACTTCTGTTGGTTGGATCTCTGGTTCTCTTTCTCTGTGTTGATTGATTTCAGTAGAAATAGTTTGAATGAATTCATTTGCGACACGACTGACATCATTCATGATTTTCCCACGTTCTGCAGCTTCCTTATCATCCAAAGTCTGACCATTCTTCGTCCATGTCGCAATATAAGGAATAGCTTTCTCAGACGTGTCCATTCCAAAGTGCTTGCACACAATATAAGAAGTCATTTCCGCCTGCAGTTCTTTGGTTGCGGTATCTAATGCTGAAAATTTGTGCATTCTAGCATGGGCTAATTCATGAATACTTGTCGCTAAATGCTGCGTAGGAGTGTTTCGAGTATTCATGACGATTTCTTCTTCGCCAGTAAATTCGTTACGAACATACGCCCCACGTGCTTGTCCTAATTCTCTTTGATAGACTTCACTTTCTTTCATATCTCGAATTTGTATCCCAATATTGTTGGCTACCGCTTGAATTCCTGCTTGTAGTTCTGACTGCCCTTTGGCATTCAATTGAAAATCAAAGACACGGTTCGGGAAGATTTTCGGATAGTCTTCAGGTTTCAACTGAGTTTGTGTGATATCAAATACTTTTTCAATCGTGTAGTAAGGCTTGTTGATAACTTCTACTTGGCCACTTTCGATTCGTTTTTTATCTTCTGGTGTAGCCTCTGTTTCTCGAACAAAGCCACGTCCTTTATCGTAAAATCCTTTGACCGTTTTTCTGACAAATATCTTGTTCCCTTGTTCCCCTTTTTTGATATAGATTCCTTCTTTTTTCAACGAGGCACGACCTAAACAAGCCGTTGCACCTGGGAGTTGTTCCTCGATTAGTAACTGATTTCTAAAAGATCGTTCTGGAAAACGAGACATAAAATTCAAGAGTTCTTTGACGTCTTCAGGTGAATGAGTATGCTTTTTCACCGCATCTAACGCCTGTTGCGAAAGAGATTTGACTTCTTGCTTAATCTCTTCTGCCGTTCGTTTTTGATACTCCTTTTGTTTTATTTTTGTCTCTTTAGTCTCATTTTGTACTTTTGAGATAGGTTCATTTTTGACTGTTTGTTCTTGTTCCTTCTCAGATACTTGTTCGCACAATTTTGCTAACTCTAAATAGATGGGTTGATTACTGTTGACACCATCTCCTAGATCCATTCGGATCTGATCGACTACTTCTCCGTTCTTCACTTCTTCAAAATAGAATTTATAATAACCTGCTTCTGCAGCGTATTGGTTATCTAACGTTTTGAGTTGATTGATCAATTCTAATGTTACGATCTCTCCACCATAACTTTTCAATCCTTTTTCTGGATCATTTTCGTTGAATTCTATTCGATAGAAATGATCGTTTTCTTTCTCCTTCACAGAATCAGTTGGTGCAGACTCTTCAAGTAATTCACGAACAGCTACTTTTTCCTCTTCCGACGTGGCTTGGTATTTTTTTGATTCCTCAAATCCCCCGTTTTCATTCAGTTCTAAAGCAACTTTTCGATAGCCTTTCAAAAAATAAATGGTTGGATTTTTTTTCCATTGCGTCACTCGTCCGCTGTCAATGATCGCTTGTACTTCAGGGAGGATATTTTCTTTTCCTTTTTTTGATTTTTCTTTCAGCTGTTCTAATGTTTCCAACTTCCGTTGGTATTTTCGAATCGTGGCGGCTGAAAAAGTCGATTCACCTTTTTCAAAGCGTTCAATTTCTTCTTTCTTGGAATATTCTCGATCGTCATATCCAGTCCGCCGTACTTGTTATAGCCCATCTCCTTTAGCTCTTCCTGTCTTTCAAGTTTTTCTACCTGTTTTTCTTGTTGCTTGATCTCTTCTCTTAGACTATGCACTTTATTTTCGATTCGCTCTTGTTGCCTAAACCAAGAATGCCCGTTTCTCTTATCGTTCATTGGTTGACCGTTGGTCTTTCTTTGGTGTTCAAACACCTTTTCAATTTGTTCGTTTAATTCATTTTGCAATCGTACTAATTTTCTTTTGGATTTTCCCAAACGACTATTGTCTAGTGGTTCTTTTTCTTCTGCCATGTTCTTTCCTCCTAAACAAATGGATAATCTTCTACCGCATCGACGAACGTCTTCGTAGTCAGATTTAACGTTAAAATATCGCCACTTTGATACGCTATTGCCGCTTTGTCTGTAACGACAAAAGCTCTGTCTGTTTGAATTTCTGTCACAAAAACGAGATTGTCTCTGCTTTTTTCTACAACAACTCCAATCGTTGAATGAACCATTTCTTCTTCCTCCCTTCTCTTTCTTTTGATATAATGTAGTCGGAAATCGCACCACTCAATGAATTGGCGGAAAACAATTCATTGAAAAAAAGAGTCCTGGACAATCACGTTCAGGACTCTTTTACTTCTTTTATTCACTTAACAACTAACATTCTGTGAGTGAAATATCGTTTCATTTTTCTTCCTCCTATTGTCTTTCTTGTTCCATTTGAATTCTTCGTTGTTGCTCTTCGTAGGCTTTACTTGCGTGATATTTTTCTTCATGGGCATTAATCGTTCGATTTAATTGACGCAAACTCCGTTGCGTGACAACTCTTTGTTGGAATTGTTTCCTGCGCTTCATGAATTCTTCGTAACTATACTTGTATTCATTCGTTGGCAATTGTTTAAGTGCTCGAAAGGATCGTTCACTGTAAATCAATTGCATCTGATCGACACCTTCTATTAATGGTTTTATTTGACTATCCTGTCTCTTCAGTTCTGTTAGGATGGCATTTCCTGTGCGCTTTTTTAAATCAAAGAGGGCGTTTTTTTCTGCATCCTTTGATTCTCTCTGGCTTTCCCCATAAAGATTTTTTGCTTCTTCTTTCAATGCTTTTGAAATCTGTATATATTCTTGGTATTCAGGTTCTTTTGTTAACACATATTGAGTTAACTCGTCGAGTTTCTCCCTTGTATATGGTGAAAGTTTGGTTCGATTTTCATCCCCATAATTCCATTCCGAACGTTTTTCAGGTAAGTTTCTATATACTTCATTTAATAAGTTCATTGCGTGTCGATCATAACGTACTGGCTCTTTTATCACTTTTGTTAAGCTATTACGCAAATCACTTTTTCGTGTCAATAAATTTCGTTTCTCCATACCAATCATTCGATCCTTTTCATAAGAGAAACGTTCTAATTCATGCACATAATTGGTTTTCATTGCGTCTAATGTTGCTTGTCTTCTCTTACCTTTCGGTACGATATAACTCACACCATTTTCAACCTCCGTGTAAGGTTTACGCGTATTTTCTTTTTCAACAACTGCAAAATGAATATGGATATGTTTGGTATTGCGGTGAATGGTGGCCATCCAGTAGCCTGTTTCATTCAATTGCTCTTTCTCGAATAATGTATCCATCATTTTTCTTCCAGCTGCTTTCAAACCTTCTTCATCTAAGGTATCTGTTTTGGAATCGTACAAGCCCATTTTTTCAAGATACGAATTATCATGAGAGACAACATCTTGATAAATGATTGAGCCTTTCTGTTGTCCTCTTTGGAAGATTTGCTTGATCTCCTTCAGATCACTTCTTTTCACTTCGTCTGAAGCCATAGAAAAAACTCCAGGAAGATTTCCTGAAGCTTTTTTGTGTGTCTCTGTTTGATATTTTTTTATTGCTTGGTTCAAGCGTTGGTATTCTTTTTGTTCACTTCGCGTCAGTTCTTTCTTTTGTTCTAACGCATAGTGACGTGTCATATAAGAAAGATATTTGGTAAAATCTTGTTCCTCTAACTTGTCAAAGTTGATTCCATTTCCCATCAATGATTGAGCTTCATTCGACGTTTCGCTGAATTCTTGATCCGTCTTACTCTCAGAAAAAGTTTCTCCTTCAGAAATATAAAAATCCTCTAAAACATTCTTGATTCGTTGCAGTTCCTGTTCTTCTTCAGGCGTACGTCGTTCCATTTCTTCCAGCGCTTTTTCTCTTGTCATATAATCAATGTATGTTGAAAAAGATTTTTTATTGGGCAAGGTAAATTGACAAGTGAGAATGACTGCAGGCGATTTATTCATCATGTTCCCCTTCTACCTTTATCTTTTTAGAATCTTCGTTGGATCAAATGGATCTACTCTGGTATGAACAGATTCGTTCACAGATTTCTTCAACTGAGGGGAATATTTTTTGGTTTGATTGGATTTAATTTTTCCTTCCACTCGTTCTTTTGCTTCTTGATAGACAGTTGAATTTGTACCAATTAGTATTCCTGTATCTTTCAAATGAAGATCCGCAAACTCTGAAACCATTTCGGTTAAAATAGAAATTTCCTTTCCCATTGCATTCAACTTTGCGTTCGTCATATTATTATTTTTTTCAATTTCTGGATCGTAATTCATACATAAAAATCGAATGGCTTCAGAATAGTTTTTTACCGTAGGCTGAGTTTCCATAATATTTTTTAAAACTTCATCGTGCGATTCATAAAATGTAATATGCTTTTCTATCGCTTTAACCATAGAACATTATCTCCTTCCTAATGAGCGATTAATATTTCAATTAAGTTCTTAACCTCGTTCGTGTATGCTTCCAAAACTTTTGTATTATGCAGCTGAACATCTGTAAATTTTTCCAATAAACGATCAAATTGATCTTTCTTGTAGTCCATTAAATGACGTTCAAAGTCGTTTTCAATCAATAGTTTTAAGTAGTCATTTCTGCTCCATTTTGAATCTGTTTTTGTCCTTAACTCTTCACAACGTTTATCAATTTCATTAATGTACTTGGTATTAATATCTCTGATAATGATATCCATATGATTCTCCTTTTTATATTATGGATAGTCTATGGATGGTATCCATAAGATATCCATAATATAGTTGTTTGCTATCCATAGACTATCCATAAAACTCAATTTTTGATATCAGATTTTTTCCTTAGAAACGTGGTAGGCACAGCCTACCTAGCACCTTTCGTAAGAAAGTGATATCACGTTTCCTTATGCTCTTTAAAAATTAAGGTTATTTGTGTATTTAGACAATAAAAAATCCTTCTAACTTTGTCGATTAGAAGGAAATATTTTGTCATACGAAAAATGAATTTAAGAAAAAGTGTATGCTATAATTGATACGCTGTCTTCCTGTTTGGTTGAAATCTTCAGCCAGAAAGGAGGAGTGTTAAATGTTTTATATGCTTGATGTTTGTGTTAGAATCGTGGTTAATGTTTTCTCCCATCTCATTAACAAATGGTTAGATTCTAAACATGATAAAGACAACTAGCCTGTTCATTATTTGTTTAATAGTGAATAAAGAAAAGAGCCTTACGCAGCTGCAACTGCTAGGGCTCTTTTTGAGTGTTAAATGTTTTATGTGTTTGCATCATCATTATAGCATACACTTTTTTCACAGACAACTTTCTACATTTTTTCTTTTTTCAATCAAAATAAACTGATGTCTTATATAAACTTTTATTTGTACGGAATAGCCCTAACAACCTTTTTGATTTCATCAAGTTCTTGTTCATCTGGTAATGAATCGTATTTTCCATAGCATTGTACCACTTCATAATTTCCATATTTTCTTTTCTCTATTTCAACTGTATAACGATGATTCTGACGTTCGTACTTCCAAATAATTGAACCACCTCTTTGTATTTTTTCTAAATAGCTATACACACAGTGGTGCATAGTTGATCCTTCTAGAAAGAGTTCCTTATTTGTTTTAATCAATTTAAAGTGAGGATGACTTTGTAAATGTTTGACAAGCAACCTATATTTACCATGTTGTTTTAATTTGAATGTTTTTAATCTTTTAGCTTGTTTCAAATTATATTCTTCAACAAATTGATTATGTTGTCTTGATAATCCGCGTTCTGTTTTAAAATTGAATTCGAGTTTCTTATTTAAAGAAAAACTCATGTCAATTAAATCAGATAAAATAATTGTTGCAAAACTTGGTAAAATACACGTTTGAACATAGCTAATTAATAATACTTTTACACATTCACGGCTGTTCTTCTTTACAAATCTAAATACTTCTGAGGGAAAAACATCATTGTTTTTTTGTTCCATCGCAGCCTCTATTTTTCTAAACTGTTTGCTTGTTACCCTTGTTCTTATCTTCATCAACGCATACGTATAACGTAAAGGATATTTATTTACTTTTTTAGTAAATCTTTTTGTTGGGTACTTCTTACACAATAACTCATATTTATTTTTTGCTTTTATAATTTCAGCCCAAGTGAAAGGCAATGAATCTTTTTCTCCCATCATTTCTTTAATAAACGGATTGATTTTTTTAATATTGATTCACAGGAACAATCCATAAACGTGAGGGAACTCTCGTAAGATAATGCAATTTGTTTCGTCTTTCTTTGTTCTAAAATGGTGAATCCATTTGATTCATCTTGTAAAAACAAATGTTGAAAATCATTATATCGGATATAAAATGGTCGTGACTCAAAATAAATAGAACGACCAATACTTTCAAATTTTAGCTGAGTAAATTTGAGACTATCGTATTCTTCACCAGCACATATTAAAACTCCCTGATCATCTTCAATCAGTCGACGGTTTCTTTGATATGTGACTCTTACTAAATATTCTAAGTTTGTTGTTCCATCAAATTTTATTTCTGAAATAGTTTCTTTATTTTTACTGATATAATTTTTGAATCGTCTTAAATGGGAAATGATTTTTGATTCTTTTGGATCAATGATTCTTTCTTCACGACAAATAAATGTCAAATAGTCGTATTCTTTTTCTATTTGAAATAATCCCATCAATTCATCATTATCTTCAATTGAAAATTGTTGAAAATGATTACTTATATCTTCAAATAAATGGTTCAAATTGATCGAACTCATGGAAGCTCATCTTCTTCCATAGAAAGCTTCTTAGATACTTCTAAAGCATCACTTTTCCATCCAATGTATGGTTTGTTTTGTGGGATATTTCTTCCATCTAACGACAATTTTTCAATACAATATCTTAGACTTGCTTCGAATTCATAAAACATAAAATCCTCCTGTTTTTATTTTCTGTCAGCCGTAAAATATTTTTTTGCAGCTACATATAGAGCTTCAAATGATCTGAATTTTAAGGTATCTAAATTCTTTCTACCATTCTTCAACTCAGATATTGTCGTGTTCGATAAATTCACTTCTTGACAAATGTCTTTAGCTTTTACAACTTTGAGATAGGCTTTAATCAATACTTTCTGCTCAGCGAAAGTATCTTTGCCGACCAAGTTCGCTCGCTTCATTTCTTTTACTCCACCTATTCTTCTAAATATTTTCTTTTGTCATACGATCAATTTTTTCTTGAAGTTTTTGAATGATCTCTTCTTGATCTTTCATTTGCGTTTTCGATGTTTCAATTTCTTGCTGGTAACCATTAATCTTATTTTCAGTATTTTCCTGATCGTCTGCGACTTGATAAGGCAATTGATCTTTTAGTTTCTTCACTAATTCTTCATTCAAATCAATGGTTGCTTGGAAGGATTCAATTTGTTTTTGTGCTACTTTTTGTTCTTTCTTGTATCCTTTCACTTTGTAATTGATCGCATGTTGTTCATAATCTTCGTCTCTCATGTGATCTTTGACCTTATCTTCGTGAATATAATAGATCAGATCTTGTGGTTCTTGCATATCCACCTTTGGATCAATTTTTTCGGGAATAATGGTTAAGCGCATAGCGATATATTCTTCTGGTACATTCGTTAACTTCACTACAAAATAATCATCAGAAACTTTGATCACTTTGGCTTTTATTGCTTGATAATCCCCTTTAGCTGTCTTTACTTCTACACGATAATTAAGATTAGCGAGTTCTTTTAATAAGCTCTGATCTTCATCGTCGATCGCAAATTCAAAAAATAATTTCTGGTTCTCTCCTTTTTCTTTTGAAACCATCGTCAGTTCCTTCGTGTTTAAAAATGCGTTCGTGCTTACTTCATCTGGTATATCTACCTTTTGATGCGTATAAATCGGACTAGCAAGGATTAAAAAGCCGAGAATCATAAAGATTCCCAGCCATTGAAGATAACTTTTTCGTCTTCTAAAACGTTCTCTTGGCTTTTTCTTCTTACTCATTTTTCTCCTCCTATCGAGTGAAATAACTAAAGTCTGTGACT
>OLSD01001295.1_pt1 | contig 21340 bp, 11 predicted proteins | sample 1672211 | NCBI WGS metagenome assembly OLSD01 (sample SAMEA3136659, study PRJEB25190) | human gut metagenome | reverse complement strand
GTTCCATAATTATGCTGTTTTGAATATAGTGTGGGACATCTTCTCATAATAGGAATTGTCCTCACCACGGTAAATAATGGATGCGTTCTTATCACGCTTGATTTTCTTCTCCTTAATCAAGCGTTCTTTCTCCTGACGAATCTTTTCAAGTAATACGCTTGCAGGTTCGTCATTAGGGTCTTGCGGTACAAGTTTTCCCTGTATCGCCCATTGTAATATGCTATTTTTTAATTGTTTTCCGTTCATTGTAATTTACTATCGTTAGAAATCATTGTCCTTATTCTTCTGCTTCAAGAAGAACTGATAAAGTTTCTTGCCTATTTTATCTTTGGCAAATGTCCGCTCATGCTCAATAGGTATGGTAGATAACCTTATATTAGCCACGCCTTTTTTCAACAACTCAAATTGTTGTGGACTTATCTTGAATTGTGCTGTAGAACTGATTTCTGTCACAGGAAGGACTATATTGCCAGAAACAATGCCTGCCGTTTCAGAGCCACTACCAATCTGAGAACCATAAAGTTTAATAACTTCACCATCGAATGTTTTCAACAACATGGTTGATTCTTTCAAGAAATTCAGACGGTCTGACTTTACGGTTGCGATAATGTAATATGCCGTATCTTGCTTCGCAACGCTATATTTCATGTTGCATCCCTCGGCAGCCAAAGGTCGATATGTATATCCAACCGTTTGTGCATTTATATTGATACTGCATATAGTCAGTACAATAGACAAAATGATTTGTATTCCAATATTACTTTTCATAATTATGCTATAAAATCGAAATGTCCTTATTTTATTGTTGTTACTCTGCTTCATCCAATAATTTGTCGAGCTGTGCTTGCAGTTCTTCCCGCTTTGGCAGATATAGCTGGTACCGTGCAACAAACAACTGATTAGTAATACCCTCCAAGGCATACTCCATCAGAAGTTCATCTTTTCTTGCTCCCAAAACTATGCCAATGGGTGGATTATCGTCTGGTTGACAAACTTCAGTCTTGAAGTAGTTCAGATATAGATTCATCTGCCCGATGTCACCATGTTTTATCTCTGCTCGCTTCAAATCAATCAGAATATAGCATTTCAAGATACAATGGTAGAACACCAAATCCACCTTGAACTGTCTGCTACCTATCTGCATGGAGTATTGTCTGCCCACAAATGCAAAACCACGTCCCATTTCTAAAAGGAACTGCTCCATGTGGTCTTTTAGAGCCTTTTCCAAATCACTCTCCTTATAGCGTTTCTGTTTGGGAAGTCCAGCAAATTCAAGTACAAATGGGTCACGGATAATGTCTCGTGGAGTTTGAACTTGATGCCCCTCGTTAGCCAATGCAAGAACTCCTGCCTTGTCTGTGCTTAGTGCAAGTCGCTGAAACAGACAACTTTTCATCTGTCTTTTCAGTTCTCGAACTTTCCAGCCTTCCTTAATACATTCATTAAAATAGAACTTCATTTCGAGAGAATTATCACACTTTAGTAGTTCATAGTAATGGCTCCATGTCAATTTTGGGGACGCTGTCCCCAAAATTGGAAAAGCCAAATAGAACTTACGCATATAAGTGAGATTAGTACGGTTGAACCCCTTGCCATTTCTAATAGTCAAATCTTTTGAAAGATTCATGAGCAAATGTTTTCCATACTCTGCTCTATCTTTACCTTTAAGCTCAAACTCCACAATGTATTTACCTGTCTGCCAGTTTGCTTCAAGTAATTCTGTATTGACAGCATTGACCGCTTTTGACTTCGCCTCACCCCATAGCGCGGTTATGTTGTCTATCAACTTCTGGTAGGCAACATCATTTATGTTTGTCAACTCTTTATTCTCCATGCTAATCTTTTAGATTTGTGGGATAACGGTCCCACATTTTACAATTCATCCACATTCACCTCAATCCCCAATATACGTTGTATCTCTGCCAATGTCTTGTCTATCTCATGATCAAGAGCCTTGCGCTTCTTGAAATAATCGGCAAGCAATTCGGCTGGCGGCAAAATCTCCTCATCCTCTTTCGGGAACTTGCACAAGTCGAAGTTGCAATCGGAATCTATCAGTTCCTTAACAGGATAGCAGCGTGATTTCTCGTCTCCATCGGCAATGATAATCTCCTTGCGGTCGTTCCACCATTCACGGATAGGATCGCAATGCTCCAACTTCATTGATTTTGTCTTGGAGAAATGCTTGTACCCCTCTGGCATATCCAAACGGTAGAACCATGTTTCCTTTGTCGAGAAGCCTTCTGGAGCATTCTCTGCACAGGTATTGTCGAAGAACAAAATATTCGTGGCAATCGAAGTGTAGGGCGCAAAGATACTGCCAGGCAAACGTATAATGGTGTGCAAGTTGAAATCCCTGAGCAACTTTGTCTTAATGGCAATCTTTGTGTTATCTGCTCCAAAAAGGAAACCATCAGGAACAATGACTGCTGCACGGCCATTCTTCTTCAAGCGATACATGATAAGCACCATGAAGAGGTCGGCAGTCTCGCTACTGCGCATATCTGAAGGAAAGTGAGATTTCACGTCGGCCTTTTCATTACCTCCGTAGGGTGGATTCATCAACACAACATCAAACTTGTCTTCGTCTGTGTAGTTGAGAACATCCTTTGTAAGCGAATTGTCGTGATATACCAATGGTGTATCTATGCCATGCAGCAACAGGTTTGTTACACATAACATATATGGAAACTGTTTCTTTTCGATGCCGAATACAGACTGATTGAACTGCTTACGATCATCTGCAGTCTTGACCTTCTTATCCAGTTCACCCAACCAGCTGGTGATGAAGCCTCCCGTACCACAGGCGAAGTCTGCCATCTTTTCGCCAATCTGCGGGTTGACAATCTCTGCCATAAACTCGGTCAAGGCTCTTGGAGTGTAGAACTCACCAGACGAGCCTGCTGACTGCATTTCTTTGAGGATAGTTTCGTATATTTCACCGAAAGCATGACTCTCTTCATAGTCACCAAGGTTCAGTCCGTCAATCACGTTCAGCACCTGGCGGAGCTGAACACCATCCTTCATATATTGGTTGGCATCCTCAAAAGTTGTCTTTACTATTGCCTGACGAATTGGGGTGTTGGGTGTAACCTCAATGTTTTTGAGTTCAACAAACAAGGTGTTGTTGACAAACGAAAGCAGTTCGTCACCTGTCAAGGCATTGCCGCTTCCATCATCATGTGCCCAGTTGCGCCAACGGCATTCTTCAGGGATGATAGACTTGTAATCATCATCGTCTAGCTCCCAGTCATTCTCTTTCTCGTCATAAACTTTCAGAAAAAGCATCCATGCCATTTGTTCTATGCGTTGCGCATCGCCATTGATACCGGCATCATTGCGCATGATATTGCGTACTCGTTTTACGAAATTTGATAAACTCATTTTATATTGTTTCTTTTTATGCTATATTATATATTGTCTGCTCCAACTCTTTTACGGCCTTCAGATAATCTCTCTTTCCACCGAAGAACTTTACTATATTTGCCTTAGATCCAAATCGGCGGAAAGGATCGTTTTCAAGCACAGTGAGACTTTCAAGTTCAGAAATGCCTTCTTCCATGTACTTTTCCAGCAAAGCCTCAAGTACCAGCCGTGCCTGCTCACCATATTTGGTGAATATATCACGCTTTTTCACTTGCTCGGCACGTTCCCGCCTCGTCAGGGTCTTCTTGCCGTATGCGATATGGCAGATGAAATCAAAATCATCCACATTGCTCATTTCCTGCGAAGTCTTTAATTCCGCAAGGTCTATGCCTCTTTCTTTCAGCATATCAGCAAAGTCTGACTTTTTCTTTAATTCTTTCCATTTGGAGGTAAATGTATCAATGGTTGCAAACGAATCAAGGATATTCTTCTTCGTGTAGTCGGTAATACTCTCCGTGCGAAGCAGCTTGCCATCGGCATCGTAAACGGACACTACCTTATTGACAACCATTACCTGGCATCCTTCTCTATCTACAATCGGCTTTGAGTGTGTAACTGGCGCATTTGTCGAGGACGGAGGAGTGTCTGTGTCCTCTGGAAATGTACGTGGGTCCGTTTCGTTTGGTTTTGCAGGATAGTTTGGGTCTATCTCTATCGGACCATCCCAATCGGGGTCTGCAAACAAGCGTGTTACATTGCGAAAATCCATCACCGTGAAATTGGTCTTTCCATCATTCTCACGAAGACGGGTTCCGCGACCTATAATCTGCTTAAACTCCGTCATGGAACCAATCTGCTGGTCAAGCACTATCAGCTTTACCATCTTGCAATCCACACCGGTAGAAAGCAGTTTGCTAGTTGTTGCAATGACTGGATATTCTGAAGATACAGAGATAAAGTAATCCAGTTTGCCTTTTCCATACTCATCGCTACCTGTTATGCGAACCACATAGTCGGGATGTTTCTTGCACATATCGGAATTGGCATTGGTCAATGCCACACGCATGCGTTCAGCGTGAACTTCATCGGCACAGAATACAATGGTTTTCGCCATACGGTCTGTACTTTTCAGATAGTTGGTTATTTCCTGCGCAACTTCCCTAATTCGGTCTTCTATAACAATGTTGTAATCATAGTCGCTATTGTTATAGATGCGGTCTTCTATCTCGTTGCCGTTTATATCCTTTTGGCCCTTTGTCGGTCTCCACTCATCACCGATGTTCGTTGTGATGTTGATTACCTTAAAAGGAGCAAGGAAGCCATCTTCTATGCCATTCTTGAGACTATAAGTATAGACTGGCTCGCCAAAGTAACCAATACTCGACTGGTACTTGGTCTCTTTTGGTGTGGCAGTCATACCGATATGAGTAGCCGAAGAAAAGTATTCCAATATGTTTCGCCAGTTGCTATCATCCTTTGCACTGCCTCTATGACACTCATCAACAATAACGAGGTCAAAGTAGTCGGGATTAGGGAACAACTCTTGATAATTCTTGGCATCATTCTGGCCAATCAACTGCTGGTAGAGGGCAAAGAACACTTGATAAGAACTTAATTCTTCCAAGTGTTTTTTATCTTTTGAGTAGTCTATCTTGTGCGTTACTTTCTCCAATGGTTTAAAGTCCTGCTGTATGGATTGGTCAACCAGTATGTTACGATCAGCAAGATACAGTATTTTTTTCTTCAGTTTACTGTGAAGCAGACGCCATACTATCTGAAAGGCAGTGTATGTCTTGCCTGTACCTGTTGCCATGACAAGGAGTACACGGTTTTGTCTTTTTGCAATGGCATTAACCGTGCGGTTTACGGCATTGCGCTGATAATATCGTGGCGCAAATATATTCTGACCAGTGCAGAAAGGTTGCTCAATGACAGCCAACTCCTGCTCAGTGAGTCCGTTGCCATCGTTAGCCTCACTTTTGTACCTTTCGATAAGTTCTTCTTTTGTAGGAAATTCGTCGATTGCAAAAGTGCGTTCTTTCCCAGTTAAGAAGTCATGTTCGGCAAACCCCTCTCCATTTGAACTGTATGCAAACTTCACATCAAGCATTTGGGCATAGGTCATGGCTTGTTGCAAACCATGAGAAACAGAATGATTCGCATCCTTGGCTTCTATAATGGCTATGGGTGTTGCCTTGTTTGCATAAAGCACATAGTCGGCAAATTTAGGCTTCTCCCTATGCACAAAATTACCATGAAGGCTAATTTTACCATCAGTAAATTTAACCTTCTGTTCCATGAATATACTATCCTTCGACCATCCCTTGCTTGTGATGGCTTCGTTGATATAGCGGAACTTGACATCCTCTTCTGTTAAATCTTTGCTTATGCCCATATTCAAATAATATTTTATTATCAGAAGTTCTACAACATACTTGCTAAGATATCCTTTATCTTGTTTTGTTTCATAAATTCACGGAATTTAGCTGCAAATATACATTAATTTTGGCAATATTCATTATAAATTAAGTAATTTTATGTGATTATTTCAATATAGCGATTGATATGCATTCGGAATTTCCTCAAAGTGAGGGTTTTTCGAGAGCCAATCTATACCACATAAAACGCTGGTTTTCATTTTATTCCAGCCAAATAGAATTTATCTACCAGGCTGGTAGATAATTACAAAAAAACTGCGTGACTGACATGAAGCGCCCCGGCGGATTTGCAATCCGCCGTAAAAAAAAAGGTTCGACCTATTAAAACCGGGGGATTTGTAATCCCCCAATAAAAGGAAAGACATACTCCTTTGCTGCGGATTCCAAATCCGCAGAGCATCAATAGGTTAGGACATTTTTTGACGCCGGATTGCAAATCCGGCAGGACGCCATATAGACCCTTTTTCTATTGTATGATGTCTTCTGGTAGAAGTATCTTAGCTTCTTCGTTCATATAAGTAGGGGCTTCTTTCATAAACAAGACAAGATGTACCTGCTGTCCTTTCTTGATAAAAGGAAGATATTTCGCCTTTTGCTCAAGAGTTTCCATCAGGCGGTCGGCACTATCATTGTGTGTCCATTTACATTCTCCAATCAATATATGTTTCTTATCTATTGATTCTGCTACAACGTCCAATTCTACCATTTTACCATCCTTTTCTTCTGGCGGAAAAATTTTACCCCACCATCGGGACGCTACATTGTAGGCAATGCCATCTATGATATTGCCACTTACGTAATCACGGCATAGTAACTCCCAACATTGGCCAATAAACTGCGGTAGCTGGCTTTCCACAACCTGCATCACCGTATCAATCTTTCTCAACTCAAGGATAGAACGATAAGGCACGATAAATTGATAATGGAATCTGAGAAGTGAGTCGTTGATGTGGTAAAGTCCCTTTTTGCTTTTTTTCGGATTGTCGCCAAAAGGCACCTCTCTGCTTATGTACCCTAAATCTCTTAATTTGCCTAGAGGCTCTGACAAGGAGTTGGCTTCCTTACCAGCCCTGGATGCTATTTCTGAAAGTTTGTTGGCGCCATTACCGATAATAGTGAGTAAGGTTGATGCCTGAACAGTATCTCGCATATCATCACGAAGCAGTCGCAGAGGTTCTTCCATCAAGGGTCCCTGTGGATCAAGCAACACCTTGCGAATCGCCGTTTTTGTATCAGGATAGTCACGACGCAATTCCCAATAGCGAGGCACACCGCCCCATATTGCAAATTCTTCTACCGCTTGCACGGCATCACACTCCATAGCCTCCCTCATATATTGAGCCGCAATCGGTTGCATCTTGATAATCTCATTGGCAAGTCCATAGAGTGGTGACTGGCGATTGAGCACATAGCCATGCATCAATTGTTGTGAAGAACCGCAAAGAACAAAATCAAACTTTAAGATTTTCTCGTTCAGGAGTTTTTGGATGATGGAAGGAAGTGCCTCACAGCTTTTTACAAGATAAGGAAATTCATCCAGACATACCATGATTCTCTGGGATAGTTGATTGTTCATACTGCGGAAAAGTGATTCCCAGTCGGGATAGATAACCTTGTCGAACCCATCAATGACTGTTGCCACAGATTTGGCAAAAGCAGATCGCTGTACTGCCTCTGTAGAAGTATCGCTCAAGAAGTAAATAGCCTGTTCTTGACTATTTACAAGATATTTGATGAGCGTAGATTTTCCTATTCTGCGACGACCATATATAACGATAAATTGGGGGTTCTCTCGTTTCAGAGCTTCTGTTATTCGGTCTGTCTCCGCCTTTCTATCTATTAATCTATTATATTCCATAATGTTATGCTTTATTATTATCGTTCACAAAGATAATCTTTCTGAACGATAATTCCAAATATTTGAGCAACAATTAGTTGCTTGTTATTGTTATTTAACTATTAATCGGAATCATTAAGTAGTATTTGCATGTTCTGCCAATAATACATTTATAAAAATAGGGTGTGCCATGCATTGATGACACACCCTTTTTTTCTTATTTCATTCAGAAATTACATATCATTCTGAAACTACATATTTCTTACCATTAATAATATATACACCCTTTACCAACTTCTTCAGCGTCTTCACGGTGGCGTGAGCGTCAATCAGATAGCCGTCGATGCTGTAGATTCGCAACTCCTTGCCATCAGCCAGAATATTCTCTATTCCCGTCATGATGTCGATGTTGAAATCGTATGGCGACGTGCGGCTGCCCAATACATCCTCCTTGAAGGTCAAGGCATCCTGTACCAGGATAGACTCCTGGGTCTGCAGGTTCTCTATCACCATGTTCAGCTTCTCGTCCTTCTCACCGTAAATGGTGAGGTAGTACTTGCCGTCTATCAGCTGGCTGATGCCGCGGCATTCGTTTCCTACCATCACGTAAAGACGATAGTCACTGCCTGTCATGTCGGCATCCTTCTGAGTCAGCTTGCCGATGATGTTCATCGTACTTGGATATTTGCGGATATCTACTTCCATATCCTGCTGCTCCTCATCAGAGAACTGAGATGGAGTGGTAGCTTCGGCAAACTCCAGGTTGTTCTGCTTCACTGACTTATACAGATAACCCTGGTTGGTGATGAGCTGCTTGAGCGTTCCTTCCCAGGTGCCGGCATAGAATTGTGCAAATCCTGTCTGACCCACGATGTAGTCGCCCTCGCTGGCATTGCTGATGGCAGATGCCAACTCCTGGTTCTCACGCAGTGGATAGCCCAGCCAGTTCCAGCCGGCATTGATGCCCACTGGGGTGGTGCTTGCCTCAAACAGGCGGCCCTTGCTCTTGCTGATAAAGCTGGTTGATGCCTTCACCTTATAGGTCTGGGCTGGCAACAGATTTTCTATCTCCTCAGAACTGCTGATAATCTGACTGCTCTTGGATGCAATGTCGCTTGCCGAAATAGGATCGGCCAGATAACTTGCTATCCAGTTCCAACCTCTCATCAGCGTGATGTTCTGCTCGTAGCGCTCCTGCTTGAAGCTGGCGCTTACCGTGAGATCCTTATCTACGATGAGACTCAGGGTTTCTGCATCCTCGGTCTGCTTTCCGTTCACGGTCCAGTGAGCGAAACTGTAGTCTTCATCGGCCTCTGCCTTCAGTACCAGCTGGTCGCCGTAATGATAAACACCAGTGTATGTCTGGGTGATGCTGCCACCCTCGCAGTTCTCTGCGATGTTCACCTGATAGGTCTTCTTCTCGAAGTTGGCCACCATGGTCAAATCGCCCAAGGCCACCTGGCTAATAGTGTCGTTCGTTGAGATGGTTTCACCGTTCAGGCTCCAGGATGCAAACTGATAGCCTTCCTTGGCCTTGGCTACCAACTGGATGGTGGTGCCGTAGGCTACTTCGTTTCCGGCTACTCTGCCGATTACTTCTCCCGCATTTTCCGGATATACGGAGGTGAGAAGCTTCACCTGGCTGTTCACGAACAGGGTCCAGCTAGCCGTCTTTCCGGTCTTTCCTGCAAAGCCTTCACTGTCGGTGATGCCCGAGGTTTGAACGGTAAGCGTGTAGTAACCGTTGCCGGCACTGGCATTCAGCTGGGTCAGGTCGAGAACGAAGTTCTTGTTGTCCTCGGTAGAAATCTTCACGAGCTGGCTGTCCTGCTCCTTACCCTGCACATTGATCTGGATATCCTCACTGGTGAAGGTAGCCGGGTCGATGTACTTGTTGAACATCACCTTCAGCGTATTCACCGGCTGGGTAGCCACTTCATCCTCGGCAGGAGCACCTTCGATGGATGCTACTTCGAGCATCAGGGAAGGGGTAGCCTCGAAGGTAAGGATGTAGCTTTCGGCATTCTTGCCATCAAACTGGTCGGCGAAATGGATTCTGTTCTCATAGAGCGGATCCTTTCCGTCGCGCAGCGTGCGGTCGGTCTGCCAGAAGTTGCGGAGGCTAATCTGCTTTCCGTCGCTGGCGCGGGTTACGCTCTTCAGGGCAGATACGCCATAGGTAGGATCGCTCAGATTGCCATAGTTCCAACCTTCTTCAGATGGGGTGATGGTCAGAGTGTATTCCGTATCGGATGTCTTCGTGATGCTTGAAGAAGCAGCCACGTTCACCTTTTCTATTTCACCGTCTGAGAGGTAGAGCATATCAGGCGTATCGTCGGCATCCACGATATCGTTGGTCATGAATCCCTTCAGGGTCTTGTCGCCCTTCGTTACGTCAATGCTTCGTATCAGCTCGTGGATGGTTACATCGTTGAGCAGAGAGAGGTCCTTGTTGCCATAACTGGTCAGATGGGTGGCAGTTACGTCGTAATCGGTGAAGTGTCCGAGCAAAGAGCTCTTGATCCACCACTGTGCATAGCTGGTGCTATGTGCCGGAATGTTTCCGAAGTCGGTGGATACGCTTCCGCCCAGAGCCAGGGTCTTCTCCTGTCCGTTGAGCTGGCTGCTCATGAGTTCGAATTTCACCTTGAGTCCCTTTTCGTTATCTACGATTTCAGGCTGGTTGGTGGACATCCTTACATTGGTAGCATCGCCATAGCCCAGGTTGTTGATGAGCAGTGAGAACTCAGCTTCCTCAGATGGTTCCACCTCCTTGGTCAGAGGGTCATCGCCCTTGATGTCACGCTGCATGAAGTAGGTGAGGTCGAGGTTTGGCGATGGGTTCACGGTGAGGGTGATAGGCGTGAGATCGCGGGTCACTTCCAGTCCCGTGAACGGATCTACGTAAGAGAGGGTTCCTCCGAAGGCATAGCGGGTCTCCACGGTAGGAGCTGCTTTCTTGGTAGGAATGAAGAGTACGGTGGCAACACCTTCCTTCTGTGCATCGAGGGTCCAGCCATCGGTGAAGTCGAGTTTTCCATTGAATCCTTCGAGTTTCTCCGGGTTCACCTGGAACTTATCTTTCATGGCGATGTTGCCCTTCTCATCGGTTACGGTGAGGGTGAGTTTCACATCCTTCATCGCCTCCTGCTCATTTCCGTTGAATACTTTAAGGGTTCCACGGAATGCCTGTCGGGTCATCACCATCTTCTGGGTGAACTGCAGGGTAATGCTGGAGCATACGCTGCTTGAAGAAGTGTTTGCTAAGATGAGGGCATCCTTAAATGTCGTGTTCAAGAAATCACACGGATTGAGATAGCCTTCGTCTTCAAAATACTTAAAAGCATTATGGATATTACTTACCGCAGTAGTAATATTGCCACTTTCTTCTTCCGTAATATTGCTATAGTCTTTATTTGCCCATTTCTTCTGCTTGTCAAAGAACTTTCTGAATAAAGTTTCAGAGACATCTTTTGGCTTATATTTTAAAGCTTCTTCGAAACTGATGGTATGATAATCTAAGTTAAGAATACCACTCATTTCTTCAAGGCTCATTTCATCCCAAGCTGGTTCACTTCCAAACAAAACATTGTTCAGCGTTACAAAACCTTCTACATATTCTGCATATTTTCCCATGCCTTCAATGGCCTTCTCGGTGACAGTTTTTGTTGATTTGCCTGTCATTCTAGCCTTTGCAGATTCATCATTTTTAATATGATCACATGCATGGGCGAAATCTCTGGCACATTCAGCAACTCTATCTAGCAATTTTTTGTATTTAAGAATTTGCTTTCCCAGCTTCTTGTATTTTTTGATGAGTTCTGGTTTTACATATGGTCCAAATGCGGTTTCTACGAGTCCATCAAAAACTGCGTCGATAGCCTTACTTGCAGTCTCATAGCAATCTAAGACTTGGTCTATATCATGTTTTCCATTAACACATCCATCAAAGCTAGAAGCTATATCTAACAATAAATCTGAGTAATTTTCACATTTATCTAAGATTTCGTCAAGATCTTTATCTTTCTTATCTTTATCTTTGTTATTTGTGTCAATGTTGTCATCCAAGCCTAATAGAGTCTGTAAAGTCTCTACTGCTTCTCCGACAAAATGCCCCGCGCACTTCAATCCTGCTATCAAGACTCCGTTCTGGCATGGTTCACAACCTTTATCTTCTACTTTCACCAGAGGATTTTGATTGGAAGAACCGGTATAGGTTCCTGAACCTCCTATAGAAGGTCTTGCTCCAGGACCATACAGACTACCAAGTCCTCCACCGATACCACCTCCATAACCGGTGCCATCGCCGTTGCCACTCCAGGTGCTAGGATCATTGCTCTTGCATGAACCTAATTGCAGTGCAATGCCATATTTGTGCCACTTCCTGTCAAGTCCGCAATCCCAATAATAAAGTGTACCAACCTGGTCAGAGCATGGGTCATTATCTATGTTACCTAGACGTTTAGCAGCTCTTGCAGAAGCTGTTTTCGTCGATTTGGTAACCTTTACAGGTATAATCACGCTTTCCTGCGGAGCCAGATTGAAGGCTTCGGTATGGTCGAGTGCCTCGAATGTTAGGGTCTTGAGATCGGTTGGCAATGTAAGCTCTACATCCTTAGCTGCAATCAATCCCTTGTTGGTGAGTACAGCGTTGAATATCAAAGACTCTCCATCGCGCAAATCCTTGGCAGGAATGCTCGAAGGAATCGACAATACAACCACAGGCATAGGCACCTGTGTCTCAAACTTCACATTGGTCTTGATTTCATACTCATCCTGAATCTCTGTCTCCTCAACCTTCCAGTCGATATTGATAGCCTCATAGCTCAGGTTCACCACCTTCTTGGTCTCCGTACCCGGGTCAACCAGCAGGTTGTTTCTGTAGGAATCGTGCTTTTCTGCCGATACTCTTACCGCATAGTAACCCTCTGCCAGATTTGCAGAGAAGAGACCCTTCTCGTTGGTAATTCCCTCGGCTACAACTGCGCCCGTGGTAGGGTGGGTTATCTCTACCTTGGCACCAGCCAGATGAGGAGCCTCCTTGGTATAGTAGGTATTCTCATCGCATACATCGATGGTGAGCTTACCTTCCTTGGTAGATACAGGCTCGATATAGAACGGCAACGGCATGCCTTCGCCGTTGGCACAGTTGATGGCAATATTGCCCGTCACTGGCACGTTGAGCTGCATCTTATCCGTAGGAGTCATGCGCAGGATAATCTCCGTGCTTTCGTCCTTGGCCAGAGATGGCATCTCCATCGGTGTTACCGACGAAATCCATGAAGGCAAGGCGAGGGAAATCTTTCCGGTTTCACCCTTGCCCACGTTGGTGATGGTAAACGGATAGTCTCTTGACTCGCCCTTCACCATGGTGGTCTTGATGCGTGCCACAGAAGCCTCAATCTTACCCGTCTTCACCCTACAGTAATAATATAAGGTGGCAGGCAGGACGGCTCCCTCGGCACTCTCGATGCTGAGTTCTATCTTCTCCCAGTCGCTGCCCTCGCTGGCTCCGCTAGGAGTAATGCTGAATGCAATGTCGGTATTCTCGCCACCCTTCAGCGTGGTGGTGCCAGGCGTAGCGTTCACCGTGCAGTTATCTGGCTTGGAATTTACCTTTACCTTCAGACCGGTCAGGGTCAGATTGCCCGGATTGCTGATGTTCAGCTTGCCCTGATAGACATCGCCCAGCGATGCCTCGCAGGTGATGGCATCATTGCTGGTTCGCTTGATGCCATAGATATCGAAGGAAGCCTGTTCCTCCGAGAGGTTGGCGCTAGGATAGCAGGCACCTACGGCAAAGTGGCCCGTCTGTCCGCTATATGGCTCGTAGCTTACCTCGAAGCTGCCGTCGTCCTGGGTCTGGGTGGTGATGGTATGGCGGTAACCGCCGTTCACGATATATACCTCCACGTTCTTCTTGGCGATGTCCTTACCCTTCGCCTTTCCGCTGATAACCACCTTTTCGCCAGGGGCATAGATGGCCTTGGCCACCTTGGTTTCCATGGAGATAGGTGCCACGGTAGCGATGTTGAGCACATCGGATGTGTTATTGGTATAGAGAAGCTCCTTCACACCCTGACCATCGTTTACCACGGCATAGAGCTTATGCTCGCCCACGGTGGCAGGGAGGGTGATTTCGCGCATCATCGTGGTACTCTCACCTGCGGCAAGGTTATCCTGCAGATAGGCTACATCGGCTGGAGTTGCGGCACTGTCGAAATAGAAACCTATCTTGGTCTGCTCAGGGAGCACATAACTTCCCTGGTTGGCAATGCTGAGGCTCAGTGTGGCCTTTCCGCCAGCCTCAACCTTACTTTCCTGACTGCTGATGGCCATGATGCGGGCATCAGGCAGGGTCTGGTCGCTGATGGTAAACCATACGCTGCTCTTGGCAAATCCTTCGCTTTCGGCTATGAGGGTAGCGGTGAGGTCATCGCCAGTGGTATCGTTGCCCTTCGACTTCACGGTGAAGGTGGCTGAAGTTTCGCCTTCGGCTATCGTCACGGTCTTAGGGTATTCGATGGCTGCATCGTGGTTGCTGCTCAGGCTAACATTCAGTCGGCTCTTGCTATCGGTGTTTCTGCTGATGGTAAGAGTCATCTCTCCGCCTTCCTTCAACAGGGAGGAAGATGCACTGAGACTGAGCGCCGGACCGTCGTTATCGTAGATGGTGAGCGGCACGGTGACAACTCCGCCCGATGTTCCCACATTGGCATTACAGCTGCATGAGGCGATGAACACGGCAGCAGTTACCTGGTAGGTGCGTTCGCCATCCACCAGACTGTTGTCTATCGGACCCATGTTGAGGGTTACCTCCTTCACGCCCGGAGCCATCTCAATGGTCTGGCGGGCATAGTAAAGGTTGCCTTCAGAATTGTCGCTCAGCTTAACGGTCACCTTCTTGTCGATATTGTCTGTGCGGCTCAACTTGGCGCTTACCGAAAGCGGACCATCGGCCTCAGAAATCGCAGTAGGGGTGAGTTCCAGCTGCAGGGTAGGAATGTCGTCATCTACCAGGGTAGAGAGCAGGGTGCCATTCTCATATCCATCGGCTGATGCGGCAAAGGTTACAACCTTCTCTACATCAGGAATATCATCTTCCAGGGCTTCCACTTCCACATCCACAGAGGTTTTCCGGGCAGGGAGGATGATATTTGCCGGAATCCTGAATCTTGATGGCAGGTCGCAGCTCAGGCTGATAGCCTTATCGGTGGCCGACTGGCGTTCGGCGGTAATGGTGAGGGTCAGCTTTCCGCCTTCCGTCACATCCTGCTGCTTGGCGCTCAGGGTGAGCTGCGGCTTGGTATCATCCGTCAGTTTGATGGCTGTGGTACCGGTCATGTAGTTGTTGCCATCGATGTTGACGGTGACGATGGAATCGTTGTCGAGTTTCTGGTTGGCGATGACCTTGGCATAGAAATAGGTAGCCGACTGTCCCTGAGGGATGGTTATTTCGGCTGGCAATTCTATGCGGGCATCTGCCGTCTGCGCAAGCTTGAAGGTTTCTGCCTGTGCCGTGCTTCCGCTTCGGATGAGCATCAACCTTACGTTTTGTGCGCTGGCTTCTTCTATGTGCGCAGCTGCAGGGTTGATGAAAAGCATGTTGGCAGTCTGCAGGGTTCCGCTGGTGGTAGCTTCGTTGTTGGCGAGCATCCAGCTAGGTTCGCCCGTGTTGCTGTATGGGCGCACCTTTACCCTGATGCGGGCGTTATCGCTGATGCCGAGTTCCATTGGGGTATCGAATTCGGCAGTTCTGCTGATGGTTCCACCTGCGGCAAGCTTCTGGTTGTAGTCGATGGTTCCCAGCAGTTTGCTGAATTTACCGTCGGCAGATTCTGCAAATACCTGTTCGCTCCATCCGGCTTCTGTAGAAAGGCCGCCGATGTTGCTAACCTGCCAGTTTACGCTTATCTTATTGTAAGGCAGCAGGTTGGTGGCCTTGGTTTCTACCTGGCTCACTTCCAAATCAGGCGACTTGGCGATGTTTACCGAACCTGAAGTAAAACCTGTGGCGAGGTTCTTGCCCGATTTTTCGCCGATAATCACATCGGATAGGGTGATAGGAATCTTGTCACCCTCTTTCAGCGAACTGGATGTGTTGAGCACTACGGTCATGATGCTGCCCGTTCTCCCTATGAACGCACGGTTTTGTGAAGAGAAGATCATAACCATATATTTATTCACTCCTATAGGCCTCATGGTCAGCGAGTGGCCATCGGCACGTTCCGTGGTTCGGGCGGTCTCAGTAGAGAAGGTGATGCCGTCTGCCGTGGTCATGGTGAACTGCACCGCCACGATATCGGCGGAGTTTTCCATGTTCACGGGCAGCGAAATCGACTTTCCATGCGCCACGGTCACGTCTGGAATTTCCAGCGTGTTCTTCTGTGCCCATGCCGATGCCACGAAGAGCATCAGCAGGCACAGGGTGGTGATGAAATGTCTTTGTTTCATATTACCAGAGTTTTTTATTTCTTGACAACTTTTCTAGTTCCCTTCTGGGTCTTCACGATGTTGATGCCCTTCTGCATCTTCTGCGTTCTGATGCCCTGGGTGTTGAAGATAACCATCTCGGCTGCATCATTGCTTTCGCTGATGCCATTGATACGGGTTACCGTACCATTGTGTGTGCCGGAAGAGATGGACTTGGCTTCCTCGTCTGCCAGGCTGATGCCGGTGATGGTGGCATCGCCCTCGTAAGTTCCTATCAGGGTTTCGCCAACAGGTAAGGTGTTACCCGACAGAGAGTAAGCTACGAGCGAACTTCCTTCTGTGGCCTGCTCCATGCCCAACTGCTTCAGGTTCCAGTTGATGTGGCCGGAAGCAGCAATGCTGAGGGCTGCCACTGGTACTTCTGTATTGAGGAAGATCTTGCCATCACGCAGGTAGATTCCTGCCTCTGCTGATGTATTTGTATTCTGCTGGCTATCAGCATATTCATCATATTCATCCTTTCCAGCTTTTTCAGCATAGCTTCGAGAAGCATCATGCTTTCTGGCAGCAGAAGCGGCTTTGCCTAACATGATGTTGACGGTGCAAACCACATCCTGCACGTTGATGATTTCATCCTTGTAAGTATCAGCAGCCGTAAAGTTGAACGGCATGTAACGGTATGCGCCGAAGGCATAGAGAATGGTGGTCTGCAGGTCGGTGGCATCGATGCCTGGTGCAAAGTTGGCATCGCCCTGCTGGAAGATATACTTCAGCTTCAGGTTGCTGCCCTCGATGCTCTGGTCTGCTCCTGACTTGAGTTTTACGGCTGTAAGCGTATCGCCGCTTTCGCCACGGTATTCAAATGGAGTGGTGATGTATGGCACGGAGAGTTTTCCGTTCTTGTAAATCACGTGCATGCCCCACTTGCCGTACCAGTTTTCTGCATCCGACTGCGTAATCAGGAAGCCAATCTCCGATGTGTTGTATCCTTGCTTCTCATGGTCGTAGGCAAGGATGGTAGGCAACTGCGGAATGATGGCTTTGATATTGAAATGAGAACCATCTACGGTGATGGTCTTGTCGATGGTCTGGTTGCTGATGTTGAGCTGCTTGATGGCAGCAGGCAACGTAGGCAACACATCGGTAAATCCGTTGTAGCTGGCATCAAGTGTAGTCAATGCCGGAAGCGTTCTTCCCAAGACACCCAGATTTCCCTTGAATCTGTTATGCGAAATGTTGAGGCTTTCCAGTTTCGGGAGAACAAAAGCGGTGGCAGGAAGATTGCCCGCCAGTTGCTGGTTGCTCAGGTCGAGTGCTTTTACGTGTCCCTTTTCCAGGGTCACGCCCTTCAGTTGGGAAGCACTCTTTTCGCCCTGGCTCATATCCCAAGGTTCCTTCCATCCCATCTTGATGAGGGTGGCATTGAGTACGGTGAGGAGTTTCCACTCCTGAGCATCCATCTGGTAGATGGTGAAGGAGCCGATTCTTTCCTTTGGCTTACCATAATAATATGCACCATCCCTGATTTCCATAAAGATATCGTAGGTACCTTCTGCTTGTGGAATAACCTGGCTGCTGTCGGCTGCGCCTTGCAGGGCATAGGTGAAGAGGATATCGCCCATTCCTTCGCTCTTGGTGGCCTGTGCCAGATGCTGTTGGCCATCGTAGGTAATATCAGAATCCGGGAGTTCTACATGATAGAGATCTTCTGGAAGCTTTGCCTTATCGATGGTAAACTGCTTGGTGAAGGTTCCCGTGTAATCGCCTATTCCGCTCACGGTGAGTGTGGCAGTACCGGGATAGTTATTGTTGGAATATTCTGCCCAGTAATCTATGCGGTCTCTTAACTGGCTGTATGCCTGGTTCGTGAACTTCCAAGCCGGCGTGATGGCTTGTGCATGATAGAAGAAGTAAACGGTGTCTGTATCCATTTCGATGTCACCCTCCAGCTGTGCCGGATTGATGGTGAACTCATGGTATTTAGAACCGATGGTATATGGGAAAACTCCTTCAACCAGGAAGTAAGCCTTTCCGGCATGCACATTGTTATGATAGTTCACAGCCACATACTGCTCCTTAGGCAGGGAAGATGTGATTTCCTGCTGGTAGATGGAATCGCCGGTAAAGGTATAGTCCTTGATGCTAGTGAATTCGTAGGCAGAAATATCGGCGTACTCGATAGGGGCGAGTAGGGTGGTATTGCCCACATTATCTACGGTTCTGAACCGGATGGTATGCTTGGCCTTGCCAGGAACAAAGTTGACGGTGAGGGTGGCAGAGAACTTGCTTCCCGAAGCCAGGTTATCCGTCAGGGCAGTCCATTCCTCGCTATCTTCCACGGCATATTCTATCTTTCCGTCGAGTCCGGCAGGACTTTCATATTCGCCATCCAGGGTGAGGCGATGAGGAAGGTTCAGATTATTCCAGTTGGTAGGGTCATCCGGTGTGGCAACGAACGAGGAGTTTGGCTCCAGGTTTACATCTCCTACACCAATGAGATAGGAGAAGGTAACGGTTTCGCCTGCAGCAATTTTCTTGTTTTTCCAGCACCAGCCCATACCGCTGTCGTAGTTTCCGTTTTCCTGCATCCAGTTGGAGCCTTGGTAATAATTGCCAACCATGTTTGATACATCATTATTTTGATTGTAATGACCAAACCAATAGTCACTTACGGCTGTTACACCTTTCAATCCTGCACCCAACAATACGCAAAGCTGCGCCCCGGCACCATCACTCATCGTGATGCCGTAGGTATTGCCAGCAGAATCATTTCTTTTTGAGATAGGAGCCTGGTCGTTATCGCCAATCTGTACATCGGCATGGGTACCCATATTGATAGTTATGGTGGTATCATTGTTGTTGGTAAGGGTATAGCATACTCTTGCCAGTTCACCCTGCGGTTCTACGGAAGGCACGAATTTTACGCCATTAATTGTGGAACCATTCTGGCAATCCAGCTTTTGGGGATAATTGTTGTTCACTTGCAAAGCAACTATATATCCGCCATTTGAAAAGGTGGATCCATAATATCGATTCTGAAATTTTCCCATGAAATCGATGGAGTTACTACTTTGCCGATAAAAGAGTTGAGTGTTGCCCACCTGCTTGTAATCCCCCGGTTGCGAGGAGATGACTCCTCTGGTAGCAATCTTGGGCTTAGCATTTTGGGCATAGCATGGCATCATGCTCGTGGATAAGCATGCCATACTTACCGCAATAAGGCTATTGCGAATGTGCACATACTGTTTTTCAATGCACGATTTTTGCAAGTACTGTCTTTTCATAAGCCTTGTTGTTTTTATGTTGATGAATGTAAATAACTACATTTTGTCTTGCAAAGATACGGTTTTAATCACCAAACTATGTCAATATTTTGAAAAAATTAAAGTCGATGTCGAATTTTGTGTTTAAACGTAATATAGAAGCAGGGTAGGTGGGATAGCTAAGACATCTTTAATAGTTATATATTGTTAATGAACTTTGTTTAGTTGCGGGAAAGCGGTTGACATAACATATTTTTTTGTACCTTTGTCAACAGAAATAGTTAAAGTTATAAATATGTTGAACGAAATGGAAATTTTCGCTAAGCGATTACGCCAGGCGAGAGTAAAAGAAAAGATTTCAATGGAGGCTTTGAGCCGATTGCTAAATGGCTTAGTTTCCAAACAGGCAATCTCAAAATACGAGACTGCCAAGATGATGCCGTCCAGCACAATCCTCATAGCTTTGGCTGATGCACTTCATATGGATTTAGATTATTTCTTCCGTCCATTTGCATTTGATGTACAGGAAATGAAAGTTTCTTTTCGCAAAAAAGCGAGTGTTGGAACGAAAGATCTCGAGGCATTAAAGGTGAATATCCAGGATGAAATCGAACGCTATCTTGAGATTGAAGAAATCTTGGGTGATGAAGGTGATTCTTTTAAAGAAATCCCTTGCGAACAAATGTTGCAGAGCTATGAAGATATGGTTAAGTATGCACAAATTGTTCGCAGTAATTGGCAATTAGGTTCTGATCCTATCGCTAATGTACAGGATATGTTAGAGGCAAATGGGGTTAAGTTTATTACAACAGAAGGACCTGATGGGTTTGATGGCGTGAGTGGGATGATCAATGGGAAATTTCCTGTAATTGTCTTGAATAGCAAAATAGGTACGGCAGAGTGCAAGAGATTTACTGCATTGCATGAGCTTGGCCATTTATTGTTTAATGATAAATTCTCAGAGAAATTAAGTGCTCGCGAGATAGAAAATATGTGCAATGCTTTCGCAAATGAAATGTTGTTGCCTACTTCTGTCATAGCGAAAACGCTTGAAGGCAAGAATAAGATATCTCTAAATGAGCTTATCTTTTTGCAGGAAACCTATGGCATATCTATAGATGCTATCATGTATAAGCTCTACCAGAAGGGCATTGTTACGGAGAAAAGATATAAGAGTTTCAGAATCCGTAAAAATGTGGAAAAGGAAACTTTTGGGAAAGATGTTGATAAAGAGCGTTTCCTCGAATTGCAGACGAAAAAGGTTTCTCGTTTCAAGGCAATGGTCTATAGTGCGCTGGCACAGCAATTGATTACAGCTTCAAAAGCTGCTTCTTTGCTGAAGTGTTCAGTTACTACTGTTCGTGACACCGTTAATGTAATATAGCCAATGGAAAAGATAGTCGTAAGTGATACAAATATATTCATAGATTTGATAAGCGTGGATTTGCTTACCGACTTCTTCAAGTTGCCTTGGGAAATCCATACAACAGACATGATTATTCATGAGTTGTTGATTGCCGAGCAGCAAGAGGCTATAAAGGTCTTTGAGGAGGAAGGAAGATTGCTTGTAAAAAAGCATTCTCCGAAAGAAATGGTTGAGCTGGCTGGTATGCGTCTGGAAGCTTCAAAGACTTCTAATGCAAGTATTCAGGATTGCTCTGTGTGGAAACTGGCCAAAGATATGGGCTGTTCTCTTTTGACCGGAGATGGTAAGCTCCGTAAAATTGTGCAGAAGGATGAGGTGGAAGTCCACGGAATTCTTTATCTGTTCGATAAGTTATTAGAGCACGACATCATTGATTGTGAGACAGCCATTGAAAGGATGGAAGCTCTCAAGAATATTAATACCCGTTTACCAAAAGATGAAATAGATAAACGAATTCATCGATGGAAGGGTTGAGCATAAAGAAATAAGGGTATGTTAGTATAATAAAGGTGGAAGTCTTGATCAATACTGCGTTAAATTAATATTTAATCGTCTGTAAATCAATAACTTATATTAA
>OLSD01001294.1_pt1 | contig 21346 bp, 20 predicted proteins | sample 1672211 | NCBI WGS metagenome assembly OLSD01 (sample SAMEA3136659, study PRJEB25190) | human gut metagenome | reverse complement strand
TGTGGCCGAACAGGAACTCGCAGCAGCGGGTGCCATACAGGGACCAGCCCAGGACGGTGGAAAAGGCGAACAGAGCCAGGCCCACCGCGATGATGATGGCGCCGCCCTTCTGAGAGAAAACGGTGCCGAGGGCTGCGGCGTTCAGAGAGGTGTTGCCCTCGGTGCCGATGTTCAGGTCCAGGCCAGCGCCCTTGGCAGCGCACAGGATGGTCAGACCGGACAGAGTACAAATCAGGATGGTGTCCATGAAGACCTCGAAGATGCCGTACAGGCCCTGCTTCACGCAGTCGGTCTCAGAGGTAGCAGCATGGGCGATAGGAGCGGAACCGAGGCCGGCCTCGTTGGAGAACACGCCGCGCTTGACGCCCCAGGTGATGACCAGGACCATGGAGCCAACGACACCACCGGTGACACCGCTGGGGGTGAAAGCACCCTGGAAGATGTCGTGGAACACGGCGGGCAGGGTGTTGGCATAGCGAATGACCACGATCAGGCAGGCCAGGATGTAGATGACTGCCATGATGGGCACCAGCTTCTCGGTGACAGCGCCCAGGCGCTTGATGCCGCCGAACAGAACCACGGAGGTCAGGATGACCAGGATGATGCCCAGGACGATGTTGACCAGGGACTGCTTGTCAAAGTCGGGGTTGAAGGCGGCGATCACGGTGTTGATGGAAGAGGTGATGTTGCCCACCTGCACGGCGTTGCCGATGCCGAAGGCTGCCAGGGCCGCAAAGATACAGAAGATAGCACCCAGCCACTTCCAGTTCTTGCCGAGGCCGTTCTTGATGTAATACATGGGGCCGCCGACCCAGTCGCCGTCCTTGTTGCGTTCACGGAACCTGACGGCCAGCAGGACCTCGGAGTACTTGGTCGCCATGCCGATCAGGGCGGTGATCCACAGCCAGAACATGGTACCAGGGCCGCCCAGCGTGATGGCGGTGGTGATACCGGCGATGTTACCGGTACCGACGGTACCAGCCAGCGCCGTACTCATGGCCTGGAAGGGCGTCATTTCGCCTTCCTTGGCTTCGGCCTTGGTGAAGACCTTGCCCAGGGTGTTCTTCATGGCGTAGCCGAACTTGCGGAACTGCACGCCGAAGGTCCGGATGGTCAGCAGGATACCAGCACCCACCAAGAGGACGAGCATGGGGACGCCCCACACGACGCCGTTGATGGCACTGTTGATGGTCTCAATGTTTACCATACAGATCTCTCCTTTTCTCGATTTGCTCTTTTTCTATTTGCAACCAACCCATCAGAAACTGACAAACACAAACGGAGCGCCACAAGACCGTGGTGCTCCGTCAAAAAGCGTTCTCTGATAGGTCCGGCTGCACCTTGGAATGGGTGCGGCCTGCAATCCCCTAAAAAAGATCTGTCCTTTTGCCTGAGAGTCTGGTCTTGCCCCTTCGGCCCCCGCGTTCATGCGGATGTCTCCAGATTGTCATCCTCTCCCGGTGGCGTCAACCTTTGTACCATTTGCTGGAAATCCACGTAAAGTCAACTTAACATCGGAAAAATCATCTGACGAGTTTGATCACTGACCTCATTCTAGGCTCATTTCGTCGGAAAAGCAAGTCTATTTGTCCAAAAAAATTTGCCAAATGGGAGGATATGCCTTTTTTTGTGAATTTGCTCCGATTTTCCCTTCCCTCGCTCTTCGGTTTTTATTGGAATCCACGCTGTTATTTTGTCAATTTTTAAGCAGGTGTCAATCACTTTTGGTTATTTTTTACATAACAAGAAAAAAAAGAAATTCAGAGGACCGCGATGCAAGTCGTGGTCCTCTGAATTTCATATCGTTCTGCTGAAGAAGTCAGCTCAGGCTTTTTTCTTTTGCCGGTCGAAATATTCTCTCGTCGTTCTTGCAATGACACCGGACAGGGCCAGCAAGGCAACGATGTTCGGGATGGCCATGAGACCGTTGAAAATATCGGCGATGGTCCACACGGCAGAAACGGTCAGGTAGGGACCGACGAACACAGCGGCGATATAGATCCAGCGATAGATCTTCACGGCCAGGTTGCTGCCGTTGGAGAGGTACTCCATGCAGCGCTCGGCGTAGTAGTTCCAGCCCAGGATGGTGGTAAAGGCGAAGAACACCAGAGCCATCATCAGGATGAAGCCGCCCACAGCCGCCGGGAAGGGCAGGCAGTTCTCAAAGGCGTACATGGTGATGCTGGCACCCTCCAGGCCCAGGTCGGGCTGCCAGCCACCGGAAATGACGATGGACAGGCCGGTCATGGTGCAGATGATGATGGTGTCGATGAAGGTACCGGTCATGGTGACCAGGCCCTGGCGGACCGGCTCGTTGGTCTTAGCAGCGGCAGCGGCGATAGGTGCGGAGCCTAAGCCGGCCTCGTTGGAGAAGATGCCGCGGGCAACGCCCTTCTGCAAAGCGACCTTGAAGCAGACGCCCACGATGCCGCCGGCCACAGCCTCAGGATGAAAAGCACCGTAAACGATCTGGTAAATGGCGTGAGGAACAGCGGAGAGGTTGGTCAGCAGCAGGATCACGGCAAACAGCACATAGGCCACAGCCATGAAGGGAACCACGATCTCGGAGACCTTGGCGATCCGCTTGATGCCGCCGATGATGACCAGACCGGCACAGACGGTGACGATCAGGCCCACGACGATGGTGGTCATGGTGATGGGCGTCTCGCTGCTGGTCCCGGCAGCCAGGGTGAAGACCACATGGGCCTTGTCGGGGTCAAAGAAGTTCTGGGCAGCGGAGGTGATGCCGTTGATCTGGGTGATGGTGCCGATGCCCAGGGCACCGGCCAGGACGCCGAACAGGGCGAAGAGCTTGCCCATCCACTTCCAGTTCTTGCCCATGCCCTTCTCAATGTAATAGAAGGGGCCGCCCAAAACGTGGCCGTCGGCATCGACTTCACGATACTTGATGGCCAGCAGGCCCTCGGAATACTTGGTGGCCATGCCGAAGAAGGCGGCGACCAGCATCCAGAACAGAGCGCCGGGGCCGCCGGCGGCAATGGCGGAGGCCACGCCGACGATGTTGCCGGTGCCGATGGTGGCGGAGAGGGCGGTACACAGAGCGCCGAAGCTCGTGACCTCACCTTCGCCCCCCTCTTCGTTCTTGACCATGAACTTCAGGGCCTTGCCCAGGTGTCTCACCTGGAGGAACCGGACCCGGAAGGTCAGCCACACGCCGCAGGCGATGATCAAAACGATCAGCGGTACGCCCCAGACGGCGCCGTCAATGGCTTCTAAGATTGCATTGATGTCCATAACATACTCTTCCTTTCTCTCTTGTTTTCCCGCTGGGAAGGCGGGGATCTTTTGCTCACCTGCATCATAGTCCTCTCCCCGCAAAAATGCAAGTAGTTTTTGCATATCCTTCATATTTTCAGAACATAGTCTAAAATATGTCGATTATTTTTTCACTTTTTGCGAGGGAGTTCACGAAAAATGCAATTTATATTGCAATTCTTTCAATCAGAATAATTGTATCCCCGCTTTTTCCCACAAAAAAATACCAGCCAACGCGGCTGCATCGGCTGGTATCGAAAAGGATGAGTCAAATTCTATGGGATCTTTGTGCACTATTTTTCTTATTTCTTGCTGGGCACTTCAGAGAAATGCCGCTTGGTCTCCTTGACCACCACGCCGGACAGAGCCACCAGGGCGATCAGGTTGGGGATGGCCATGAGACCGTTGAGGGTGTCGGCGATGGCCCAGGCCAGGTCCAGCTTCATGGTCGCGCCCACAAAGATGACCACCAGGAAGAGGATCTGATAGGGCCGGATGGCCTTCACGCCGAAGAGGAACTCGCAGCAGCGGGTGCCGTACAGCGCCCAGCCCAGCACGGTGGAGTAAGCAAACAGCGCCAGGCCCACGGCGATGATGATGGCGCCGCCCTTCTGGGTGAAGACGGAACCCAAAGCCTGGGCGTTCAAGGCGGTGGTGCCCTCGTGGCCGATGTTCAGGTCCAGAGCGCCGCCCTTCCAGGCGCACAGCACGGTCAGACCGGACAGGGTGCAGATGACGATGGTATCGACGAACACTTCAAAGATGCCGTAGAGGCCCTGCTTCACGCAGTCGGTCTCGGAGGTGGAGGCGTGGGCCATCGGCGCAGAACCTAAGCCGGCCTCGTTGGAGAACACGCCACGCTTCACGCCCCAGGTGATGACCAGAATGACGGAACCGACGGTCCCGCCGGTGACGCCGCTGGGAGAGAACGCCCTCTCAAAGATGGAGGCGAACACGGCGGGCAGGGTCTTGGCGTAATAAACCACGACCACGAGACAAGCCACGATATAAATGACGGCCATAAAAGGCACCAGCTTTTCGGTGACGGCGCCCAGGCGCTTGATGCCGCCGAAGAGAACGATCGCAGTCAGGATGACCAGGATGATGCCCAAAACGCTGTTGACCATCTTCTGCCCGGCAAAGTCAGGGCTGAAGGAGGTGATGACGGTATTGATGGAGGAGGTGATGTTGCCGACCTGCACGGCGTTGCCGATGCCGAAGGCCGCCAGGGCCGCGAAGATACAGAAGATGGCACCCAGCCACTTCCAGTTCTTTCCCAGGCCATTCTTGATGTAGTACATGGGGCCGCCGACCCAGTCGCCGTCCTTGTTCCGTTCGCGGAACTTGACGGCCAGCAGGACCTCGGAGTACTTGGTCGCCATGCCGATCAGGGCCGTGATCCACAGCCAGAACATGCTGCCGGGGCCGCCTAGGGTCAGAGCCGTGGTGACACCGGCGATGTTACCGGTGCCGACGGTCCCGGCCAGGGCGGTGCTCATCGCTTGGAAGGGCGTGATCTCGCCCTCCTTGGCCTCGCCCTTCTTGAAGATCTTCCCGGCGGTGTTCTTCATGGCGTAGCCAAATTTTCGGAACTGCACGCCGCACGTCCGGCAGGTCAGCAGGATACCCGCACCCACCAGAAGGACCAGCATCGGGACGCCCCAAACGAAGCTGTTGATGGCGCTGTTGATGGTTTCAATGATTGCCATACAGATCTCTCCTTTTTCTCGTTGTTTTCCTCTCTTGGATAAAATTGGATTTTCTGCATTTGTATTGTAATCCTTTTTTTGGAAAAGTGCAACCGAGAAAAAGAAAATTTTGCAGGGAAAACAGTAGTTTTTTGCAAATTTCTCTGCCATCGAAAAAAGTAAGGCAACAGACCGCATCTTTTTGCAAGCAAAAAGAGCCAGAGCGTCAAGGCGCAAAAAAAGCAGACAGCCGAGAAACGCTCTGCGGCTGTCTGCTTTTCCTCCAGAAGAATGGACGATTTATAAGGTCAGGGCCTGCTTGAGGGTCAGGGCCTGGCGGACTTTGTCTGCGATGCCCGCAGGGGTCAGGTGATAGGCCTCCAGGACCTTCTGGGCGGCACCGGAACGGCCGAACTCGTCCTCCACGCCGTGGCGGATGACGGGCACGGGGCAGACGGAGGTCAGATACTCGGAGACGGCGCTGCCCAGGCCGCCGACGATGTTCGCCTCTTCGCTGGTGACGATGCAGCCGGTGTCACGGGCGGCGGCCAGCAGGATCTCCGTGTCCAGGGGCTTGATGGTGTGCATGTCGATGACCCGGACGGAAATGCCCTCCTCGGCCAGAATGTCGGCGGCAGTGAGAGCCATTTGGACCATCATGCCCACGGCGACCACGGTCACGTCCTGGCCGTCCCGCAGGAGGACACCCTTGCCGATCTGGAACTCATAGCCCTCCACCTGGTCGGTGACGGTCTCCACAGCCAGACGGCCCAGGCGCAGATAGGCGGGGCCATCGTAAGCCAGAAGGGCCTTGACAGCCTGCTTCATCTCGTTGCCGTCGCAGGGACACAGGACGGTCATGTTGGGGATGGCCCGCATGATGGCCAGATCCTCGATGCACTGGTGGGTGGCGCCGTCCTCGCCCACGGACAGGCCGCCGTGGGAGCCAACGACCTTGACGTTCAGACCGGGGTAAGCCACGCTGTTGCGGACCTGCTCCCAGGCCCGCCCGGCGGCGAACATGGCGAAGGAGTTGACAAAGGGCTTCTTGCCGCAGGTGGCCAGGCCGGCGGCGACGCCGACCATGTTGGCCTCGGCAATGCCCATGTCAAAGAAACGGTCGGGGTGCTCGGCCCCGAAGCCCTTGGTCATGGTGGAGCCGGACAGGTCGGCGTCCAGGACCACCAGGTTCGGCTCCTGGGCAGCCAGTTCTTCCAGGGCCTTGCCGTAAGCGGCCCGTGTCGCGATCTTCTCTGCCATGTTACTTGCCCTCCTTCTCTGCCAGGGCGGCCACCAGCTCCTGACGTGCCTGTTGATACTGCTCTTCGTTGGGGGCCTTGCCGTGCCAGCCGGCCTGGTTCTCCATGAAGGAGACGCCCTTACCCTTGACGGTCTTGGCCAGGATCATGGTGGGGGCACCCTTGTAGTCCTGGGCCAGCTGAAAGGCATTTTCCAGGGCGGCCAGGTCGTGGCCATCCACCTTGATGACGTGCCAGCCGAAGGCCTCCAGCTTCTTGTCCAGGGGTTCCGTCGGCATCACGTCGGCAGTCGCGCCGTCGATCTGTAAGCCGTTGACGTCGATGACGGCGCAGAGGTTGTCCAGCTTGTACTTGGCAGCGGCCATGAAAGCCTCCCAGACCTGCCCCTCTTCGATCTCGCCGTCGCCCAGCAGGCTGTAAACGCGGTAGTCTTTTTTGTCCAGCTTACCAGCCAGGGCCATGCCCACGGCGGCAGAGATGCCCTGTCCCAGGGAGCCGGTGGACATATCCACGCCCTTCACATGGTGCATCTCGGCGTGGCCGGACATGTGGCCCTCCACGCTGCGGAACATCTGCAGCTCCTCCTCAGGGAAATAGCCCCGCTGCGCCAGGATGGGATACAGCGCAGGGGTGCAGTGGCCCTTGGACAGGACAAAGCGGTCCCGGTCCGGGTCCTTGGGGTCCTTGGGATCCACCCGCATCACATCGAAATACAAAACGGTCAGAATGTCCATGGCCGAGAACGAGCCGCCCAGATGCCCGGACGCACAGTGGTAGACCATGTCCAGGCCCAGAAGCCGCCCCTTGGCCGCGACGACTTCCAGCCCACGCATATCATTGTTCATATCGTTGCCTCCTCCAGCAGTTGCGTGCGTATGCAAATCAGATACAGTGTAACACGGAAATTTTCTAAGGTCAATTCTCTTTCGCCCTTGCAATTTGATTTCCGATGCTTTATAATAGGGTGCGTTCCCTTCGGTGGGGAGCGTAACCGCATATCGCAAACATATCCGGGTGTAGCCCAGTTGGTAGGGCGCCTGCTTTGGGAGCAGGAAGCCGCGCGTTCGAGTCGCGCCACTCGGACCAACGGCTCTCTGTAACATGCAGAGGGCCGTTTTTATTATTGTTATTTTTTATTATTTTTATTGAAATCACGAACGAATCGAAACAAGGAGCAAACCTATGATCCTACTCGCAGTAGAATCCTCCTGCGATGAGACGGCGGTGGCGTTGGTGCAGGACGGGCGGACCGTTCTGGCCGACTGCATCGCCTCCTCCGTGGAGATGCATAAAATTTATGGCGGCGTGGTGCCGGAGATCGCCTCCCGCAAGCACATCGAGGTCATCAGCCAGCTGGCTGACCAGGCGCTGGTAAAGGCCGGGCTGACCCGGAAGGACATCGACGCCGTGGCCGTGACCTACGCCCCCGGCCTCATCGGCGCGGTGCTGGTGGGGGTGAGCTTTGCCAAGTCTGTGGCCTACGCCTTGGGCGTGCCGCTGATCCCGGTGCATCATGTCCGGGGGCACATCGCCGCCAATTACATCGCCCATCCGGACTTAGAGCCGCCCTTCGTCTGCCTGTGCGTGTCCGGCGGCACGTCGCTCATCGTGGATGTGCGGGGCTACACCGACGTGCAGATCCTGGGCGCGACACGAGACGACGCGGCCGGCGAGTGCTTTGACAAGATCGCGCGGGTCATGGGCCTGGGCTATCCCGGCGGCGCTCCCCTGGATCGGGCCGCCCAGACCGGCAACGACCAGGCCTTCCAGCTGCCGCGGGTCCACATCCAGGACGCCCCGCTGGACATGTCCTTTTCCGGCCTGAAGACCGCCATGCTGAACCTCATCCACAACACCCAGCAGAAGGGCGAGGACCTGCCGGTCTCTGACCTGGCTGCCTCTTTTTCCGCCGCCGTCAGCGACGAGCTGGTCCCCCGGACCATGGCCGCCGCTCGCTCCACCGGGTACAAAAAGGTCGCCGTCGTGGGCGGTGTGGCCGCCAACTCCCGTATCCGCCGGGACTTAGAAGCCGCCTGCCAGGCCGAGGGCTGTACCCTCTACCTGCCCCCCCTCAAGCTCTGCGGCGACAACGGCAGCATGATCGGCAGCCAGGGGTATTACGAGTACCTGGCCGGGACCCGCGCCGGGAATGATTTGAACGCCTACGCCAACCGGGACATCTCCCTGGCTTACCACCCTTGACGGCATCTAAACGAAAAAAGTGATACACAGTTTCCACACGGCTGTGGAAAAGTCGGTGGAAACTGTGTATAACTCTGCGTAGAGGATTTGAGTCAAAAAGAAAGTTTTTCCGTAAATTGCTTGAGAAAATAAGCATTTTAGAGAATATACAAAAGGTATAGGGAAAAACTCTTGACGTTAGAGTTGTTTCGTGTTAATATAATAAATACGCTGGTATAGCTCAGGGGTAGAGCACTTCACTCGTAATGAAGGGGTCGTCGGTTCAAATCCGACTTCCAGCTCCACAAAAAACCATGTCCGTTTGGACATGGTTTTTTGCTTAGTTCATGAAAAAATTCAGGCCCTTGCGGGGTGAGGCATTCCCGGCTGGAGGCTTGAGAAAGCGACTCCAGGTTTTGACGGTCTGGTCCTCCAGAAACGTGACCAGCGAGGCCAAGTCCTCTTGTTCGTCATAGGTCTGCAAGGCATCGTAGTAGGCCCGCCGGTCCTCTTCGTAAATGACAAGAGGGGGATAGTTGCTGATCATCAACCAGTAGTTTAGCAAGGTCCGACCCACCCGTCCGTTGCCGTCAGCAAAGGGATGGATGTTTTCAAACCGGGCGTGAAAATAGGCCCCGGCTTTTAGGGGCGCTTGGGCACCGATGGCGTTGACCTCTTCGATCAATTCTGTCAAATCATCGGCGACCTCCTCCGGGGGCGAACCCACCTCATTTTTGCCCGTCACATAGTCATGTTTTTTGAACTCTCCGGGCCGTTCGCCATTGGTGATATAGCGGCGCTCGTCATAAGTCCCCTCGGTCAGAGTCCGATGGATGGTTCGGAGCAGGGAGAGGGAAAGAGGCTCTTGGGCGAGAATTTTAGGCCGCAGCAGCTCATAGCAAGTCTTTTGGTTTTGCTGCTCAAAGAGCGTCCGGGTGCTGCCGGTGTAGTTGATGACTTTTCCGTTTTCAAAAATCTCACGGGTGTCATGGTAGTTGATCTCGTCGTTTTCGATCTTGCCGGAGTGATAGGCAAATAAGATCCGAAAGCTGTCTAGGCGCAGGGACAAATCAGCTTCGCTCTGAATGTTCCAGCTCTGCCACAGCTTGACAGCTTCTTCGTATCGGGGCATCTCAAATCACCTCTCTATGTGTTCGATGTTCAAAAGTTCGCTTTCAAAGCAGACTCAACCTTGACGATGGAGAGAAAGAGTGCGACCATTTGAAGCCCAATGAGGACGAGCATGGCGATACTCAAGGCATGCTCTCCCCGGCTCCGAAGCAGAGCGAGAGACAGAAAGGACGGGATCAACAAGATCCCTCCCACCTTTAGCCAAAGATGCCCACAGTAGTCCTGGGCAAAATACCAAGTCTCTTCGCTTTGCAGAGAGCGCTCGGTCCGGTAGCCGCACAGGGCATTGCTTCTCTGCGTCGGGTGATTTGCCATGAGATAGCCGCCGAGCAGCAGAACGACGGGGATCGCGAAAAATCCAAAGATCCAAAAGAGCATCCAAACACCTCCTGTGTTTTCCTGGCCTTATTATAGCACAGCCATTCCTCCTGCGGGGAAACTTTTTCGTCTGCCTGCGCATACTACCGCCAAAGACCAAACTGGGTGCAACAGGAGGAAAGTTTCTATGGCAGAGATGTTTTGTTTTCAGTGTCAGCAGACGGCCGGGGGCAGCGGGTGCGTCCGCACCGGGGTGTGCGGGAAGCAGCCAGAGACGGCGCAGTTGCAGGATGCGCTCCTTGACAAGCTGGTACGTCTGGCCCAGGCGTGCGAGCGGAAGGGCTGGCGGCCGGATGAGGTGACGGAGTTGCTCACAGACGGTCTCTTTATCACGCTGACCAACGTGAATTTTGACGATGGGGCCATTCGTGCGTTCACCCAGCGCATCGACGAGATGCTGGCCTGGGTGGACGCACCGAAGCCGGAGAAAGACCCCGGCTGGCTTTGGCGGGGGGAGACGGATCTGGTCTCCCTGCGCTCCACGCTGCTCTTTGGCCTCAAAGGCATGGCAGCTTACGCTCACCACGCCAGAGAGCTGGGCTATACCGACAGCGCAGTGGACACCTGGTTTTACAAGGGCCTTACGTCGCTGGCCCAGCCCCACAGCGTCGAGGAATGGCTGGAACTCATCTTGGAGTTTGGCCGGGTCAATTTCCAATGTATGGCCCTGTTGGATCAGGCCCACACGGAGACGTTCGGACATCCCGTCCCCACGCGGGTGAACACGGACATTCAGAAGGGGCCGTTCATCGTCGTTACCGGCCACGATCTGAAGGACCTCCGGCAGCTCTTGAAGCAGACCGCCGGGAAGGGCGTCAACGTCTACACCCACGGGGAAATGCTGCCCGCCCACGGCTACCCGGAGCTGAAAAAATACACCCATCTGGTGGGCCACTTCGGCACGGCTTGGCAGAACCAGCAAACGGAATTTGCAGACCTGCCCGCTCCGGTCCTGTTTACGACCAACTGCCTCATGCCGCCCCGCCCCAGCTACGCCGACCGTATCTATACGACCTCCGTCGTGGGCTACGAGGGCATTCCCCATATCCCGGCGGACGAAAACGGGCATAAGGATTTTACACCCCTCATCCAACAGGCCCTTTCCCTGGGTGGTTATGAGACCGACCAGAGCCGGGGCGGGCTGAATGGCGGTCACATGCTGACCACCGGCTTTGCCCGAAATGCCGTCCTGAGTCAGGCTCCAGCCATTCTGAACGCCATCAAAAGCGGAGCGATCAAGCACATCTTCCTGGTGGGCGGCTGCGACGGGGCGCATCCGGGCAGAAATTATTACACGGAGTTTGTCAAGCGCACACCCATGGATTCCCTGGTCCTGACCCTGGCCTGCGGCAAGTTTCGTTTCAACGACTTGGACCTGGGGGAGATCCACGGCATCCCACGCATCTTAGACATCGGCCAGTGCAACGACGCATACAGCGCCGTTCAGATCGCCTTGGCGCTGGCAGAGGCGTTTGACTGCTCCATCAACGACCTGCCCCTGACCTTGGTGCTGTCCTGGTATGAGCAGAAGGCCGTCTGTATCCTGCTGTCCCTGCTGGCGCTGGGCGTCAAGAATATCTACCTCGGTCCGACGCTCCCGGCGTTTCTGTCCGAGCCTGTGGTGAAGATGCTGGTGGATGCCTTTGGCTTACAGCCCACCACCCATCCTCAACAGGATCTGGACGCCATCTTACAGCGAGGATAAGCGGTTCTCTTCTTAAAAAGTCAGAAAATTCTTGACAGTCTGTTAGTAAATCGCTATACTAAGCAGGCGAATCGGAGCGGACCGAAACGGCCGGGCACCCAAGCCCTGGGTGCCCGGTTTTTGCGTCTCCCGATGAGAAAGGAAAAAGAAAGACAACAGATCGGAATCAGAAAGGAATCGAACACGATGAAGAAACTCAAATCTCTGCCTCTGGCCGCCAAGATCTTCCTGGGTCTGGCCCTTGGCATCGTCGCCGGGGTGTGCTTCCTCCCGGCCCCGCAACTGGCGGTGGACTACATCAAGCCCTTCGGCACCATCTTCCTGAACCTCATCCAGTTCATCGTGGTGCCCATCGTCTTCTTCTCCATCATCTGCGGCGTGATCTCGATGAAGGACATCAAGAAGGTCGGCAGCGTGGGTGTAAAGACCCTCATCTATTATGCCTGCACCACGGCCATTGCCATCGCCATCGGCCTGGCGATCGCCAACGCCTTCCGGGGCCTGTTCCCGGTGCTGACCGTCTCGGACCTGACCTACGAGGCCAAGGAAGCCCCCACCATCATGGAGACGATCGTGAATATCTTCCCCAGTAATATCATCAAGCCCTTTGCCGATGCCTCTATGCTGCAAGTCATTGTGGCCTCTCTGTTCTTTGGCTTCGCCATTATTCTGGTGGGCGAGAAAGCCCAGCCCTTCGCTAGCTTCGTGGAGAGCGTCAACGAGGTCTGCATGAAGATCATGGAAATGATCATCGCCCTCAGCCCCATCGGTGTTTTCTGCCTCATCACCCCCGTGGTGGCGGAAAACGGCCCGCAGATCTTGGGCACCCTGACCATCGTCCTGCTGGCGGCCTATATCGGCTATATTTTGCAGGCGGTCCTGGTCTACTCCACCACCGTAAAAGCCATGGGCGGCGTGGGCATCCGGGACTTCTTCAAGGGAATGGGCCCGGCCATGATGATGGCCTTTTCCAGCGCCTCCTCCGTGGGGACCCTGCCCCTGAACCTGGAATGTTCCGAAAAGCTGGGCGCTCGCAAAGACATCGCAGCCTTCACCCTGCCCCTGGGCGCGACCATCAACATGGGCGGCACAGCCATTTATCAGGGCGTCTGCTCCCTCTTCATCGCCTCCTGCTTCGGCGTGACCCTGACCATGCCCCAGATGCTCACCATCATCTTCACTGCGACCCTGGCCTCTGTCGGTACTGCGGGCGTGCCCAGTGCGGGCATGATCATGCTGGCCATGGTCCTGCAAAGCGTGGGCCTGCCGGTGGAGGGCATCGCCCTGGTGGCCGGCGTAGACCGGATCTTTGACATGGGCCGCACCACCATCAACATCACCGGCGACGCCGCCTGCGCCATCATCGTCTCCCGCATGGAGGACCGGCGGGAAGCCCGGAAGGCCGCCAAGGAGAACGGCGCGGCCTGATCTAAGAAAAATTTTCATAACACAGCGAAAAAGGCGGCCCCGTCGGGGTCGCCTAAAATTTATGTTTTATTTGGGGCGCAGCGCCTCGAAATGATACCGTGGTTTCCCAGCGCTCTTTTTGCCGTACTCGATGGCCTCGGTGGGGCAATAGCAGATGCAGGCCATGCAGTGGGTGCAGCGGCCGCCCCAAAGGGGCTTGCCGTCTGGCAGGGTGATGTTGTTCAGGGGACATCGTTTGACGCACTGGCCGCAGCCATTGCAGGCATCGCTCACCGTAAAGGGCGTATCCTTTACAATGACGGAGTAGAAGAAGGGGTTCACCGGGCCGCTCAGAAAACGGTTGAGCAGATGCTTTGGGGTGGGGCCAAACGCCTGGGACTTGGCGATGGCGGCAATGGCCCGGTCGATCTCCGGCTCGGCCTGGGCGACGATCTGCCGCGCTTCCTCCGCCTGGGGCGCCTGGAAGAGGGCGATGTAATTCTCCGGCATGACGATCTGCGCCGTGCCCTGGTAGGTAAGGCCCATTTTCTGCGCGAGTGCCTGGTTATGCCGACCCGCGCCGCCGATCTGCCCGCCGCAGGTCATGACGAACCAAACCTGCGCCGCACCGGGAAAGACTGTGTTTTCCAGATGCTCCTGCACGATGTGGGGGATGCGCCAGGCGTAGGTGGGAACGACGATGATCAGGCGTGCATCGCTGTTCACCGGGGACGTATCCCCGGCTTTGATGCGGTCATTGAGACTACAAAGCGTATCCCCCAGTGCTTGCGCAATGCGTTCTGCCACATAGCGGCTGTTGCCGGTGCCTGTGAAGTAGAGTACCATAGCGTCCTCCTACGAAGTTTAAATTAGGATGCCGTCGCAGTGGTCGATCTCGTGCTGGATGATCTCCGCCGTCCAGCCGGTGAAGGTCTTGAGGCGGGGCTGGAATGTTTTATTTTGCCACTGGACCTTGATGCTCTTCCACCGCTTGGTGGGACGCCGCCCGGTGAGGGAAAGGCAGCCCTCCTCCGTCTGATATGGCCCGGACTGCTTCACGATGACGGGGTTGAACATAACTTGATACGCCCCCTCGTTGTCGAAAATAATGATGCGCTTGTTTACCCCGATCATATTCGCCGCCATGCCCACGCAGCCGTCCTTGTGGGCGGTGAGGGTGTCGATGAGGTCCTGGGCGATGGGGAGGTCATCGGGGGTGGCTGGTTCGGCTTTTTGGGCGAGAAAACGTTCGTCTTTGCAAATTTCCTGGATCATGCTGTGTCTCCTTGTATGCTTCTTATGCTTCCAACCCCGGCAGCGTCGTCTGTTCCGCCCAGGACTCCGGGGGCTGCAAGGGGTGCTCCGGGTCCCTGGGGATCTGGATGAATTTCTCATAGGCCCACTTTGGGAACTGCGCCGCATAGAGGGCCTGGTGGGCGGCCATGGCCCCGGCCTCCGTCCCCTTCCCGTTGGGAGAGCGCAGGCAGACGGCGTAATGGACGCCGAAGAGGACACAGTCATAGTCCAAAAACGTGAACCCACTGCGGCGGTAAAAGTCCAGTCTCCGGCGGCGCAGGGCGTCCGTCTCCCCGCCCTCTGGGGCCTCAGACTCGACGATGATCCCGTCCATCTCGGCAAACTGCTCCGCCAGCCGGTCTAAGAGTGTCCCGCCCAGGCCCCCGTTCCGCAGGTGGGCCGGGACGCCCAAATAGTCGATGAGGACATAGGGGTGCGCTGGGCTTTCCCAGAGGATGGCATAGCCCACCAGCCGCTCCCCTTCCCAGGCCCCGACGGGGTGGTAGACGCCCGCCTCATACAGGGTCTGCATGGCCGCGAAGGGCTTCAGCTCCTGGGGCGGAAAGTCCTCCCGCAGTTCTGTCTCGTGGAGCTGTTTCAGCTCCGGTAAACGCATCTCACGCAGGGTCATGCCGGAACTCCTTGGTCAGCAGCAGGGCGTCCTCCTGGGGCGCCTCATAATAGTTTTTCCGGCGGCCCGCCTCCTGAAAGCCGTGCTTTTCATACAGCGCCACGGCGGCGGTGTTGGACGGCCGGACCTCCAGCGTCAGAAACGCCAGATGCTCCTGTCCGAAGCGGCAAAAGACATCCAGCAGCCGGTCCGCGATGCCCTGCTTGCGGCAGCTGGGGCGGACGGCCACGTTGTCGATATAGCCCTCGTCCAGCACCACGTGCAGCCCCGCGTACCCCAGCACCTCCCCCGCCGGGTCCTCCGCGACAATAAAAGACGCCGTGGGGTTATATAATTCCTCTTCCAGCATGGCCTCGTTCCAGGGCGTGGAGAAGCAAAGCCGCTCCAGCTCCGCCACCCCCGCCAGATGGGAGCGGTCCATGGGGACCAGTTTGTATTCCATTTCCGTTCCATTCCTCTCTGTTGGACTGATTTGACTTACTTGTATTGTAGCAAGTTTCAGAGGGAATTGCAACGAAAAGACCGCCCCGGCAGGATAAGCGTCTCCTCCCAGGGCGGTGCGTTGATTCGTCAGAACACCATGCTTTCGGTTTACGTTTGCGCGTCGAGGATCACATCGAATGTTTCCTACTTGAACGAACGCACTTCATGATCCTGCTCTTTTGTTAGAAATACAGCGTCTCCACAACAGACTGCGGAGCCATCTTATTTTCCGTTTCCAGGACTTTGTACTGCATATCGTCCTGCTCTGCAACACGATCCTCACCTGCCTGGACCTGATCCGTTCCCAGCAGCTCGTATTTGATCATCTCCAAGCTGCCGTTCGGCTGCTCCACGACGGTGTATGCCGTCGTCCCCTGATACAGGAAACCAAGGGGAAGGCGCTGCCCTTGCTCCACTTCCACATACCGGTCAATGGCAATGGCACGCAGGGCAGGATAGGTCGTTTCTGCCGCGTTATCCCAGAGATCCCCGAAGGAAACAAACTGATACTCAGTTAAGTCGATCCCGAAAGCGCTCTGCATGACCGAGATCATATTGTTTCTCTTGTTTTCCCCCAGCGTCATCTTGGCTTCTGCGGAGGGTTCCGTCTTGGCTGAGTAGGTAGTTCTGCCACCCAGAGAAACAAACTGTGTTGCCGAGGTATCCTGGGAAACACTGTCATCGTTATATCTGGTACGAGCAAGACCAACACCCTGAACCTTCACCTCAGATGCAGACCACATTCTTTGTGCATAGTCCGTTAATGCGGCTGCGGTTTTTGTGTTGTGGTTCGTTTGCTGAGCAGTTGTGTATACTTCACCATATTCTCCTTGTACCGTTGCTTTTGCGTAGATGTTCTTAACATACGTCGAGGATACTCTCTGTTCCCGAGCCGTTGTTTTGCAACGGAAGCGGTCGAATCCTCCCTGTCCATTGACCTGGGGGATCGTGCTGGACTCGTTCTGTAAATCACACATCACGGATCCATAAGCAGCAAAAGCTGTGACCGTACACAGGCTTAAGCAGAGGAGAAGCATAACCGCCTTTTTTAACATAATAAAAACCTCCTTCACACCTATCGTTCAATTGGCTGTGTCAGTCTTATTCTTTTATTTTGTTGCGCGTATTGTGCCCGTAAGAACAGTTCCGTCAGTTGCTTTGGAAAGAGACAGGAAATAGATTCCCTTGTTTTTTTCCAGGCCGCTAAACTGAACCGTCGATGTTCCTGTCCGTTTGATTTCTTTTCTATCAACTCCTTGCGTCCCGAAGGTATTCTTTTTGATCAACGCTACATGCTGAATATTACTAAGGTTATTACCTCCAGCTTGCTTAACCTTAGAACTTACGGTTGCGTTAATCTTTCCAGTCGGAGTCTTCAGCAAATAGTTCGCATAGATCAGAACCTCATAAGTAAAGTCTCCGCTATATATATTCGTAGAGAGATCAATCACGTCTTTAGGAACGTTGATCCCCGCTCTCGTCTGTGCACCCTCGTCCATTAGATCAACGACCGGAGCCGCATCCAGATCATACGGTTGATATGCGGTTGCCCCCGCAACCGTTGCCAGCCCAAAGGCCATAACCAACGTGAGCATCAATGCAAGTTTTCTCATGTCTTGTTTCTCCTTTCAATCATTACCCATAACATAAACCCGAAAACACTTCCAATGAGGTAGCAAATAATATCATCGACATCAAATGACCCAAGCCCTGTTGTAACTTGAATCCCTTCGATAAAAAGCGACACTATAAGCACCGTTATAACGAAGTATCTCTTCTTTCGCTGCATTTTCCAAATCATGGGGCACAAAGCTCCAATCGGTATGAAGAGAAAAAAATTTCCAACCAATACTTTCCAGTTATATGTATTCAAGTCATTTAGTATAGTAGCAAATGGGATCAAGTTAGAATTGTACTTTACGTAATCCGACGAAAAACCTATTTTAAAATCACCCGTTGAGTAACGCATTCCAAAAAGTACAATGAGCAAGATAACGCTATATATTCCCAAAAGCATCTTCAGAGTTTTGGGAGATAATATTGTCTCACACATAGAACCTTTTCCCATATTGGCCCAGACAGCTGTTCCAAAACCGATAACCAGTAACAGCAACAGTCCAAGTCCATTGTATACAAAATTACAAAGAAATCCTGTGTACAGTGCAAATACAATGACAACGCAATATAGTGCCCATCCTATCGAAGATATAATTTGCCGATTCTTCACTATTTCACCTCCTTCTGATTCCTTTATAAATTTTGACTCTATATCACCACCTTTCTCTTCTCCTTTGTCGTTACGGACAAGTTGCCGTCTTTACCGAGCTGATCGTATGGCTGCCGTTACTATCCGTAACAGTTCCACTGATGACCAGTTGGTACTTGGTACCCGACTCTACCTTTGCGGTTCTGGAAACATCCAGCCGTCCGGTACCAGTCAGGTTTGCCCAGGTTGCTGCCGTGGTGCGCTTACCGTTTGCGTGGATACGATAGAGCGTCATCGTGGCAGAAATTCTTGCGCTGCTTTCATCAGCAACAACAGTTGCCGCGCAAGTCGCCGTTGTGCCGGAGAAACCGAGCGCAGGGCTGCACCGAAATCCGCCGTCCCAGCGGGCCGAGGCTGTGACTGCCGTTGAGAGCATCATCGCAACCAAGACAAAAACAGATACCATTCGTTTCATTGGTCCACCTCCTTCCAAATTACTCACGAGAAGAAGGAAATCTCCCTCTCACCCTATAAACGTTTCAGACCTGCCGTTTTTTACAGGATTTTAGGAATTTTTTCTATTTTTGCTATTTTTATGCAACTTGTACACTTTCAGCTAGTTTGAGCAGGGTATTTTTTGGTTGCCTAGAGGTCAGCAAAAAAGTGTAGTCGTTTTGTTCATCGAACCAAATCAACATATTCGGGCTGTCGTTGGTCGCGTCGTAAAACTTGCCTGACATTCTATTGATTGTCACAGAAGTAACGGTATGATGTTCATTATCCAGACTTTCTCCCATTCCTTCGGACATTCTTTGATAGCTAAACTCAATTTCCATCTTTGGATCGTTGTTGTTGTAAAGAATGTTGACCATGATACCCAAATCAATATACTCGGTCTGATGATAGCCCTCTGGCAAATCGGTCAGTCTCCAGGAGAGCATTTCTCCAGCTTCTTCCGTTCCGTAGAATACATAAGAATCGTGGGTCGTGCTGCTCTGCGTGAACCATCCAATGACCGCCGCTCTGGCCGTAGGGCTGCCGACCATGACGGAACCAAAGACAACAGAAGTGACGAAAACGAAGCAGGCGGCGGTGCGCAAGCCGCGCTGCCAGAGTGGGCGATGGGGGGTGCGAAGAGAGAAGGGGTCTTTCAGAAAGCGGCGCTCCCAACGGCGGTGGTTTTTGGAGAAGGGCGGCGCTTCGGGGGCGTCTTTTAAGGCTTCCAGATAATCCTCTTTGGCAGCTTGCAGCAAGGCCCGTCGAATCTGGCGCAGTTCGTTGGTGTTTTGATCTTCTTTCATGGTCTGTAACCCTCCTCTCGCAGCTTTTCCTGGAGCAGCTTCCGCCCCCGGCTGATGCGGGTGCTGACGGCGCCCTTGCTCAGGCCGAGAAGGTCGGCAATTTCCTGGTCCGTCTTCTCCTCCAGAAATTTCAGGTCTAATATCTCTCGGTATTGCTCCGGCATGGAGCGAATGATCGCCGCAACGTCTTCGACGCCCTTCTCCTCCCGTGCTTCCGGCTCCCATTCGGTTGGGTCCATCGACTCGTGCCGCCCCTCTTTTCGCAGAGCGTCCAGCGCTGTGTTTTTGACCAGCACCGCCATCCAGGCAATGCGCTCTTCCGGTAAAATGGCAAAAAAGGTATCCACCTGGCTCAAACACTTCATCCAGGCTGTGTGAAAAACATCCTCCGCTGCGGCATTGTTTTTTGTAAAACGCAACGCATAGCGAAAGAGATTGAATTTGTGCGTTTCGTAAAAGGCCGACAAGGTGCGCTGCCTGTCTTTTCCTTTCACCTCTGCTTGAATGATCATCAACATAGGTAAGGTTTTTTCCTTTCTGCCTATATAACGTTTCAGACCCTGCTTTTCTTACAGGTTTCTCAAAAAAATTTTTATTTTTTCCGGCAGAAGATAAGACCGCCCTGGGAGACGCAGTTTGTCCAACCCAGGGCAGTCGTTTCGTAGGTTTCAAAGGAAATCTGTCTCTTTAAGCCGCAACTGCGGCCTTGGTCCAAATCTCCTTCCCGTTCTCGTGGATGCAGTTGTGAGAGAGTGAGGCTTCCATCACTTCATAATACTCCCAGGAACCCCGTTCCAGGTCCTCAAATTCAAAGCCTGATAGATGTGTCTCATTGTCCACAAAGTCCCGGTCACAGCTCCAACCCAACATGTTGTTGATCATCTTAACGGCCTCGATCCGCTTGACAGACTGATTGGGCCGAAACGTCCCGTCCTCATAGCCATGGATCCACCCCGCTTCCCCTGCGGCAGCGATAGTATCGTAAGCCCAGTGGGTCTTTGGCACATCAGAAAAACACGTTTTCCCCGGTTCTAGCACATGGACACGAGACAGTAAGGTCACAAACTCCGCGCGGCTGATCGGATCGTCAGGACGGAAGGTTCCGTCCTCATAGCCTTTTACTATGCCAAGAAGGTCCAAATTCATCAGCTCAAGATAGTACCAAGTATATTGAGGTACGTCTGTAAACCGGCAATCGTAGCCGACAAAACTCCACGTCTTTTGCTCGTCATCAAGCATACGATACAGCAGACACACCATTTCTTCCCGTGTCAACGCATCGTAGGGTCGGAACTTGTCTCCCGGTCGGATGTAGCCTTCGTGGTCATAGGTATGACTTTCTGGTGTGGACGCTGACACAGGGATACACACTGCACTCAGCAGCATCAAAAGAGCCAGGCCCATGGAAAGAATTCGTTTCATCGCTTTGCTCCTTTCACATTTCACGCTGGCCGCAGGGGTCTGCGGCCACTACATGGCATAGATCGCTTCTACCTTTATAACGTTGGAGGGTGCTGATTTGTGACGCTGTTTTCAAAAATTTTTGCAACTTTTTGAAAAAACCGCCCTGGGGGACATGATCTGTCCGACCCGGGGCGGTCTTGCTTATGTTTTCAGGATATTGTGCCGGGGCAGGTGCGCTCTCAGAGCGACGCGGCCTGCTGTTCCAGCTGGGCGATGAGGGCGGCCAGCTTTTCGGCGCGTTCCTGCTCGGTCTTGACCACGTTCTCCGGGGCCTTGGCCAGGAAGCCGGGGTTCTTGAGCTTGTTGTTGAGCTTATCTAACTCGCCCCGGTTCTTTTTCAGGGCCTTGGCGATGCGGGCCTTTTCCTTTTCCAGGTCCACCAGCTCAGCCAGCGGCATGCCGATGCGGGCCACGTGGGTCACGACGGTGACAACGCCCTTGGCGGCCTCCTCCTTGTCGCTGCCCAGACCGTCGGGGCCGGTGACGGTGACGTCGCTGGCATAGCCCAGGCGCTTGAGGAAGGGGATGCCGGCGGCAAACGTCTCCGTCTCCTGGGTGGCGATGGTGAGGTGGGCCTTCTTGGAGGGGGGCACGTTCATCTCGGAGCGGCGGGTGCGGACGGCCTTCACGGCGTCCATCAGCAGCTCCACGGCCTTCTCCTCGGCGGGGAAGGCCAGGTCCTCCCGGTACTCCGGCCACTTCTGGAGCATGAGGAACTTGACGTCGTTGCCCGCCTCGTGGGGCAGAGCCTGCCAGATCTCCTCGGTCAGGAAGGGCATGAAGGGGTGCAGGAGCTTGAGGGTCTCGGTCAGGACATAGCACAGCACGCGCTGGGCCTGCTCCTTGGCGGCAGGGTCCTCGCCCTGCAGGCGGGCCTTGGTCATCTCGATATACCAGTCGCAGTAGGTGTCCCAGATGAAGTCATAGATCTTCTGGGCGG
>OLSD01001293.1_pt1 | contig 21357 bp, 20 predicted proteins | sample 1672211 | NCBI WGS metagenome assembly OLSD01 (sample SAMEA3136659, study PRJEB25190) | human gut metagenome | reverse complement strand
AGAGGTACTGTGCCTTCAAGCCCTTGAACTCTACCGGACGGCCGATACCCTTGTTTATCGGGTATTCAGCCATACATTGTTTATTAAAGGAAGAATGAGCGCAGGATAGTGGCGGCGACAATCAAGAAGATACAAGCCCCGAACCACGAGGCGGCGGTCTTCGAGGTGTCCGGGTCTCCGGACGAGAATTTTCCGTACACTTTCACGCCACCGATAAGCCCGACTACCGCGCCGATGGCGTAGATTAATTTCGTGCCGGGGTCGAAATACGAACTCACCATAGAGGTGGCTTCGTTGATGCCAGCCAGACCGTTTCCCTGTGCGAAAGCGGAGGCGGTTGCGGCAATCATAAGTGCCGCAGCGATGATTAACTTTTGTCTGATGTTCTTGTTCATAAACTGTTCTTTTTTGTGCCGTCCAAAGGGTGGATAGTCCTTTTTCGGGCGGTTGATACTTGATTACTTTACTTTGGTTTTAGTGGTTGCCCGTTTGTTTCTACGGACTTGGGGCTGTCCGTTGCGGGTTGGCTGTACCTTGTACCGCCGTGCGCGTGGGTGTCGTCATTTTACGTTTTCATTTCCATTCTTTTTTAGTTGTTATACATAGTTTCGGAAGTCGAACTCCTCGATGTTGTCGGGAATCACGAACACCTTTTCCTTTTGTTGTGTCACGGTCATGTTCACCGTGTCCACGAAAACTGCCATCGCCTTTGCAAGCCTCTCGCTCATTGCTTCATCGGTCAGGCGTTCCGTTATTCTTGTGAAAAGCTCTGTCCCGTCCAGTTCCGTCATGACCTTTCCGGCGTGTCGCATTTCCTCATCGGATGGTGATTCCTTCCGTATGGTGTGTACTGCCATGTCAATATCCTCGAAGCTACTTCCCGAAGCCTGCTTTTTGTCTGGTTCTTCATCCTCCGGTTCATCTTCTCCGTACTCCAGTTCCGAGGGCGGGATGCTCGTGAAGGTTTCATCGAGTTTGTCCTCCGGTACTTGTGTCGGGCGTGAGACGGTTTCCGTGTTTCCGTCGTCAAAAGTAGCTTCTTCCTCCGACAGCTCAATGCCTTTTTCCGAAGTGGCGGCTTCTTGCGTCGGTATGGCAGCGGTTGTCCGGGTCGATGCCATCTTGAAACGGCTCTTGCCAATGATGTCCGAGGTGTCTGCGTGAGGTATTTCCTTATCCTTTCCTTGCTCTGCCACCGTACTGTCCAATGACCGCCACAGCCCGGCAATATGTCTGAAGAAACGGATGAGCTTCGTGTCCATGATGCGGTCATAGAACAGCAGAAACAGAAACCACACGTTGCAAGCAACCGATACGATTAAAAACGCCTTTGTCATAATCTTACTTTTTGGGCGTTTTCAATCTGTTCCATGTACTGCTGCCCGTATTGTCGGAAATGGTCGCGGAGGATGTTATCCACAAACTTGCCGATGCTCAAACCGTTTCCCATCCGACTGGTAACGATAGCGACTTTCTCATGAATTTCTCGGCTGATGTATATACATTGCCGCGTTTTGATTTCCGATGCTTCCAGGAAAGTCGAGAGCGGTTTGTCTCTGCCTTTATCCTTGCGGAAGTCAACGTCGGTATTTTCCTGCCCGTAGTCGGTTACACACTTTGCTGCACGGACAGCGGTTCTTTCACTCTTTCCTGTTTGCAGATACTCAGCCTGACGGTTCTTATTTGTTCTTTTCATACTTCTTTGTTGTTTTTGAGTGTTTATAAATTATAGGATTCCATGTGCCGTTTGAACGATTCGGCTATCTCGTCTTGGAACAGCGTGAAATGGTGTGTCAGCACGTTGTCAAGAAATGCCGCGATAGTCACTTCGTTGCCTCCGATTACATGAAGCATCTTCTGTATGCGGTCGTGGTACTCCTTGCGGATATAGACCTGCTTGCCGAGCCTTGCCGTGATATTGGAACCGCATATGAATACTGTGTCATAATCCAATTTTTCCGGCTTGCTGTTCCTGCGCCTGCGTTCCGGCTCCTCTTTGGAGTGCGAGGCGGGTGGAGAAACGGCTTCTTGTATCGCTTCTTTCGGAGGTGGGACAGGAGCGTTCCCGTCCGTGCTTCTCGCTTCCGGCGGAATGCTTGTATCGTCCAGTCGAAATGAGTTGATTACGGCTTCGCTGTCGATGTCCTCGATTCTTGTTTTCTTTGCCATGCCGTTCAGTTTTTGATGATGCCGAGAATCTCATCGACGAGTTTGTCGAGGTTGCTGCCGCGTACCAGTATTTTGTCCGCCGGAAACGCCGTGGAGCGGAATACCGCCTTGCGTTCTGCCGCCGTCTCCTTGCGGAAGCGCTTACTGTCCGGTAGATGTGTTTCCAGAATGGGCAGGGCGAACTCGGCACAGACCTTGTCGTATGCCTTGTAAAGTTCAGTCTTTTCGCGTCCGTCCACCATGTTCCACACGAGGTAAATCCCTTTGATGCCGGACTTGCCCGTGCTTATCATCTGTTCGTTGATGACAGTGGCGAACTTGATGGAACTCTCCATCACCACACGGTCGGCGATGATGGGCGTGAAGATATAGTCCATTTGGGAAATGGTCTGCACCACATCGGCATTGTTGATTGTTCCCGGCAGGTCGAAGAACACGAAATCGAGGTCGGGCTGCGCTGCCACCAGATTTTCGGCGGTCTTTACCGCATCTTCCGCACGGCTGCATCTGATGGTGTACGGGTTCTTCTTCAGTCGTTTGAGCTGCTCATACGCCAGCACCTTGTAATGCCCGTCCTCCATGACGGCTTTCATGTCACGCTTGCGCATGTCATGGATACTGTACTGCGGGAAATCGCAGTCCACCACGGCTACGTTGTAGCCTTTCACATAGTGCAGATAGCTTGCTACAAGCACTGTCAGGGTTGTCTTACCCGCTCCACCTTTCTGCGTGGAGATTGCCACATAAGTTGCTTCTTTCATTTTTTTGATAATTTATTTGGTTATACATCTGTCCGGTGGCGGTAGCGTATTGTCATTAGTACGTACGCACGCACTCCCATTCATTTATTTATTCACTCCTTAATCCGGCTGTGCCTGCGGGTATTCATCGGTTTGTCCAACCGTCCATGCTTTTATCCGTCCGCACGGACGTGTGCTTGGAAAACTATCTGAATACATACACCTGTTTTCAACCGTTTGGATTGATGCCCGGATTGCTGTCCGAACATCTGGCGGAAGGAGTGTATTTTCAGTCCCACATCCGAATCACACTGCAAATAAACAAGGATATTTTGGAACTTGTATCACTTCTCCGGCAAGTGGCAGCACGTTGCGCCGGTTGGCACTGATTGTCCGGGTCAAGCCTCTGTCGGACATCGCCTTAAGGGCGTAACTTTGCACCCGAACGGCAGGGTACGCCGCAGGTGGCGCAGCCCGGAGTTTGAAAGGAATCATCCCCAATCCGTCCCCGACGGATTTTTATGTTCACCTGAACATAGCAAGGTATGTTTTCAGCCGCTCAAAATATTTTGAGCATCCCGGAAAACGCCTTGCCCTTGCAGGGGGCGGGCTTACCCTCCGAAGTCGGGAAGCCTCTCAAACCTGCGGTGCTGTGCCTCAAAGCGGCGGCTTATGCCGTCAAACCGCTAAATCCAAAGTAATATGAGTGAAAAAAGAAGAAACAAAGGCGGGAGAAATCCCAAACTCGACCCGGCGGTGTTCCGCTACACCGTCCGTTTCAGTGAGGAGGAACACAACCGTTTCCTCTCCATGTTCGAGAAGTCAGGCGTAAACGCCAAGTCGGTTTTCCTGAAAGCGCACTTCTTCGGGCAGCCGTTCAAGGTGCTGAAAGTGGACAAGACGCTGGTGGATTACTACACCAAACTGTCCGATTTTCATGCGCAGTTCCGCGCGATAGGCACGAACTACAATCAAGTAGTGAAGGAACTGAGGCTGCATTTTTCCGAGAAAAAGGCGATGGCGTTGCTTTACAAGTTGGAGCAACAGACCGTCGAACTCGTAAAACTGAGCCGTAAGATTGTGGAACTTTCAAGGGAGATGCAGGAAAAATGGTCGCAAAAATCAGTGTAGGAAACTCGTTGTATGGCGCACTTGCCTACAACGGGGAGAAGATCAACGAGGCGAAAGGGCGGCTTCTGACAACCAACCGCATCTACAATGACGGTACGGGAACGATGGACATCCACCGGGCTATGGAGGACTTTCTCGCTCTGATGCCCGTGCGGTCGAAGGTGGAGAAACCGGTGGTGCATATCTCGCTCAATCCGCATCCCGACGATATTTTGACGGACACGGAGCTTCAGAACATCGCACGGGAGTATCTGGAGAAGATGGGCTTCGGCAACCAGCCGTATCTCGTTTTCAAGCATGAGGACATCGACCGCCACCATCTGCATATCGTGACGGTCAGGGTGGACGAGAACGGCAGGAGCATAGACACCCGGAACAATTTTTACCGGAGCAAGCAGATAACACGCGAACTGGAACGGAAGTACGGGCTGCATGACGCGGAACGCAAGAATCGCCGTCTTGACACGCCGCTGCGCAAGGTGGACGCCTCTGCGGGCGACGTGAAGAAGCAGGTGGGGAATATCGTTAAGGCTTTGAACGGGCAATACCGTTTCCAAACGATGGGAGAATACCATGCCCTCCTTTCCTTATATAATATGACAGTGGAGGAAGCACATGGCAATGTGCGCAGACGTGAGTATCACGGGCTGGTCTATTCCGTCACGGACGACAAGGGCAACAAGGTCGGCAATCCTTTCAAGTCCTCGCTGTTCGGGAAGTCCGTCGGCTATGAAGCCGTACAGAAGAAGTTTGCCCGTTCCAAGCAGGAGTTTAAGGAGAGGAAACTTGCCGACATGACGAAACGCACCGTCCTTTCCGTGCTGGAAGGCACGTATGACAAGGAGAAGTTTGTAGCCACCCTCAAAGGAAAGGGCATCGACACCGTACTACGCTACACGGAGGAAGGGCGCATCTACGGAGCCACGTTCATCGACCACCGTACGGGCTGCGTGCTGAACGGCTCACGCATGGGCAAGGAACTTTCCGCCAACGCCTTGCAGGAACACTTCACGCAGCCTTACGCTGGACAGCCGTCGATTCCGCTTTCCGTTATGGTGGAGGGACAAGAGGACAAACAAGGATATTCCGGAGGGGAATACGAGAACCATTCGGGTGGTATGAACCTGTTTGCCCCCGAAGGTCCGGCAGTGGACGCCGAGGAGGAAGCCTTCATCCGGGCGATGCAGCGCAAGAAGAAAAAGAAGAAGCACAAGGGCTTGGGAATGTAATCGAAAATATCAACAATCAAAAAAATCAATGTATGTCACAACAAGAAGACGATTTGAGGGCGTTGGCGAAAATCATGGATTTTCTGCGTGCCGTGAGTATTATTTTAGTGGTCATGAACGTGTACTGGTTCTGTTATGAAGCCATACGGCTCTGGGGTGTGGACATCGGTGTGGTGGACAGGATACTGATGAACTTCAACCGCACGGCGGGGCTGTTCCGTTCCATCCTCTACACGAAACTATTTGCCGTCCTCCTGCTTGCCCTGTCCTGTCTGGGGACAAAGGGCGTGAAGGGCGAGAAAATCACGTGGGGGAAAATCTGGGCGGTCCTTGCCGTGGGCTTCGTGCTGTTCTTCCTCAACTGGTGGATACTGGCCCTGCCATTGCCGGTGGAGGCGGTGACGGGACTGTATATCCTGACCGTTGGCGCGGGCTATGTATTCCTGCTGATGGGCGGTCTGTGGTTGAGCCGCCTGTTGAAGCACAACCTCATGGATGATGTGTTCAACAACGAGAACGAGAGCTTCATGCAGGAAACAAGGCTTATCGAAAGCGAGTATTCGGTCAATCTTCCGACACGGTTCTACTACAAAAAGCGTTGGAACAACGGATGGATCAATGTGGTGAATCCTTTTCGTGCCTCCATCGTGTTGGGTACGCCGGGTAGTGGAAAGTCATACGCGGTGGTAAACAGTTTCATCAAGCAGCAGATTGAAAAGGGCTTTTCGATGTATGTATATGACTTCAAATTCAGCGACTTATCTACAATCGCCTACAACCATCTGCTGAACCACCCGGAGGGTTACAAGGTGAAGCCGAAGTTTTATGTGATAAACTTCGACGACCCGCGACGCTCGCACCGCTGTAATCCCATCCACCCGGATTTCATGGAGGATATTACGGATGCCTACGAGAGTGCCTATACGATAATGCTCAACCTCAATAAAACGTGGGTGCAGAAGCAGGGCGACTTCTTTGTGGAATCACCTATTATTTTGTTTGCCAGCATTATATGGTATCTCAAAATCTATCAAGGCGGCAAATACTGCACGTTCCCCCATGCGATTGAGTTCCTGAACCGCCGCTATGAGGATATTTTCCCGATACTGACCTCTTACCCGGAATTGGAAAACTATCTTTCTCCGTTCATGGACGCATGGCTCGGAGGGGCTGCGGAGCAGTTGATGGGGCAGATAGCAAGCGCGAAAATCCCTTTGTCAAGGATGATTTCCCCGCAGCTCTATTGGGTGATGTCGGACAGCGAGTTCACGCTGGACATCAACAACCCCGAAGAACCGAAAATACTCTGTGTGGGCAACAATCCCGACCGTCAGAATATCTACGGGGCCGCTCTCGGTCTGTATAACTCCCGTATCGTGAAACTCATCAACAAGAAAGGGATGCTGAAGTCGTCGGTCATCATCGACGAGCTGCCCACGATTTATTTCAAGGGGTTGGACAACCTTATCGCCACCGCGCGAAGCAACAAGGTTGCCGTGTGTCTGGGCTTTCAGGATTTCAGCCAGTTGGTGCGCGACTACGGTGATAAAGAAGCGAAGGTCGTGATGAACACCGTCGGCAATATCTTTTCCGGTCAGGTGGTGGGTGAAACCGCCAAGACGCTTTCCGAACGCTTCGGTAAGGTGTTGCAGAAACGGCAGTCCATTTCCATCAACCGGCAGGATGTTTCCACCTCCATCAACACGCAGATGGATTCACTCATCCCGCCGAGCAAGATTTCCGGCTTGACGCAGGGTATGTTTGTCGGTTCGGTGTCCGACAACTTCAACGAGCGTATCGAGCAGAAGATTTTTCATTGTGAGATTGTCGTGGATGCCGAGAAGGTGAGGCGCGAGGAGAAAGCCTACAAGAAAATCCCCGTCATTACCGACTTTACGGACGGGGACGGCAACGACCGCATGAAGGAAACGGTTCAGGCGAATTACAGGCGCATCAAGGAGGAAGTGAAGCAGATTGTTCAAGAGGAACTGGAACGTATCGCAAATGATGAAAACTTGAAACACCTGTTGCAGCAGAAATAACAGATTCCTTTATATGTGAAAAAGGGGATGTGTCAAAACACCCAAAATATGAAAATTACCCCTGTCACAGATATCTGTAGCAAGGGTAATTTTGTTAAAAAGAGAGTTTTGACACCCTCTTTTTATTCTCAGATTTGAGATGCTTGTTGATGGTGGTAATGGCAAGCGTCAGCAAATAATTTTTCAGCTCTGTATCGTCTTTAAGCAGTATGCTGTATTCTTCGGCAAACATTCTCAACAGTCTGGTTCTGAGTTTCGACATTTCTTCACCGAAAGGTATCTGTCGGTTTTCTTGCCAATACTCAATCACTACGGAAGATACCAGCCACTTGAACTCGGATTTCATCTCTTTGCCGAGTTTCTTGAAGCGGATTTGTTCGCTAATTGGCGGCTCGTTGTATGGCATCATGTCTGCCGGGTCATAAACGGATATACTGCCGATACCATAATCCATGATTATCGGTAAATCAGTTTTTACATCATTCTTATGTTTCTTCTTTTTAGCCATACCCGTTATTGTTGCAGGAAACCTTTACCTTTATCAGTAAGATAGTATTTCTGTTGCGGATTCTTGGAGCCTACGGGATAAAGTGAAAGGACCAAACCGGAATTTATTGCCGGATGGATATAGTTCTTTAAGAAATTCCTTTTATCTTTCATTCCCGTTTTCTCCATGATTTCTTTAGCAGAGAGAGTGTTGTTCCCAATAGCAGACAACAGTTTTCCTAACTGTGGGGTTACTGTGGGGTTACTATAGGGTTGCTGTGGGGGTGCTGTGGGGTCTTGTCCTACTGTAGTTCTTGTATAATGAAACACAATCCATACAGCATTGCCGTCGGTATGAAACTCCGGATCCGGAATACCGACACGGCGACATTCGTTTACCATAAGGGCTATGCCACGTCCCCAACTCTCCAATACTGCACTTTTGTACAGCACATTGGCTACTATCAGATTTTGTGGTTCGGAATTGTGGCCACCCAACAGTTTCTCAATGGTAATATCAGGCGGAAATGTTCCGCTGTTTTCAATCTCCACGCGGTCATCATAGATAGCAATCCCGACTGAACTGCCGGGGCGATGGTAAACACGATGTGCAAAAGCATTTATGCAACATTCTCTCAATGCCTTATATGGCACATTCAGTTCCTCTTCTCTGTACAAACCTTCAATTTTACCGGAAAGGGACAAATGCTTGAAGAAAAATGCCATTGCAGCATCCAGCAAGTTGAATATATTGCCTGTCACACGCTGATTATCTAAAAATTCATCTTTTGTCGTTCCTTTGAACCGGGCTAAACGGAGCAGACATTGGGGATAATGGTAGAAGTTCCGTCCGAATAGGACAACGGAAGCATTGTTCAGCTTTCCATCATTCAACAAGTCAAATTTTTCAAGGATGGTTCGGATATCCTCCTGCATAGAACCTTCCGGCAAACGTCCGCCTCTGATTCCTCCACGTACTGCGCCCAAGATTGCCGTTTCGTCAAGGTCGGATATTTTCAAGCCGGGATTTTGCATGGAATCCCAAGCATAGGTTCCGCCTCGCTGCATAACCAACAGGTTGTATATACCCTGCGGCATGGCAGATGTAACGCTCTCTATCCGTTGATAAGCCCTCCCCTTATAGGTGAACGGGCGCATATATCGTTGTTCTTCCGCTGATAAAGCTATAACACTTTTGTTCGTTCCCGGAATGTCTGTATAGGATATATCAATGGTCGCAAACGGCTCGATTCGTCTGATGGTTTCCGCAATATCGCGCTTCGTCTTGTCGCTCACTTCCTGACCGATAATCTTTCCCTTGTCGGTTACACCGAACAGCACCGTGCCGCCCGTACCGTTCAAGAAGGCACAAAGAGTTTCCATTCCACGCTCCAACTGCCCGGTAGTTTCTTTGAACTCAACTGTCCCGCCTTCGGCTCCGGCAATCAGTCCATTCAATATTTCGAGGTTATCTATTTTCATCCGTCATTGATTAATACTTGCAAAGTTAATGATTTTAATCGGCTTTCCGGCAGATAATAGAGTGATTGTAAATGAAGAAGGATAAGAAACCGTATAATCCGGCCGCTTATCCTTTGTTTGGCATTCGTTTATCTCCTCATCCGCTCCAATTCATCGTCATGTCGCATCTTCGCGTTCAGTTTGTCCTGCATCTTTTCAAGGAAGTAGGTGCGACTGTCGCTTTTCCTGCGTTTGATGTCCGTATAGAAGCGGTAGCAGTCTTTGGACTCCACACCGAAAAAGGAATAGAGGACAGGAGCAAGCTCTTTCAGCGAAGCCTTGCCGCCATTGATGCAGCCGGTGGCGTAGAGGGCATAGATTAGTTCTACCAACTCGACGGCATTACCGGTCCATTGCAAGGCTGGGACTGTGGCTTTGGTTTCGGATGTGGATGTTAGTGGTGGCACGGAGGTAATTGCAGAAGCGGATACCATCTTCTGCATCTTTCGGATGAAGGATAACGCCTTGCGGATATACACAGTGACGACATTCTCCTCCGATGCCGACAAGTTCTGCGGATGGTGCTGTAATTCGATTTCGGCAAAAGCCAACGCCACAATAATATGCTTGGCATCATTGCCGCCGTAGCACAGGTTTATTACTTCCTGCACGAATCCGCCGTATGCCGTTTCCGTGCTACCGTTGTCTTTTCCGTTTATCATGGCGAAAAACTGTGTTTCCGCCAGTATGAGATGGTTCATTATCTTTTCTGTTTTGAGGGTTTACACTTGTTTATCAGTGTGCGCACACTGATATATGGTGCAAATCATAGCCCTAAACACGAGAAAAGATTGTGAGAAAATTGTACTACATTGTTTTTCAGAAGGATAAAATTCAAAAATAATTTTATCCTTGATTGCATCCCTTGTGAAATGTGTTCAGATTCTGAACATGTGTTCACTTTCTGAGCACGGAAATCCCGCCAAGATGTTCATAATCTGAACATTTTATGCCCGTGGCTCTTTATGATAGGTAAGCCGGATTACTCCGTCCCTATAAGTTTTGTTCTCCATAAGCCGCCAGTCATTCATAGGTAGTGCTGACTTGAAAAAATGCGCTCCGTTTCCGTCGATGGTTGGAACAACGTATAGTATGATTTCATCTATCACGTTCATCCGTAACAGTCCGTTGGCATATTCGGTATTCCCGGCAGTTACTTCCAACAAATGGCAAATGCTTCCACCTTCCTCCCTCCATTCTTGAAGTACGGATACCGAATAGTCGGATGTCAGCTTATACAGGGCATTGGCACGTATTTCATCCATACCGTAATCTTCGGTTTGAAGCAACCGCTTCCGGGGATGCAGTTTCATCGGACAGCCATCTATTGAGATAACGGCAAGTAATTGTATTTTCGCCATAACGTATTTTCTTTCCTTTTTGGCGAGGCAAAAAAGTAGCGTGCAATTCACACTACTTTCAAGCGATGGCTCTGGTAAAGCCTTTACGGAGAGTACGTGAATGCACGCTATGCGTAAGCATAGCATAAGCATCACGCAATCGTCTCCGTAGTTTCAATTTACCAGATTTTCGCTCGAAACGCCTTGCGGTCTTATGTCTATATCATCGGCGAAAAGTTACCCAATCGCCTGCTATTTTCTGAAATACAATTGCAAAGTTAATTAATTATTGCCATTTACAGCCATACTCCGGTCAGTTTTCTTCATTCAATCCATACTCTACCAATTTATTATACAGCGTTGTCCTGCCGATACCCAGTATCTTTGCAGCCATTTTCTTGTTACCGGCTGCTTGTTTCAAAGCACGCAGGATACGTCCTCTTTCTTCATCCCCGCTCTTCAATGTAAAACAAGCGGAAGTAGCGGACGGTTCATTGTCAAGTTCCAAATCGGCTTCGGTTATCATATCGCCTTCTGATTGCAGGACTGCCGTCTGTATCTTCTGTTTCAACTCGCGCACGTTGCCCGGCCACGCATGGGCGAGCAGGGCATTACGGGCAGATGCGGCAAAACCTTTTACTTCACGTTCCAACTCACGGTTTGCCATTTCACGGAAGAACTCGGCCAATGGCATGATGTCTTCCGGGCAGTCGCGCAAGGGCGGCATGGTTATCACATACTCCTGCAAGCGATAGAGCAAATCCTGCCGGAACCGCTTTTCCGTTACGGCTTTCTGCAAATCCTCGTTGGTTGCAGCCACTATCCTCACGTTGGCTGTTTTGTCCTCCTTTGCACCGACGGGACGGTAACGGCGTTCCTGTATGGCGCGGAGCAGCATCTGTTGCATCTCCATTGTTAGGTTGCCCACTTCGTCAAGGAACAGCGTGCCGCCATCCGCTTCCAGAAAATACCCCGTCTTGTTTGCTTCGGCACCCGTAAACGCGCCCTTGACGTGTCCGAAGAAGGCGGATTGTATCAATGACGGGGACAAGGCTCCGCAGTCTACTGCCACAAAAGGTTTATCGGCAAGTTTGCTTTGTTGGTGTATATGTTGTGCGATATGTTCCTTGCCCGTACCGTTCTCGCCCAGTATCAGCACGCTCATCCGGGTGGTGGCTACAAGGCGCACACGTTTCTTGATTTTCTGATAGGCTTCGCCCTGCCGGACGAATATCGGAATGTTCCATTGTAGTCGCTTTTCATGTTCTTTTTGCAGGGTGCGGATAAGCGGTATCAGTTTATCCTCCAACAACTGTTTCTGTATGTAATCCTTTGAGCCGAGCTTCATACTTTCCACTGCCGTATGCACCTCCCCGTAATTGGTCATAACGATAAACACCTGCTGTTTGTCGTTGGCACGCATCCACCGTAACAATTCTATGCTTTCACCGTCGGGGAGGCGTAGGTCGGCAACGACAATATCATCCACCTCTGACTTTGCCAATAGTTTCTTGGCAGTGGCAAGATTATATGCCGACATAGTATCGAAGCTGTCTTTCTTCAGCAGGTTGCAGACATAATCGTTATAGACGGGGTTGTCCTCAATCACAAATACTTTCATCCGACAACCTCCTTTCCTTTTGCGCAAGTTCTATGATAACTGTTCCCATACGAAGCATGGCATCCACGCATTTCCGCAATTCCATTTCGGAACATTCAGATTCTTGATGCAGCAGTTCATACAGGTTCCACAAGGGTTTGTCAGCACGGATAACAGCCCATGAACTTCGCTGACGGTGTATCCATTCGTCCAACGCCTTGCGGTCATTCCTCTCCATGATTTCCCGGACAGCCTGCATATCCTTTTCTGTTTCGGTTATCAAACGGTCGAGCATCGCCCGTTTGTCACCATATGCAAGCAGAGAGGACAAGTCGGGAAGTTCATCCTTGTCCGTACTTGTCAAAAGGCATTTGTCTGATACAGCAACCAGTTCGGAAATGGAAAATGGCTTGAACAGGCAGGCGGTAAATCCATTTTCCAACAGCTCCTCTTCGCTGCAACTGCCGGAGGCGGTCGCCACGACAATGGGAATCTCTTTCGAGTTGCTGACACTTGACGAGCGTAACAACTCCAACACCTCATAGCCGTTAATCTCCGGCATCTTCATATCGGTTATCATGAGGTCGTATGTGTGCTGCCGCATGGCTTCCATTGCATCGCCAATAGTGGTGAACGTGTCGCAATGCACACCTATACCAGCATACATTTCCTTTGTCATGGATAATACCATCGGATTGTCGTCCAATACGATGACAGAATAAGGTCTTTCTATATGAGCCAGACTTTCTGCGGCTGTCTGTTCTTCAATACCAATATCGGCAGTGTTCATTGGCAACTCCACAGTAAAACGACTGCCTTCTCCTTTTTCGCTTTCCAAGCGTATAGTGCCGCCAAGCATCCCGACTATCTGTTTCACAATGCTTAACCCCAATCCGAAACCGTCTTGCGTGGCGGCGTTGGAAAGCCGCTCGAACGCTCCGAACACTCGCTGTTGTTCTTCCGCACTCATGCCGGTTCCGGTGTCCTCTACTACAAGGGTCAGCCTATTGCCGTCATAGCTTATGACAAGTGAAACGCTTCCGGCATTCGTGAACTTGACGGCATTGCCCAGCAGGTTGTCGCATATCTGTATGATGCGCTCCTTGTCGCCATTCAGGATAATACCCTCCGGGCACTCGATGGTAAGTTTAAGATCTTTTGCTTCTGCTTGTTGCGTAAACTCCGTTTGCAACAGCTCCGCGATGTTTTCCAAACGAAACGGACGGACATTCGCCTGTTCCTTGCCGCTGTCCAAGCGGAAGAAGTCAAGCAGGGAGTTGAGCATGTCGGTCATTCTCTTGGAGGCTTGCAGGATATTGTCCGCATAACCGCTTATCTTTTCTTCTTCGTTGTCCTGCATCAGTTCCGCATATCCATGTATGGCAGTCAGTGGTGTGCGTAGCTCGTGGGTGATGGTGTGCATCGCTTTCTTGCGTGAGGCTATCAACGATTCGTTTTGTTTTACGGACTTTTGCAGTTGCCCGATTAAATCTGTTGTCTTACGTTTGTACTGCTTGATGCGGGTGGCATAGCGGTGAATGATGATGTATGAAATAATGAGCAACAGCAGCATGACACCCGTTATGATACCTACCTGCAAGAACGACTTTTCACGCATAGCGGATATTTCCGCCTCACGTTCCTGCAAGTCAGCCTGCACCTTGTGGTCCATCTGCTGGATAAGGGTTTGCAGTTGGCGGTTCAGTTCCGCATTGCGGCTGGCAAGGCTGTCGGCATATTCCGACAGACGATGGCTTTGGGCACGTTGTTGCGCTATCATATCACGGTTCAGTGTGTAGAGCATCGTGGTGGTCGTCGTCGGAGGTGCTTCCTGTTTCTTGCCGAACAACCCGAGAAAACCTTTCCTCCTCTGTTTCTTCGGCTCTTCCTGCCTGCTCGTTTGCACTATCACCGGCACCTGCTTGGCTATCCGGCGGTTGATGTCCGCCTGTTGTTCCAGAGCCTCCATGATGGCGCACAGCCGCTTTTCCTTGTCCTCCAGCAAGTGGCGCACGCTGTCTATGCGCACCGATTCGTAATGGCTCTTGAAGCGGCAAAGCATACTATCCACCGTCATCCGTTGCCGCCGGTATGCCGCCACATCCTTATCGTCCCATTCCAGCACCGACTCGCCCAAAAGAGACAACTCCACCACACCCACATACGCATCGTGTGTTTCCTTGCGGAAGCGGTTGATTTCACGGTTCTCCCGTTCCAGCAACTCCAAGTCGCGCCATTCTCCGAGCCACGTGCAGATGATGCCGCCCACCAGCAGGACTATCAACAGATAGCCTGCGGCAAGCAGCTTGCGGAAATGCTTGGTAGTGGTAACGAATTGTTCGCTCATTTGCTGTTTGTGTAAATACCGTTATTTAAAATACGCATATAGGTCGTGGAACTTCGCAGGTTCATGGATGAGAATGGCGGCCATGCTGCCTATGACCGCCACCAGAATTATATATCCGAATAGAATTCTACTCCTCAATGAAACAACCATTCTTCCCTTATTTACAATTGTTATAATTATTAAGGCATCTGACCACCGGCGATAGGTGGAATTTCTGTTAGTATGGGATTTCTCGGGATTGAGTTAAAAATTCTTTGGCCACGTATGGCTTGACTTGGAGGAGCGTTTTCATTTACATCAAGCCGATAACATCTATCGTTAAATGTTATAATTCCCCAAATACCAATGGTTCCTGGGATTCTCGCCAATCCTTCAGTAGGTTTAAAAAGAACAACATTATCTATTATTCGATTTTTAACCGCCCGATTCCATGATATTTTAATACTATTGTTAGGCGTTGGAATATGAGCAACATACCTAATGCCATTGTGCCTAAAACTGGCCATATAACACCCCGAAAAACCTGAACTTAAAGTATCTATGCCATTTGAAGCAACGACTGCTATTCTATCCGCAATATATATGACACAGGCGTAGTCTAATCTAAGAAAACGATAGTTACGGGTATATCCTTTTATTTGAAATGTCAAATTACTTTGCGTGAAAATCGGAGGGGTCAAACCTACATTATAAATATTTTGATAATGAAACCGTGCAATATTTGTCATTACTGCTCGACTGTTTGGTAATCTTAATGCTTGAATCAAATTCATATATTTACTTACTGTTACTTTCGTTTGTTATAGGCTCGATACATGATGCCATTATATCCATCAGTTTAGACAGACCTTCGGTCTGCGGCTGCTGACTGGCTGTCACATGTATCTGGTATTTTGCCGTTTGGTTGGTCATGCGGGTGTTCTCGCGGGCGGTCGTGACTTTGCCGCTGATTTCCGCATTTATAAACCAATGTTTTGCAGAAGCTTTTGCCTCTACTTCTGCGTTGGTAGTGCTTTTTACGTTTGATGTATCGGTAACCTCCATCTGGAAATCGACATCCACGCGATCTATGAGCAGGGAAGGAATAGGCACCAATCCTATAAACGGAGCCTTGACACTTTGTGACATTGTTGTCATTTTTCCATCCTGCTGTATCGGTCTTTCGACATCGAATTCCAATATACGCGCTTTATTGCCGCTTTTACCATCAAATGCAATTTGCTGGTAGAAATTCCATGCTGTCGCTGCCAATTCCTGTTGTGCTTCGGCTGCTGCAATAAGTGGAGCTGCAATAAGTTCCCGCATGGGAAGCCCCTTGAATTTGTCAGTCACGTTTGAATCTGCTTTAAGAACTGGAGAAGTTTCTCTGTTTTGAGTCTCTTCCAATGCAGCGGAGATAATTTCTTTCGCCTGTCCGCTTACATTTTCATTCAAGTTTTCCGCATTTTCTTGTTGCCCTTGGTTCTTTATTTCTTCTGCCATAACATTTGAATTTTAAAATTGTTAGATATTTTTTACAAAATCGTCAATAATTCGGGAAATGCTCTCCGGAGTCTCCTGAACCTTAAAATTGACGCAAACCTCCATGACATCATCCGCATCCGGTTTTATGTTGCTCATCTGCATCTGGAGATTGGCTCTTTGTGGGCTGGATAACAATAAGTTGTTTTCCGGAATCTGTGATTCCACGCTTCCGACCTTCGCCTTGAACTTTATCTGCACATTATCCATCGCAAGATAATGATGGGATATCAAAGCTATAAGTGGAATATCAATAGTCTTGTCTCCAACCATGATTTTTTTCGATTGGAACGTATTTGCGTTATTTGCATTTGTTCCTTCAAAAAGTCTGGTCAGATTTTGTATCTGATGATTCTGCAATGTATCTTGTGCACAGTTTACGGCGTATTGCAAACCATTCATAATATCAGAGAATGAATTGGTTTGAACACTGTCCGGCTCATCGTCATTATTTTTCTTGTCTCTGTGAAAAAGTCCCATGTTTTTAATTTAATTACTTGATTTGTTGCCTTTAATGAGCACCAATCTTGGCAATGTCCGGCTTACAGCTTCCATATTTACACTGGAGTCTATATTATTATTAACAATGCCTTGATGCCAAAACCTATATGGTGGATTCTCCGTGTGTTCCATCACGTCCTCCTTTCTTTATTGGGGTTATACTTCGGTTCTTTCCGTTGCGGGCGGAACTTTTCCGCCCGCAACAGCTTACTGCTTCCTCAAGGTAGGCAATGCTCCTTTAAGTTCGTAACGCCACACTGAGCCTGCGTTCTGCAAGGCGGTGTTCATGGCATCAACGGCGTTCTTCCAGGTAACGCCAGTGCCGTCCACCTTCGTGGCTTCGGTGCTTTTCTTATTGTAGCCGATACCTTGTTCATGATTGTTCTTCCAATAGCAGGCGGTCATCACGTTGGCGTAGTTATTTCCCAAAAAACCGCCGATATGCATATAGCCAGTGCTACTACCCGTACTGGTTACGTTGCCCGTGGCATAGCAGGCAAGGAGGCTGCTTCCTGCGTTCATTCCCACCAGACCGCCGCCAGCGATATTCTTTTTGGGGGCCATTTCTATGATCACGTTGCCTGTGGCATAGCAAGCGGTCAGGGTGGCACTCGAATTCGTCTGACCTGCCACGCCGCCGACATCGACCGTTCCATTCACTGTGGCAGAGGAGCTGCATCCGGTGATGGAACCGCCTATTTGAACACCCACCACACCGCCGACATACACCGTGCCGCTGACGCTGCCCGACACCGAGCAGTTTTCAATGGTGCCATCGCTATATCCTGCCACACCGCCGGCAAAGCCCGAACTGCGATTGCTTGTTATCTGTACGTCCTCCATCATCACGTTCTTCACCGTACCGGCATAACCGATAGAGCCGAACAGACCCACAAATTGGTCATTTGTCGTAACGGTCAGCCCCTTGATGGTATGACCGCCACCGTTGAAGGTGCCAGTGTATTTGTTGCTGTAGCCTGTGCCTATCGGCGTCCATTCTTTGCCCGTCAGGTCAATGTCTTTGTCGAGGGTAATGTTAATGTCGGTCTTACCTCCGTTCACTAATTCGGCTACATTCATCAGGCCATCGGCGGAGGTCACGGTGTAGCTGCCGTTGCTCTCTATGGTATAGCCCAGGCCTTTTGCCGCAGCGAGGGAGACGGTGTAGGTATATTCTCCGCCCGCCTGCCAGTCGGTAGTATTCTTCATCTTATAAACGAAGGTCTTGCCGTTAGTGAAGGTGCAGGTAATGAAGGTCGTGCCAGCTGCCACACTTTGCGGGGCTACGATGGCGGTGTAGGTGTTGCTACCCTTGCCATACGGGACGATTATATCCGGGTTGCCGCCTTCGGTGGAGAGACCCGTCAGCTGCACGGATGCCAGCCCCTCGGTGTAATCCGTCAGAACGATGGTCACCCGCGCCGTGCGGTGGGTGAAGCGAAGCGTGGGGCTACCGTAAGTCACCGTCTGTCCGTTGGCTACGATGAGGTCGCTGCCCTCAAAGTCTTTTTGGGCACTTTGGTTGGCTTTTACCTTTACCGCAGGTGGGGTTGTCTCGCCAGCGGTGTAGGGCCACCACGCTGTGACGGTGATGTCGTTGTGGTTGGTCCAGTAGTACGGGTCGGTGGAGGTCAGCGTGGCGCAGGTGGGGTCGGCGGTGGAGGGCGTTACGTCGTATGCCTTCACCGTGCCGTCCATCAGGACTGCTACGCTCTGTACACCCTCCCAATTGCCGTCCACCGGGGCACGGGTGCCGGCGGTGGCTATCGCGGCGGGGTTCAGCCCCGTGGCGGTGAAGACGATGGATGTGCCTTCCGTCCCTTCCGACAGGAAGCCTGCTTCGTCCTGTGTGCAGGCGCCCAATAAGAGGGCGAGCGCTGCAAGTGCAAAAAATCTTATCCTCATAATATCTGTTATTTTATTACTCTGGTTCTTTCCGTTGCGGGCGTAACTTTTCCGCCCGACAGTTTACTGCTTCCTCAAGGTAGGCAATGCTCCGTTAAGTTCGTAACGCCACTCTGAGCCTGCGTTCTGCAAGGCGGTGTTCATGGCATCAACGGCTTTCTGCCAGGTAACGACAGAGCCGTCCACCTTCGTGACTTTGGTGCTTTCCCTATTGTAGCCGATACCTTGTTCATGATTGTTCTTCCAATAGCAGGCGGTCACGGTAATGTAGTTATCTCCCAAAAAGCCGCCGATATGTACATAGCCAGTGCTACTACCCGTACTGGTTACGTTGCCCGTGGCATAGCAGGAAAGGAGGCTTATTCCGTCGTTGAATCCTACCAGACCGCCGCCAGAGATATTCTCTGTGCGGTCTATTTCTATGATCACGTTGCCTGTGGCATAGCAAGCGGTCAAGGTGGCACCAAAAATCGTCTGACCTGCCACGCCGCCGACATTGATCGTTCCCTTCACTGTGGCAGAGGAACTGCATCCGGTGATGGGACGGTCCCTTTGAACACCCACCACACCGCCGACGCTCACCGTGCCGCTAATGCTGCCCGACACCGAGCAGTTTTCAATGGTGCCCCAGCTAAATCCTGCCACGCCGCCGGCATAACCCAACCTGTGATTGCATGTTATCTGTATGCCCTCCATCACCACATTCTTCACCGTAGCGGCGCCATTATTGAAATTACCGAGATAGCCGAACAGACCCGCATATTCGTCATTTGTCGTAACGGTCAGCCCCGTGATGGTATGGCCGCCGCCGTCGAAGGTGCCGGTGTATGAGTTGTCGTAGTCTGTGCCTATCGGCGTCCAGCTTTTGCCTGTGAGGTCAATGTTTTTGTCGAGGGTAATGTTTATGTCGGTCTTACCTCCGTTCACTAATTCGGCTACATTCATCAGGCCGTCGGCGTTATAGACCGTGTAGGTATTGGTGTTGCTGTCGTAGATGTAGCCCAAATCCTTGGCCTCGCCGCTTTCGCCGCCACCGTCAGCCCAGTCACCGATGGTGCAACCCTCTAACGTCAAGCCGGTGGCGTTCACCTTGACGGTGTATTTATAGCGGTTGCCAGCCTCTAATACGACGTTGTTCTGCGGACGGAAGTAGAAGGTGCCGCTGCCGAGTTCCACCCGGATGAACGGCTTGCCTGCCGCAACGGTCTGCGGGGCGGTCAGTGCCTCGTAGGTGTTGCCGCTTGCGTTGTAAGTCTTGATGGCGGTCGGGTTGCCGTTATCGGCGGACAGGCTCACGAGGCTCACCGTGGCACCGGCGACGCTCGTGAATCCCGTGCCGGGCTTCAGTTCGATTGTCACGCGTGCCGTGCGGTGGGTAAATTCAAGAGTCGGGTTGTTAAATTCCACCTTCCGGTTCTCAGCAGAGATGAAGTCGCTGTTCTGGAAGTCAGCCAATTTGCTTTGGTCTTCGGCCACCTTCACGGCAGGCATCTGTGTGATGTCGGCATTGTTGAAGGGCCACCATGCCGATATGGTAATCGGGTCGCGGCTGGTCCAGTAGTACGGGTCGTTCTCGCGTGAAAGCGTGGCACTCTTGAAATCGGTAGAAGCCGTTACGGTATATTCCTTTACCGCATCGCCCATCTTGAGTGCCACGGAAGTGACGCCCTGCCAGTCGCCGTCCACAGAGGCACGGGTGGAAGGGGCTGCCAGCGGCGTTGCTTCTACGGACAATCCGGTGGCACGGATGACGACGGGGTATTCACCTTCGGGCAGACGGTTATCGCCAGCAAGTTCGTCCTGCGTGCAGGCGGCGAGGGCGAACAGCAGTGCGGTGGCTGCGGGGATAAATAATCTATGTCTCATAATTCTTCATTCTAATCGATTAATTATTAACATCCTACAGGTCAGCACCCACATCTCCACCGTCTATATCGTTCCACTTTGCAATGGTGGCTTCGCTGACTTCAAGGACTTTGTTGCGTACCTTGACGGTATAGGTATAGTTGTTGCCCGCCTGCAGTGCGCCTTCGGGCATGGTGAGTGTGGCATGATATTCCTGACCTTTGTAATTCACAACCAACGGCAGGGATGCAACTGTCTGCGGGAAGAGGATGATCGATGACGTGAGATTGCCGTCTGCCAGATTCATGGTCAGTTCTCCGGTCTGTAGTCCGTTGTCTGCGGTGGCAATACCGTCGGCCGTGTTGAACGTACCGGTGAGTAACAATCCGTCCAGCGTGTAACGTTCAGGCTTGACCACGCTGAAATTCACGCCGTCGCCCGCCTCGAAGGTAAGGGTTATCTGGCTCATGCGGTGGTGGAAGGAGTTGTCTTCACCGCCTTTGGCGGTTTTGTCGGTGAAGCTTACTACCGGGTTGTTTTTGTCTCCCGTGGCTCCTGAAGCAAAGAGGAAGTCGATGGCAGGCTGGTTTTGCTGCGCCGTGGCATCGGTCGTGGCTGTGAGGATGCCTCCCGCCGCGTTGTACGGATAGTAGGCGCGGAAAGTATGGGTCTTTGCATCTTCGATATAGATAACCTTTCCTTCTGCCTCAAATTTCCCGTTTTTCAGGATGAAAGGCACGTTGCCGTACTGGGAATCGTTGCCGATGTCGGTGATGCCGATACGGTCGCCGCCAGTCCAGGTGGTTCCGCTGGCGCGGGTGGCGGGGGCGATGTTGGCGGTAAACTGGGCGGCCACGGGGTCACCGTTCAGGTTCTCGTTGTCGTTGTTGCAGGCTACCAGTGCGAGGGCGAGCGCTGCAAGTGTAAAAAATCTTGTCTTCATTATATCTATAATTTTATTATTTACAAATCAGCATTTA
>OLSD01001288.1_pt1 | contig 21399 bp, 16 predicted proteins | sample 1672211 | NCBI WGS metagenome assembly OLSD01 (sample SAMEA3136659, study PRJEB25190) | human gut metagenome | reverse complement strand
GCGGCAGTTCCGCAGCACGCTTTCCTACCAGGTCTGCGCGTATTCGATCGACGAGGTCGAGGGGTTCATCACCGGACCTTCGTCGATGCAGACTCCGTACTGGGTTTCCAGATTCGTCGCCTCGTGTCCGGCGTATCCCCGGTCGGCGCTGATCACGAAGGTCGGCAGCACGTAGGTGTAAACGTCTACGGAACCCTGCTCGAACGTGTAGAAATCGTATTCCACGCAGGGCACTTCGCGCCGCCGGGTGTTCTGCTTCGGCATCGTCGGATCGCCCAGCTGGAGCGCCGCATTCTCGACGCCCAGATTCGGAACCGGGCGGATGCAGATCGCGTCGTTCTCGCGCTTGCGGTGGAAATCCGCCGCCGGGATCGAAATGTATCCGTTGTGCTGTACATACACCCCTTGCAGCTCTTCGCGGGCGGGGGAGGCCGGGTTGAACACCGAAACCAGCACGCGGCGGCTCTCCCCGTTCGCGGCGGCGATCGTCAGACAGCCCGAAACCTCGTCTCCGACGGGAACTTTCGTCCAGTCCACCGACACCTCGATCCGCTCTTCGGTGCGCGTCGTGCCGGCCGTGCGGCTCAGCACGATCCACTCGTCGCTGGCGGAGGCGCTCCATTGCAGCGGCTCGCGGCCCTTGTTGTAAACGTCCACGAAATGGGAACGGCGCAGGAACGTGTCGAACGTCGGGAGCATGTGGAAACTGCGCATCCCTTTCATCACATCCTCGTTTTCGGCCTCGACCTCCAGCACGGCGCCGGGTGCGAGCTGTGCGCTCCGCAGTTCGGGCAGCTGGAAATAGGAGGCGGCGAATCCCTGGTTCATCGTCATCACGTGGTTCCACTTGCCGCCGAGCAGGGCGTTGTAGCCCGCCGTGATGATCCGCAGGCTGTCGTGGCACATGCGGCTTTCGGCGGCCAGCGCATCGGTCGCGGCACGCTGCTGCGTGGCGTAGCGGCGGTTCTGCTGTCCGCGGAGCACCATCCGGTTCAGCAGTTCGCACGCTTTCACTGGGTAGTAGAGCACCTGATAGAAGCACGCCCGGTTCGCTTCGGGCATCCGGTCCATCAGCGCTTCGGTCTGCCCGGCGATCCGGGCGTAGGCTTCGAGACGGCGGTCGGCTTCGCGGTAATTGGCGAACGAGAAGTCGGTGTCCGTGTTCCGCTCCTTGCCGTGCTTGTCCGTGGCCCATTGGTAGCCCCAGCCCATGAACTCGGGCTTGCGGACGAATGCGAGGTGGTAGAAGGTGTCGGAAATACTCCCGGCCCAGCAGGCCGCTCATCCACTCGGCGCGGTAGTCCGCGGCGCGCCGGAAGTCGAACGAGTCGATGTCCCAGGCCATCGCCAGGAAGAAATCGACCGCGAATTCGCACGACTTGATGTCGCCGGCATTCAGCAGCCATATGCGGTCGGCCGTCGAATCGTAGGCTTTGCGCAGCTCCTCGTACATCAGCGTCGGCGAGGTGGTGTTCATCCACAGGTAGTCGTGCGGACGGCCCAGGTAGGACGAGTGGTAGTAGACGCCCGAACGTCCGGAGCGTTTCTGCTCCGCGGGGCTGCTCAGGCGTTTCATGTAGCCGTAGTTGTCGTCGGGCCAGATGATCGTCACGTCGTCGGGGAGCTCCAGCCCCCGGTTGTAAACGTCGAGCACCTCCTTGTAGGGTGTGAACGCCTGCGGAATCTCCTCCGCGGGTTTGCCCAGCACCTCTGTCAGGATCTGCCGCTGTGACAGCAGGGCCTCCTGCATGGTGGCCTTCCGTGCGTCGAGGTCCTCGCTGCCGGCCATCGCCCGGTCGTGCAGACCCCGCAGGGCCAGCGTGTAGACGTTCTCATAGGGAGCCGAGGTCTCGACGCGCTCTTTCAGCACCCGGTCCACTCCGGCGCGGTTGTTCACGTAGTCCCATTCGCCCATCGTCTTCGAATCCCATTCGCTGGCGGTGTTCAGCCCCAGCGGCTCGCAGTGCGACGAGCCGACGGCGATGGCGTAGCGGTCGGCGATCCGCATGTTTTCGGGAATCTTGTAGAAGGCCGTCGTTGCGTCGTGCATCGCCGGGGCCAGGTAGTTCGCTTGCAGGCGGAGCAGCAGTTCGCATACCTTCTCGTAGGTCTTCGGGCCGATGTTGCCCAGCTCCTTTTCGAAGTTCTCCTTCGCCCATCGGTAGAGGCCCCAGTCCTCGTCGTTGATGAAGATGCCGCGGTATTTCACCGAGGGGCTTTCCGACGTGAAATCCCCGACGCGCAGCGTCAGCCGGTCGCGGTGCCGCACGGGGGCGTCGGCCCACCAGTACCACGGGCTTACGCCGATGGCGCGCGACACCGAAAGCAATCCGTAGGCCGTGCCGCGGCGGTCGCTGCCGGCGATGACCAGCGCTTTGCGCACGCCGTAGCCCGGATGCTCGACCAGCCGGATCGCATAGCGTTCCCAGCCGCCTTCGATGGCCGAAACGTCGATTTTTTTCGCCGCGATCAGTTCGTCGATCCAGCGGCTCTGACCGATCGTTCCGACGATCACGGCGCAGCGTGTCTTCGCAGGGAGCTCCTGCCCGGCGACGACCGGGATTTCGCGGCCCGTCACGCGGGCGACATCCGCGGCGAACAATCCGGCGGCGGTTTCCACGACCGCGGCGTCCCCGGCGTCGTAGCAGACGGCCGCACCGGAATCCGCGGCGACCAGTTCGAAGTCCGTGTGTGCGGAGGCCCGTTCGGTCAGCGCGACCTGCGCTTGCAGCGCCGCGGCCTGCATCCACAGCAGGGTTAAGGTCAAGAGGGTTTTTCGTATCATCGTTGTCTGAATTTTGAAAGTGGGAAAAGGCCCGAAGATTTCTCCTTCGGGCCTTTTCGATTACGCTACCCGACGGCCTATTCCTGTGCGCGTCCGAGATAGATTTCGTTGATCTGGATGGTATTGCCCGGGTTGATGCCTCCGTATTCCACTCCGCGGGCGCAGTAGAAGCCCAGATTCGGAGACGCCTGCTTGACATCGTTCCAACCGCTGAACCGCAGATAACGGTAGTCGTTCTCCGGGATCGGAACGTTGTCCGTTTGCAGGTTCTCGTAGACGTTCGGATCGGGAGTCAGCTCGACCCGTTCGGCGATGACCTCGAAGTTCGTGCCGTCGTTGCTGCCCTCGATGCGGTTGAAGCCGAACCAGCGGACCAGAATGTTCTTGTTGCCGCCTCCCTCCGGACGGTGGTGGATACGCAGGTAGTTGACCTTGCCCGGATTCTCGCCGCGGTCGATCTGGAACCAGATCACGTCGTCGGCGGAAAGGCCGTTTCTGCCCGGACGGTCCATCGACAGCGTCGTGCTCGCGTTGCCGTCGATGGCGGCCGTCGCGCTGCTTCCGATGGCGCTGTCGGCTTTCCAGCCGTGCGAGAAGCTCATCGACCATTTGTTGCGGTCCCAGTCGCCGTAGAACTCGGTGACCGTGACCTCGATCGACGCCTTGACCTCGGGGTGGTTTCTGGCGGCGGCCGTGATGGTGACGCTGCCGCTTCGGTGGCAGATCATGCGGCCCGTTTCGGCGTTCACCGATGCGATTTCCGGATCGGAGGATGAGAAGACCACGCCTTCGTTCTGGTCGAACGGCTCGACCGAGACCAGCAGGTTGTAACCGACTCCGGCGTAGGCATTCATGGCCGGGGCGGAGAATACGATCGACTCGATGTCGATCGGGATCTGATCGACGACCGTCACCGCGAAATAGGTTTCGATGCCGCTCACGTAGATCGAAATCATGGTGATGCCGGCTTTCTGGGCCGTAATGACGCCCTTGGGGCTGACCGTCGCCACTTCGACGTTCGAGGAATAGAAGAGCTCCGCCAGATCGGTGGCGTTTTCGGGCAGCACTTTCACTTTCAGCGCAACGTCCCTCGTTTCGCCGACCTCCATGATGAGGCCGCCGCTCAGCTCCTCGTCGAGCACGACGCTCTCTGCGGGAACCTCCATCGTTCCCGGTTCGGGTATGCCGTCTTCACAGCCGGCGCACAGCAGGGCCGCCGCGGCAAACAGACAAATGCTTATTTTTTTCATAATTTGAAAGTCGTTTTTTCGGTTGAAGATTCCGGACTCCGGCGGCGGACCGTGCTGCCGCCGGAGCCGGAACCTGTGCCAGAGCCGGTACCTCCGCTTCCGGAAGAATCGCCGGAGCCGGAATTGCCGTCAGGTGTAGTTGTTGAACCGGAATTTGCATCAGAACCCGGCGTGGTCGCACCATCCTTCTTCGAATCATCGGCATCCATATCTGCCGCATCTTTTTTCGGATTCAGGATATCCGTGATCTTATCCAGGATGTTGTGACCTTTGCAGGTCGCACTTGGCGGAGCATAAGCGGAATCTTCCGTTGTGCCCTCGCTTCCGGCCGGTCGTTTGACAAAGATTTTCGTTGTCGTGGTACAGGTCGCAGTCGGGAGCAGTCCGGTGGAAGAGCAGACCTTTACAGCCGTGTGCACATCGCAGCTCTTGGTCGGTGTCGTGCCTTTTGCAAAATATTCCGTGTAAGCCATGGAGCCTCGCGGATCTCCGGTGCAGACACCATCCACGGCGAGCAGTCCGGATTTCTTACATACATAGGCAGTTTCCACACTGTCCGGCTGTTCAAACTGTCTGACCGAAAGATTTTCGTGAATGCGGCTCATGATCGCAGTCCACAGTTTTTTGTGATACGTGTGGTAAAGATCGCCGGACGGGAGCGTATCGTGGTTGTCATAGCCGCCCCAGACCGTACACGTATAATACGGGCTGTATGCGGCAAACCAGATATCACGGTCGTCCGAAGTCGTACCGGTCTTGCCGGCGATCGGCATCTCGCCGAGGCTGACATCGGAGGCTGTTCCGCCGGCTTTTACAACATCCATCATCGCCTGTGTCAGCAGGAAAGCGGTGCTGTCCTTTAAAACCGTCTTTTCTTCCGGAGTGTTGTCAATGATCACTTTTCCTTCGGAATCCTCGATACGGGAATAAAACTTCGCTTCGTTGTATTTGCCGCCGTTAGCGATCGTTGCATAGGCATCGCACAGCTCGATGTTTACGACACCGTCCGTGATACCGCCAAGAGCCAGCGGCTGGCGTACGTCCAGATTTTCATCATCGTAAAGTGTGCTGATGCCGAGAGCTTCGGCATACTCAAAACCAAGCCGCGGTGTGATCTCGGTCAGACATTTGACTGCTACTACGTTAATTGAACCTGCGATCGCCTGACGGATCGTAGTCAGTCCGGTGTAGGCATTTTTACCTGCCCAGTTATTGACCGGGACACCGTTTGTGTAATTGTAAGGTGCATTGTCGAATACCGTAGCAAGCGTCATATTCTCGGCATCAAGAGCCGGAGCGTATGTGCTGACGATCTTAAAAGTCGAACCAGGCTGTCTGCGGGTTTCCGTGGCACGGTTCAGCGTCAGGCTGGCTTCCTTTTCGCCACGTCCGCCGACGATCGCCTTCACATATCCGGTCTCATTGTCGATGATCACGACAGAGGCCTGTGGCTGCGGAACAAGAGAAACACGCTCGCCAAGCACAGTATCGCCTTTTTCAACCATGGCGTTTTTGTAAGTCTCTGCGGCAGCTTTTGCAGATTCCTCATCGTCAAACATCATGTTAAAAGAGCTGTCCTGTTTCTGGAACCAGCTGCGGAGCATTTCACTGCTGTAATTGATAATCTCGCCGTCGGATTTCTGGATACTCAGAGCATAATCGAGACCGATCAGCGTCACCGAAGGATAATTCTCCGGGTTGGCAAACTCCTCATCGCAGATTTTTTGAATCTCTTCATCCTGATTGGAATAAATCTTCAGACCGCCGGAGTAAACAGCTTTGTAAGCCTGCTGTCTGGTGTATCCCTTGACTTCCACAAGGTCATCCATGACCTGTTCGATCAGAGCGTCCGTATAGTAACTGTAAATAGAAACCTCGTCCGTCTCCTGAGCCGTTTTTTGGATACGGGAATACACATCGTCCGCAAGGGCATCCTGCTGCTGCTGTTCGCTGATATAGCCCTGATCGACCATTTTCTGAAGAATGATCTTGCGTCGCTTTGCATTCTCATCCGGATTGATGATCGGATTGTACAGCGTCGGATTCTGTGTAATGCCGGCAATGACCGTAGATTCCGAGAGATTCAGCTGAGATACATCTTTATTAAAATAGCGTTTGGCAGCAGCCTGTACGCCGTACGAGCTGGCACCTAAGTTGATCGTGTTCAGATAATCCTGCAAAATCTGGTCCTTCGACATCTTTTTCTCCAGCTGCAGAGCCAGATACTGCTCCTGGAACTTACGACGCAGCTTCTGAGAAAGAGCCGTCTGCGTCACCCAGTCCGTAAAAACATTATTCTTGATCAGCTGCTGCGTGATCGTACTGGCACCCTCTGAGAAATCCCCACTGGTGATGCCGATCACCGCGGCACGGGCGATACCCTGGATATCGATGCCGTGATGCCTGTAAAAACGCTCATCCTCGACGGCAACGATCGCATGCTGCAGATCCTCCGGGATCTGATCCAGCTTCACAAGAATACGGTTGGAAGTTGATTCGGCAAGCTTCTGGACCGGTTTATTGCCGGTGTTATAGATGTAGGTGGCCGATTCTGCCGGTGCAACCGAGAGAGAATCGATGTTAGGGGCACTGGCGATCAGCCCTTTGATCATGCCGACACCGGCCGCCGTGCCAAGGATGACGCAAAACAGCAGAAGTACCAGAAAAATCTTCAGAGCCGTAAGCGAAATACGCCTGAAGATCCTGGTTCCCGTTGGAATGCTCTTCTTGCGGGCAACGTGGTTTTTGTCAAAATTCATATAAAATACCTCCGAAAAAAGACAGTAAGTTTTGCTATGTAAAAACGATAACGTTTAAAAAGCAGGATGTGCTACAAAATCATTCAAAATTCGCTCATTTTTCAGCGAAAAATGGCTGCTTTCTCATGATTTAACGGAACCCATGATGCCATACGGATTGTTCCGTACTGCGTACTTTCACAATCCTACCCAACATTCGCATATCGTGAAGCTTACGCTCCACTTTTATGCTCATATTTGGGCGGGTCATTAAGCCATAAAACCACTCCTGTGCAAGCACATCGTGGTTTCAGGCTTTTGACCCTGGCATCTTAGTATTTTATCACACAACTTTGAGGAAAGAAAGAGCAAAGGAGGATTTCTGCTGTTGCTTCTTTTGGGGGACTCTGGTAAGATAGCATAAGTATTACCGAATTCTGGAATTTTAATCGGAGGGTTTTGGCATATGAAAGAATATAAAATTGTCTATTGCGGCGGAGAGGGCGAGATCGTTGAGAAAAAATCACGTTTTATCGCGACCGTAAAGCCGGTGGACTCGGAGGAGGAAGCATCTGCATTTATTGCAGAGATGAAAAAGAAATACTGGGATGCCAGACATAACTGTTCTGCATTTGTGATCGGGGAACATAATGAAATACAGAGAAGCAGTGATGACGGGGAACCGGCAGGGACAGCAGGTCATCCGATGCTGGACGTGCTGCTCGGAGAGGGCATCCACAACACAGCCGTTGTGGTGACACGTTATTTCGGCGGAACACTGCTTGGAACAGGCGGGCTTGTCCGTGCGTATTCAAAATCTGTACAGGCAGGGCTTGCGGCCAGCACCGTACTTGAAAAGAAAAAAGGCTTTCTGCTGGCGATGGAAACCGATTATTCCGGGATCGGTAAGATCCAGTATCTGCTCGGACAGAGAGGGCTTCTGATCACAGATTCTCAGTATACGGACAAAGTGACCGTCGAGACTCTGGTTCCGCAGGAAGAGCTTGTCTCTGTCAAAGAAGAGATCACAGAAGGGACGAACGGCAAGACGGTCTTTGCAAAAGAAGAACCGGTTGCCTATGCATTTGACGGGAAAACACCGGTCTTTTTCTGAGAAGGGAAAGGACTGCTTGCAATTTACAGGGGTTCGACGTAAAATATAAGGGATTAATTCGGAGGAAAATAATTTATGAGTGACAAATGTAATGCTCCGGTAGGAGTTTTTGATTCCGGCGTTGGCGGTCTTACGGTGGCTCGTGAGATCATGCGAAACCTGCCGGAAGAGAATATCGTATATTTCGGGGACACAGCCCGTGTTCCTTATGGAACAAAATCAAAAGATACGGTGCTGCGTTATTCCAGACAGATCATCCGCTTTTTAAAAACACAGGATGTCAAAGCGATCGTGATCGCCTGCAATACGGCAAGTGCCTATGCACTGGAAGATGTGGAAAAAGAACTGGATATTCCGATCATTGGTGTAGTAAAGCCGGGAGCGAAAGTAGCATGCGAGGCAACCCACAACAAAAAGATCGGTGTCATCGCCACAGAAGCAACAATAAATTCGGGAATTTATTCTTCTTATATCACCAGACAGGACCCGCAGATCCAGGTGATCGGCAAGGCATGTCCGCTGTTTGTGCCGCTCGTAGAAGAAGGATGGCTGAAAGACTCGGTGACATTTGAAGTTGCGGGCAGATATCTGCGGGAACTGATGGAGCAGGACATCGATACCCTGATCCTTGGATGCACCCACTATCCGCTTCTGCGTTCCACACTGCGTGAAATTGTCGGAGAAAAGGTGACACTGGTCAATCCGGCTTATGAGACTGCACGTGAGCTGAAACAGCTTCTTGCAGAAAAAGGACTGACAAACATCCAGTCTCAGGAAGAAGCACGTAAATATCAGTTTTATGTCAGCGACCAGGCAGATAAATTTATGAGATTTGCAGATTCGATTCTGCCATTTGATGTAAATACCACAAAGAAGATCAGCATAGAGGAGTACTAAATGACAAAAGATATAATGCTCCGCATCAGCGGTGTACAATTTCCGGATGGAGAAGAAAACAGTGAAGAGATGGAAGTGATCACTTCCGGCAGCTACTTTGAAAAAGACGGCCGCCATTATATCAAGTACGATGAAGTACAGGAAGATTCCAATGAAGTGATCCGCAATCTTCTGAAAATCGAAAACGGCAGTCTGGAACTGACCAGACGCGGGATGACAAACGTGCATATGGTGTTCGAAAAAGACAAAAAAAGCGAATCTTATTACGACACCCCATTTGGAAGATTCCTGGTCGGGATCTCCGCAACACATCTGGATGTCAGCGAAAAAGAAGACAGCATTGATGTGCGGGTAAAATACGCACTGGAGATCAACAGTGAGTATATTGCAGACTGCAGTATCAGCATCTGTGCAAATTCCAAATAAAAAGTGCATCCATATCTCTCGATATGCATGCACTTGAAAGTTTTTATTTCTTCTTTTTCTTTCCCTTGGAATCTTCGGCAGCAGATGCATTGAGCTCTTTTGACTTGCGAAGAAGCTTTTCGGAAAGACGGACACGCAGGCTCTTTTTCTGCTGCGGTGCCTCAACTCGTCCGCCGCGGACACTCTTGATCTCAGTTATGTAGATACCGCTGACAACAGCCTTGATCTCTTTCTTTACCGGAATAGAATCAAAAATAGTTGTTTCGCTGATCAGCGTCTGGATCTTAGGACCGATCTTTGCTTTGACAACCGGGATCTTCGTACGACGCATATACCACGGTGTCTGATCGATGACGATCTGAGGAAGACCGGATTCCTTTAGTTTGAGGCGTTTCTTATCAATAATAAGCATAGAGACGACCTGACGAGTCGCTTCGAGCTGTTCCTGTTGTGCGGCCTGTTTTTTCTGTGCTTTCTGTCCAAAGTAATAAAGAAGTGCAAGTGCGATTACCAGCACGAGCAGAATTACAATGAGGACATTCCAAAATGTAGACATAGTACACCCTCCTAAATAAGTTCATATATTTCAATATTGTACCATTTATTTGCAGAAAGTGCAAGAAGCGGTACCGAATAATTACAATTTTATGAATATCATCAATTTAGGGTGGTAATTTCTATTATAGATGTGATATTATTATGATTCGAGGGATCAATGGACATAAAATGTATGCTTGCATACAGTTTTATGTCTATGGAGCCCGTAAAAACATGAGAAAGTAGTCCGCCAGGACGGATTTCGAATGTTTTCAGGATTGCGGGAGCATGAAATGCGGAGCAATCCGTGGAATCATAATAATGCAAGGTGGCCAGAGTATGACTTTGGAACCCGTAAAAACATGAGAAAGTAGTCCGAAGGGCGAATTTATCACCAGTGTGGAGGGGAATATGAACGAAAGTGAAAAACAGAAGCGAGCGGATGCCCGCAAAAAAAGAAAAAGGCGACAGATGTTTATAGGGAGGATGATCATAGTCGTTCTTCTGTTCATCATCCTTGGCCTGTGTGCATTTCTTGGAAAAGATATGCTTGAAAAGAAAAAGCTCCGGGACAACCGGGAGCAGGCAGCGACCAGTGCTGAAAGTGAGAGTACGGCAGATACCGCAGGCACAGAGAGTGCAGCCGAGACAGAAACACAGGCACAGAAAAAAGAAGACGATATCATGTCTCAGGCAGAGTTAAAGGCAGCACAGTATGATTATGACGGTGCAATTGAGCTTTTAAAGGCATCTTCTGATTTCGCAGACAGTCAGGATATGCAGGATAAAGTGGCAGAGTACGAGCAGGCAAAATCGGAGCTTGTAGAATATCCACTTGACCAGGTGACGCATGTATTTTATCATACATTAATATATGACACCTCGAAAGCATTTGATGGTGATTCCAAAGAAGCCGGATATAATCAGGTTATGACTACCATCGATGAGTTCAACAAGATCACACAGTCTATGTATGACAAAGGATATGTGATGGTAAGTCTGCATGATATGTGTACGGTCAATGAAGATGGTACCGTATCACCGGGCAAGATCATGCTTCCGCCGGGCAAAAAGGCATTTGTCCTTTCACAGGACGATGTCAGTTACTATCATTATATGGATGGTGATGGCATGGCAACGAAGCTGATCGTGGATGAAAATGGCGATATTAAAAATGAATATAAAGAAGATGACGGAAGTATATCAGTAGGCGATTACGATATGGTGCCTCTGATCGATCGCTTTGTGGAAGAGCATCCGGATTTCTCCTATCACGGACATAAGGGAATCATTGCTCTGACCGGATACAACGGTATACTCGGTTATCGCACCGATATCGCATACAAGACAAGAAAAGACCTGGATGAGTACCAGGAGAAATTCTTCGAAGAGAACCCGGATTTCGACAAAGCAGCCTGGAAAAAGGAAAGACAGCAGGCGAAAAAAGTGGCAGATGCCATGAAAGAAGAAGGATGGGAGTTTGCAAGTCATACATGGGGACATATCAATGTTGGCGAAGCAAGTCTTGAAAGACTGCAGACCGATACACAGAAATGGCTGGACTATGTAAAACCGCTTGTCGGAGACACCAATGTGATCATTTTTGCCTTTGGTTCCGACCTTGGCGACTGGCAGCCATACACATCAGATAACGAAAAATTCGCTTATCTTAAGAGCATGGGATTTGATATTTACTGTAATGTAGATTCCACGCAGTACTGGGTACAGTTTGGAGAAAATTATATGCGTCAGGGAAGAAGAAATCTGGACGGCTACCGTATGTATTATAATCCGGAAATGCTGGAAGATCTTTTTGATGCCGGAGAAGTCTTTGATAAATCAAGACCGACACCGGTACCGGAAATGTAAAGCGACGCAAGATCTGAAAGGAGAAACAACTACAATGAAAAGAAAAGTAATCGCAGCCCTGCTTCTTGGCATGGCGATCACCGTGACAGGATGTTCAGGAAACACGACAAAAGATACAGACACCACAACCGAAGCAGCATCGGATGCGTCTTCTGAGACAACCGCAGACAGCTCATCTGAGAGTGAAGCAGCAACAGAAGCAGCAGAACGCCCGGACTACAAAGCACTGGATTATGTCAAACTGGGAGACTACAAAGGACTGGAAGTAACACTGGCATCCACCGATGTCACAGACGAAGAAGTCGAGCAGCAGGTTGAGACAAACTTAAACAACAACGACAAATCCGAAGAGATCAAAGAAGGTACTGTAGAAAACGGCGATGTGGCAAACATCGACTACGAAGGAAAATTAAACGGAAAAGCATTTGACGGAGGCACAGCAAAAGGCTACGACCTGACGATCGGCTCCGGCAGCTTCATCGACGGCTTTGAAGACGGACTGATCGGCAAAAAGATCGGAGATACCGTAGATCTGAACCTGACTTTCCCGGAAGATTACAGTTCCACCGACCTGGCAGGCAAAGAAGTTGTATTTACCGTTAAGATCAATTCCGTAAAACGTGCACCAAAGCTGACAGATGAGCTTGCAGCGGAAATTTCCAATAATGAATACAAAACAGCAGAAGCATACAACAACTATATAAAAGAAGACCTGGAGAAGACGAAAAAAGAAAACCAGCACAACCAGGAACTCAATGATCTGGTAGCACTTGCATACCAGAATGCAACCGTAAACGATTATCCGCAGGAAATGATCGATTATCAGCTGGAGCAGGTTACCTCCTATTATAAATCCTACGCAGATCAGTATGGCATGGAATATGCAGATTTCCTGAAACAGCAGGTAGGCATGACGGAAGAAGAATTTGTAAAGCAAATGACAGAAACCGTAAAACAGAGCCTTGGCCAGGAAATGGTACTGCGTGCGATCGCAGAGACAGAAGGCGTTGAGATTTCCGATGAAAAATTCCAGGAAAAAGCAAGCGAATACGCAGCACAGATGGGATCTACAGACGTGGATGCATTTATCAGCCAGTATGGTAAGAGCACGATCATGGCAAGTATTCTGCAGGATGAAGCAGTGGAGATCCTTGAGAAAAACGCCGTTGTAAAAAATGCAGACGGTACACCGGCAGAGACAACAGCAGAAACCGAGACAGAAACAGCATCTAAATAAAAAAATGTCTGTAATGATCCGGTGCAGGTCGGAGCACTTGCTGCCGGGCCATTACAGGTGTTTCATAAGAAAAATTGTAATTGCGAAGTTACTGAGCATTACATAAGTAAAATAAGTGAGGAGGAAACTTAATGATTACGTTACAGGGAAAAGGTGTTTTTGGTGGGATCGCAATTGGAGAGATTGCTTTCTTTAAGAGAGATTCCGGTGTAGTACAGCGAAAAAAAGTAGAAGATCCGCAGGCTGAGATCCAGCGTTTCGAAAATGCAAAAGCAAAAGCCATTGAAGAACTCGGTGAGCTGTATGACAAAGCCGTTTCTGAAGTTGGCGAGAGCAATGCCATGCTTTTCCAGACACATCAGTTCATGCTGGAAGATCTGGACTATGTAGAAGCAATCGAAAACATGATCCAGACACAGTCTGTAAATGCAGAATATGCAGTCAGCGTTACCGGAGACAATTTCTCACAGATGTTTGCTTCCATGGATGATGACTATATGAGAGAGCGTGCAGCTGACGTAAAAGATATTTCAGCCCGTGTAGTGAAAATCCTTACCGGAGCAGGTGAGAGCGGACTGGTAACGGACAAGCCGGTCATTCTTGCATCAGACGATCTGGCACCAAGCGAGACTGTACAGCTTAATAAGGACATGGTATTGTCTTTTGTGACACAGGGCGGTTCTACGAACTCCCATACCGCAATTCTTGCAAAGACGATGAACATCCCGGCAATCATCGGTATCGGTGATGCACTGGATGAGAAATACGAAGGAAAAGAAGCCATCGTGGATGGAGCAAACGGATGCCTGATTATCGAGCCGGATGAAGAGACCATGAAAGAATATCAGGCAAAGAAACAGGAGTATCTGGCACAGCAGGAGCTTCTGCAGCAGTTCCGCGGCAAAGAGACCGTATCTTTGGACGGACAGAAAGTAAAACTGTACGCCAATATCGGAAATGCATCTGATATCGGAGCTGTGATCAAAAATGATGCAGCAGGCATCGGACTGTTCCGAAGCGAGTTTCTGTATCTGGAAAATGACAATTTCCCGACCGAAGAAGAACAGTTTAAAGTATATAAATATGTGGCTGAGACGATGGGACAGAAACAGGTCATCATCCGTACACTGGATATCGGAGCAGACAAGCAGATTGATTACTTCAACCTGCCTCACGAAGAAAATCCGGCAATGGGTTACCGTGCGATCCGTATCTGCCTGAAACAGCAGGATATTTTCCGTACACAGCTGCGTGCTCTGCTGCGTGCATCTGCATTTGGAAACATTGCCATCATGTTCCCGATGATCGTGGCACTGGAAGAAGTACTGCAGATCAAAGAGATCGTAAAGAGTGTTATGGCAGAATTAGATGCAAGTGGCATCCCGTACAACAAAGAGATCCAGCTTGGTATCATGATCGAGACACCGGCAGCAGCCATGATCAGCGATGATCTGGCAAAAGAAGTCGATTTCTTCAGCGTCGGAACAAACGACCTGACACAGTATACAACCGCTGTAGACAGACAGAATGCAAACCTGGAGGGATTCTACTATCCGCATCACAAAGGTCTGCTGCGTCTGATCAAAATGGCAGCAGACAATGCACATAAGAACGGCATCTGGATTGGTATCTGCGGAGAACTCGGGGCAGATATGGAGATGACAGAAGCATTCCTGGCAATGGGCATCGACGAACTGTCTGTATCACCGGCATGTGTTCTGCCGCTGCGTAAGAAAATCCGCGAGACTTCAGTCAAAGAAAGACAGGAAGAAATCTTAAAAAATGTGCTCTAAAATATTTTGTTTTGATTTAGATATGACACTTCTGGATCACAAGACTTTTCACATTTCCGAAAAAGTGCTTAAGGATCTGGAAGCACTGAAAAAAGAAGGTCATGTGGTAGCTGTCGCAACCGGTCGCGATATGGACAGTGAATTCAGCAAAGCATACAAAAAACAGCTTCAGCCGGATGCAATCGTCCACAGCAACGGCCAGAAAGTAACCGTAGGCGAAAAAAAGATCCGGGAAGTCTTCATGGATCCGAAGCTGATCGCCCGCATGATGGAGTTCTGCCGTGAGCATCATCTCTGTATCGGCATGAACATCGGCAAATACGGCTGCTATGTCAACAAAGAAGTGCTGATTGAGCATGAAAAGCGGATTTTCGGAGACGGAGACCGCGAGTACATAGACGAGTCCAACCTTCTGACACACCCGTTTTACGGACTGGCATACTTTGGCGATCCAAAAGGTACCGATCTGCTCCGGGAAGCATTTCCGGAAATCAAGACGCCGCTTTTTGCCGACCGCAGAGGGGCAGATGTCATCACAAAAGAAGTTTCCAAGGCAAACGGCATCCAGGCACTTCTGGACTATTACCAGAAAGACTGGTCTGACATCGTGGCATTTGGAGACAGCATGAACGATTACGAAATGATAGAGAAGGTAGGAAACGGCATCGCCATGGGAAATGCTGTGGATAAGCTCAAAGAAGTGGCAGATTACGTGACCAGGCCGATCGAAGAAGAAGGCGTGAGCTTTGCACTTCGCCATTTCGGTTATCTTTCGGCGGATCAGTAGATTATAAAGCAAGGTCAGATGTGCACTCATCAGGATGAGAATTCACAGTCTGACCTGCTTTTTTAGATATTTAACGAAGCTCTGCGATGCGGGTCACGCCGACATAGATCTCCTGGATTTTATACCAGGTGCGATAGTCCACAATACCGGTCACCGGAAGATTGAAAATATCCTGAAAAACTTCCACCGCCTTCTGTGTATCTTCTCCGTAAATACCATCTACGGCGATCCGCGGGATCAGAGGATAATTATTTGAAATCGCATTTAACTGTTCCTGCATCTGCTCCACTTTCGGCCCGGTTGCCCCGATGTCGAGATCGTATCCAGGCCAGGAAGAAGGAATCCCGGAAATCTCCTCCGCTGAATTGATGTAGATGTTGTCACCATAGTAGTAGCGGAGGATTTCTGTGGCTGTGTATCCCTGATCTGCCAGAGACTTTGAACCCCACTGTGACATCCAGTTCGGACAGCTGACACGTTTGCCGTCGCAGTATTGCGTCAGGATCGGCTGTTTGACGTTCGGGCGGGATAAATAATCGGCAAAAAGCTCATCCACAACCTCCGAGATACTCTCAAAAATATTTCGGCTGTAGATCCATTTGTGGTCAAATGCTGTCGAGGACGTGATCGTAAAATCAAATCCTTTATTGCGGTACCATTCCGTGTATACACGGTTTAAGGTAAACGACATGATCGCCAGCACATTGGCACGGATGGCGGCCTTCGGCCAGGTGGCATAGATTTCGCTGGAAGCCACATTTTTGATATAATCGCGGTAACGCACATAATAATCGCCCGCAGTGCTGTCCGTCGGGGCACCGTCGTGCACCACGATAAATTCCGGGATCACTACGCGGCTTAGGACGATCTCGCCGCTCTGCGAGAGAGGTTTGATCTCCGCTTCTGCGATTTTTGGCGGATAATCGCCATAGAGCGTGTGAGCCGGGATCACGACATTGTCATATGCTTCCGGGCCGGCGAGCGGTTTCAACCGGATATCCTGTAAAGCCAGCTGATTTGCGAGGATTTCCGCACCGGAGATCGTAAGCGGCTCATAGCCCGGAGCCGTGATGCGGAAATTGTACTCCGAGTAAGGCTGCATTTCGCCGGGACTTAAACTGTATTCCTCCGGCGGAGCCTCCAGCTCCAACGTATCCGTCTGTCCGACACTGTCCGTTCTGACTTCTTCCAGGATCTGATCCGGTTCTCCGGTGCTTGAAATATCGATCACGGCATCCTCCACGGGAGCAGCACGCAGCTGGGAAGTAACCTGTATCTGTAATTTTCCGGTAGCCATAGAACACCTCAAAAATTCCCTTGAAAAAGTATATGCAGAAGAACGGAAAAGATGCCAGAAAACAACTTCTGTGCCGACACATCGTGCTTTCAGGCTTTTGAACCTGACATTATTTGTATAACTAATCATAAAAATGCATAAAAATTCGCAAACAAGTACTTGCAATCTTGATTATCTTGTGGTAGAATCTTAACAATTTGAGCATTTATGTATCCAGGGCTGAGGGGGGCGTAGTAGGGACTTACTATTACGTACCCTTTTTTAGAGTCCGGGGTACAGACAAAGATACAATAACCATTGGATTAAACGCGAAAGGGGAAGACGAATGAAAGCATATTTGATTCTGGAGGACGGTACTGTTTTCACTGGAAAAAGTATCGGATCGACAAAAGAAATCATCAGCGAGATCGTATTTAACACATCCATGACCGGATATCTGGAGGTGCTGACTGATCCATCTTATGCAGGACAGGCCGTTGTGATGACCTATCCGCTGATTGGAAACTATGGCATCTGCTACGAAGATATGGAATCCGCAAAGCCATGGCCGGACGGATACATTGTTCGCGAACTTTCCAGAATGCCGAGCAATTTCCGCTGTGAAGGAACGATTCAGGAATTTCTGGAAAAACACGACATTCCTGGTATTGCCGGGATCGATACAAGAGCACTGACCAAGATCCTGAGAGAAAAGGGAACCATGAATGGCATGATCACCACCTGCGAATATGAAGATTTAAGTGAGGTTCTTCCGAAGATCGCAGCATATAATACAGGCAAAGTGGTAGAAAAAGTGACCTGCACAGAGAAATACGTCCTGGAAGGAAATGGACCGAAAGTAGCACTTCTTGACCTCGGTGCAAAGAGAAACATCGCCCGCAATCTGAACAGACGCGGCTGCGAAGTGACCGTATATCCGGCACTGACCACAGCAGAAGAGATCATAGCATCCAATCCGGACGGCATCATGCTTTCCAACGGACCTGGAGATCCGAAAGAATGTACTTCCATTATTGAAGAGATCCGCAAACTGTACAATACCGATATCCCGATCTTTGCAATCTGCCTCGGACATCAGCTGATGGCACTGGCAACCGGTGCGGATACGCACAAAATGAAATACGGACACCGCGGCGGCAACCACCCGGTCAAAGATCTGCAGACCGGCCGTGTATACATTTCTTCTCAGAACCATGGCTATGTGGTAGATACCGATAAACTGGATCCGTCCGTAGCAGTACCGGCATTTGTCAATGTAAACGACGGTACAAACGAAGGACTGTCCTACACCGGGAAAAATATTTTCACGGTACAGTTCCACCCGGAAGCATGCCCGGGACCATTAGATTCCGGTTACCTGTTTGACCGCTTTATGAAAATGATGGAGGTGTCAGAATAATGCCAAAGAATCCAGAGATTAAAAAAGTACTTGTGATCGGCTCCGGTCCTATTGTCATTGGACAGGCAGCAGAATTTGACTATGCAGGAACACAGGCGTGCCGTTCCCTGAAAGAAGAAGGCATCGAAGTCGTACTTCTGAACTCAAACCCGGCGACGATCATGACCGACAAAGATATCGCAGACCGTGTATACATCGAGCCTCTGACCGTAGAAGTCGTAGAGCAGCTGATCCTGAAAGAAAAACCGGACAGCGTACTGCCGACCCTTGGCGGACAGGCAGGACTGAACCTTGCCATGGAGCTCGAAGAAGCCGGATTCTTACGTGAGAATAACGTACGTCTGATCGGAACCACTTCCCAGACCATCAAAAAAGCAGAAGACCGCTTGGAATTCAAACAGACCATGGAAAAGATCGGTGAGCCGATCGCAGCATCCCGTGTCGTAGAAAACGTAGAAGACGGTATAGAATTTACCAAGATCATCGGATACCCGGTAGTACTGCGTCCGGCATACACCCTCGGCGGAAGCGGCGGCGGAATCGCCCATAACTACGAAGAACTCGTAGAAATCCTCGAAAACGGTCTGCGTCTGTCACGAGTAGGACAGGTTCTGGTAGAACGCTGCATCGCCGGATGGAAAGAGATCGAGTACGAAGTCATGCGGGATAGTGCCGGCAACTGCATCACCGTCTGCAACATGGAAAACATCGACCCGGTCGGCGTGCACACCGGAGACAGTATCGTCGTAGCACCTTCCCAGACCCTTGGCGATAAAGAATATCAGATGCTGCGTACCTCCGCCCTGAACATCATCAGCGAGCTGAACATCACCGGCGGATGCAACGTACAGTATGCCCTGAACCCGGAAAGCTTCGAATACTGCGTGATTGAAGTAAACCCTCGTGTATCCCGTTCCTCCGCACTGGCATCCAAAGCAACCGGCTACCCGATCGCAAAAGTTGCCGCAAAGATCGCACTGGGCTACACACTGGATGAGATCAAAAATGCCATCACAGGCAAAACGTATGCAAGTTTTGAGCCGATGCTGGACTACTGTGTTGTCAAGATCCCGCGTCTGCCGTTCGATAAATTTATCAGTGCCAAGAGAACACTGACCACGCAGATGAAAGCAACCGGCGAAGTCATGAGCATCTGCGACAACTTCGAAGGAGCCCTGATGAAAGCCATCCGCTCCCTGGAGCAGCACGTAGACTGTCTGATGTCCTACGATTTCACACATCTGGATGATGAGGAACTGACCAGACAGCTTGCTGTAGTCGATGACCGCCGTATCTGGGTGATCGCAGAAGCACTCAGAAGAGGCTTTTCCTATGATAAGATTCATGAGATCACCAAGATCGACAAATGGTTCATCGACAAACTGTGCATCTTAACAGAGATGGAAACAGCCCTGAAGACACAGCCACTGACGGCAGAATTATTAAAAGAAGCAAAACGCATCGAATTCCCGGACAACGTGATCGCACGCCTGACCGGAAAGACCGAAGAAGAGATCAAAGACATGCGTTATGCAAACGGCATCACAGCAGCCTACAAAATGGTAGATACCTGTGCCGCAGAATTTGCCGCAGAGACACCGTACTACTATTCTGTATTCGGCAGCGAAAACGAAGCCATCGAGACAAACGACCGCAAAAAAGTCCTCGTCCTTGGTTCCGGTCCGATCCGTATCGGCCAGGGTATCGAGTTTGACTTCTGCTCCGTACACTGTACCTGGGCATTTGCAAAAGAAGGATACGAGACCATCATCATCAACAACAACCCGGAAACCGTAAGTACCGACTTCGACATCGCAGACAAACTGTATTTCGAGCCACTGACACCGGAAGACGTAGAGAGCATCGTAAATCTCGAAAAACCGGACGGAGCCGTAGTGCAGTTCGGCGGACAGACAGCGATCAAGCTGACAGAAGCCCTGATGAAGATGGGCGTGCCGATCCTCGGAACATCCGCAGAGAACGTCGATGCAGCCGAAGACCGTGAACTGTTCGATGAGATCCTGGAGAAATGCGGCATCCCAAGACCGTCAGGCCACACCGTATTTACCGCAGAAGAAGCCAAAAAAGCAGCAAACGAACTCGGCTATCCGGTACTCGTCCGCCCATCCTATGTACTTGGCGGACAGGGTATGCAGATCGCGATCAACGACGAAGATGTAGATGAATTCATCGGCATCATCAACCGGATCGCACAGGAACACCCGATCCTGGTAGATAAATATCTGGTCGGAAAAGAGATCGAAGTCGATGCCGTATGCGACGGCGAAGACATCCTGATCCCTGGTATCATGGAGCATATCGAACGTGCCGGAATCCATTCCGGAGACAGTATTTCCGTGTACCCGGCACAGAGCCTTGATGACCACGTAAAAGCAACAATCGTAGACTACACCAGAAAACTGGCACAGTCCCTGCATGTCATCGGACTGATCAACATCCAGTTCATCGTCTGCGGCGAAGACGTATATGTCATCGAAGTAAACCCACGTTCCAGCCGTACCGTACCGTACATCAGCAAAGTGACCGGAATCCCGATCGTACCGCTGGCAACCAGAGTGATCCTCGGCAAAAAATTAAAAGAACTCGGCTATCCGACCGGACTTGCACCAGAAGCAGACTATATCGCGATCAAAATGCCGGTATTCTCCTTTGAGAAGATCCGCGGTGCTGACATCAGCCTCGGCCCGGAAATGAAGTCCACCGGAGAATGCCTCGGTATCGCAAAGACCTTCAACGAAGCACTCTACAAAGCATTTATCGGTGCCGGCATCAAACTGCCGAAGCATAAAAATATGATCATGACACTGAAAGATGCAGACAAAGAAGAAGGAATCGAGATCGCCAGAAGATTCGAGAAGATCGGATACCGCATCTACGCAACACGAGGCACCGCAAAAGTCCTGCAGGAAGCAGGCGTAAATGCGATCCGCACCAACAAGATCGAGCAGGAGTCACCGAACCTCCTCGACCTGATCCTCGGCCACAAGATCGACCTTGTCATCGATACCCCGTCCCAGGGCGTAGAGCACTCCAGAGACGGATTCCTCATCCGCAGGACAGCCATCGAGACGGGCGTTAATGTCCTGACCGCTATGGATACCGCCAGGGCACTCGTGACCAGCCTGGAGAACACCGATATCAAGAAACTGACCCTGATCGATATCGCAACCGTGAAGAATATCTAAACAAAAAGATGATTACAGGGATCATTTTATACTCTGTACAGAGTATAAAATGATCCCTGTAATC
>OLSD01001286.1_pt1 | contig 21414 bp, 17 predicted proteins | sample 1672211 | NCBI WGS metagenome assembly OLSD01 (sample SAMEA3136659, study PRJEB25190) | human gut metagenome | reverse complement strand
CTGCTGCGCAAGGATGAGGGCGATCAGGTGGAGCAGGTGATGAAGCACCAGTTCCACGTGGATGTGCGGCGTGTGAACGCCGGCGACCGGTTCCTGAGCAAGCTGGCCGGCGTGACCGAGCCGGAGCACAAGCGCAAGATCATCGGCGAGGAGTTTATCCGCGTCTTCGAGGAGGAAGCCAAGAAGATCGGCGCCGTGGACTTCCTGGCACAGGGCACCATCTACCCCGATGTGGTGGAGTCCGGTCTGGGCGGCGAGAGCGTGGTCATCAAGAGCCACCACAACGTGGGCGGCCTGCCCGACTGCGTGGATTTCAAGGAGATCGTGGAGCCGCTGCGCCGCCTGTTCAAGGACGAGGTACGCAAGCTGGGTACGGAGTTGGGTCTGCCCGATGAGCTGGTGTGGCGGCAGCCGTTCCCCGGCCCCGGTCTGGCCATCCGCGTTATTGGCGAGGTGACGGAGGACAAGCTGGCCATCCTGCGGGACGCAGACGCCATCTTCCGGGAGGAAATGCGTCTGGCGGGTCTGGATCGCAGCACCAGCCAGTTCTTCGCCGTGCTGACCGACCTGCGCAGCGTGGGTGTCATGGGCGACGAGCGCACCTACGACTATACGCTGGCGCTGCGGGCGGTGCAGAGTCAGGACTTCATGACCGCCACATGGTCGCGCCTGCCCTACGAGCTGCTGGACAAGGTGTCCGGCCGCATCGTGGGCGAGGTAAAGCACATCAACAGAATTTGCTACGACATCACCTCCAAGCCCCCCGCCACGGTGGAGTGGGAGTAACCCTAACAACAAACAGCGCTGCCTGATTTGGAACCAAATCAGGCAGCGCTGTTCTGTTTGCTCTTTTACACTACCGGCTTATCAGCTTATAAGCCACAACGCGGGCATCATCCACGGCGATCTGTCCATCGCGGTTCATATCACATGTAAGCAGCTGCAGCACATTGCCGGCACCCGCGGTATCTGCATACAGATTGGCGTGGTACAGCTCGTAAATGTACTGCGCGTCATTGATATCCACCGTTCCGCTGCCGTTGACATCTCCGCTGTACCGCAGAGAGGTGGACGACCCGGTGCCAACTGTGATCTGCTTCCGAGTGGCAGACACCGTGCTGGGAAGGCTGTCCGCTGTCACCACCAGCCACACATAGGCGCCGTATTCCTGCGACCAGAACATAGGTTGGCTTCCGTAATACAGCCCCTTGCCGGCGGGCAGCGCCGTCCCCGGCACCGCCTTCAGCAGCACCACCTCGTCGCCGTCCCGTTTTACAAAGGTACTGGCAGTAACGCTGATCCGCGGCTGCTGGGTCTTGGTCACCGTCACGGTGATGATGCCGCCGGTCATTTCAGAGGCCGGGATACGATACCAGTTTTCGCTCTCCATGGCTTCAAAGGTCACAGTGCGGCCGCTTCGCTGGGCGCTGATGGTGTAGGTGCAGTCGTCCGTCGGATTGACAAAGAACTGGAATTCCTTGTCATTTTTGGCCTGATAACTACCCTTGCCGTCCATCACATCCGCCGCACCGCTGCCCACGAACACCACCTGCGTGGTACCGGACTGCGCCGCCTTGATGACGGTGATGACCACGTCTCCGGTGATCTCCCCGCCGGGGATGGTATAGGTGCTGCCGTTGGCAATGGGGTTCACAAGGCGGCCGCCCACCGTGACGGACACGGCGTAATCATAGTTGTTGGCGCGGCTCACAGAAAAGATATAGTCGTTGCCGAACGTCGCCTTTGACGACCACTGCACCACATCGTCCTGACCGCTGCCGGTCAGCTCTACGGTGTACGTCCGGGAAACGGGTTCAGAGGCATAGATCACCAGATTGCCGGTAACAGCGCTCACCGTGTACGTTCCGTCGCCGTTGTCCTCCACAGCGACCGCCTGCCCGCCCATTTCGGCGGTAAAGCCGTAGTCCATCCCTGCTGGGGCAGAGAAGGTGTAGTCCTGCCCCTTCAGGACGAAGCTTGCGCCGCTGATGCCCTCCACATCCGGCAGCTCCACGGCGCAGCCGCCCGCGTGGATGGTCACGGTGCTCGTCGAGATATCGGCGGCACGGGCATCCCTCAGCGCATTGACACCGCGATCCACATAGGCCTCCGTCAACGTCACCTGCGCATCGCCCACCGCCCGGACGTTAAACGTCACAACAAAAGACTGTCCGATTCTCTGTTCACCGTAGCCCGCGATGGTCAACGTACCGTTGCTGTCCTCCACGATCTCCGGCATGGCCTCACCGGCTGCTGCAATGGCTCCATAGCCCAGCCTCTCGCTGTCATAGCGCAGCACGAAGTGGTACGCGTTGTAGCTGTCGTCATTCTCATCCTGTGACGTCAGCTTCAAAGCGACCTTGACGCTGCCGCCCTCCGCATTGGTGGTATCGCTGTACAGCAGCGCGACACGAAAAAGCGCCGGCTCCTCACCCGTTACACGGGCAGGCAGCACGGCGCAAAGCAGAACAACGGCCAAAAGCACAGAAAGAATCTTTTTGGTAACATGTATCTTTTGCATTTGTGATCCACCCCTATCCAATCAGGAAATTCTCGCCTTGTAGGGTCCTGAGCGGCAAAATTCCCCCTGAATCCCGCAAAACCAACAAAATTCTAACCATATTATGTTATTATTTGCAAGACCTTTGCCGCAAATTAGATATAGAACTTGTCAAGCAGTTTTTGTGCATGTTGCACAATTTGCCCCAAATACGGTATATTGCGCTGCACTTTATTCTTATTCAGTCAATTATCAGCAACTTTTACGGTAGCATCCATCGAAAGACAATGCCGCTGACTTAAATTTTCACACAAACGCGCCCAGGGGTAAAGGCCTTTATCCGGCCTTCACCCCTGGGCTTTATCAGTCTGCCTCGCGGCAGGCTCTATTTGTTTGTATGGTTTACTTTTCCAACCTCACCGCACACACTATGCCGACTTAGCTTTCACGACCGGATCCTCTCCTTTTGCCCACCCAGGCCATACCGGTAAGGGATGTCAGGGCAAGCGCCGCATACAGGCCAATGCCCATATCGGCAGTTCGGGGAGATGTCTCACCGCTGAGCGTGAAGCTAAAGTTGGCTACATAGCCGTTGTCGTAGTAAACCGTGCCGAAGTGGTAGCCCCGTGCCAGCGTAGCTGACCCCGTTCGTGTGGCTCTGATTCGCACGCAGATCCCTCAAATCCCCCGCATTGCGTCAATTGCCCACTAATTTGTGGTTCCAGCGACCATGCTGTACCATACTTTTCTGAAAAAGGCAAGTGTCCTGCCGCAAATTTTTCAGTTTTCCCTTTTCGAAATGTTTTTCGTTCCGCCGCCATTGTGTCCCGTCCGAAAATATGGTATGCTGGGGAAAACAACAGACAAAGGAGCGCTTGATATGCGTCTGATCTCATGGAACGTCAACGGCCTGCGGTCGTGTCTGGGCAAGGGCTTTCTGGATTTCTGCGCCTTCGCGGACGCGGACATCATCTGCCTGCAGGAGACGAAAATGCGCCCGGAGCAGGCGCAGTTCGACCTGCCGGGCTACCACATGTTCTGGAACAGCGCGGACAAAGCCGGCTACTCCGGCACCGCCGTGTTCACCCGGCGGGAGCCGCTGTCCGTCACCTACGATTTCGGCGCGGACATCCACCGCCACGAGGGGCGGGTCATCACCGCCGAGTTTGAGGACTTCTGGCTGGTATGCTGCTACACTCCCAACTCCAAGGATCAGCTGGCGCGGCTGGACTACCGCATGGAATGGGAGGACGACCTACGGGAATACCTCCTGGAGCTGGACGCGGTGAAGCCGGTGGTCTACTGCGGCGACCTGAACGTGGCGCATCAGGAGATCGACCTGAAGAACCCCAAAACCAACCGGATGAACCCCGGCTTCTCCGACGAGGAGCGCGGGAAGATGACCCAACTGCTCTCCAGCGGCTTTGTGGACACCTTCCGCGCCCTGTACCCGGAGCGCACCGGCGCCTACTCCTGGTGGAGCTACCGCTTCCACGCCCGGGAGAACAACGCAGGCTGGCGCATCGACTACTTCATCGTGTCCCGGCGGCTGATGCCCCGGGTGAAAAGCGCCGACATCTGGCCGGAGATCACCGGCAGCGACCACTGCCCCGTGGTGCTGGAGCTGGCGGAGTGAGCGCCTGACAAACTACCACATACCGCCCGGCACCGGGCATAGGAGGAACACCATGGAACGGACATACATCGACACACTGGCGCAGCTCATCGCGCGCAGCCCCACCTGCTACCACGCGGCAGCCACCGCCGCAGAGCTGCTGGCGGCGGCCGGATATGCCCCTCTGGACGAGGGGCAGCGCTGGCAGCTGCGCCCCGGCGGGAAATATTACATGACGCGGGGCGGCTCTGCCCTGATCGCCTTCCGGGTACCGGAGCACGCCCCGGCGGGCTTCCGTCTGGCGGCGGCGCACGGGGACTCCCCCTGCTTCAAGCTGAAGGAAAATGCCGCCCTGCGGGACGGCGGCTATCTGCGGCTGAACACGGAGGTCTACGGCGGCCTGCGCATGTCCAGCTGGTTCGACAGGCCGCTGTCGGTGGCCGGGCGGCTGTTCACCGAGGAGGACGGCGTCCTCCGCCAGACGCTGGTGAACATCGACCGCGACCTGCTGGTGATCCCCAGTGTGGCCATTCACTTCGACCGCGCCGCCAACGACGGCGTCAAGTACCGCGCCAACGTGGACACGCTGCCGCTGGCCGGAAGCGATGGCGCGGCGGACATCCTGACCCTGGCGGCGGAGTCCGCCGGGCTGCGCCCGGAGGACGTGCTGGGCAGCGACCTGCTGGTGTACTGCCGCCAGCCGGGAACGCGGCTGGGCAGCAGCGGCGAGCTGTTCATGGCGCCCCGGCTGGACGATCAGGCCTGCGTGTGGGGCTGCCTGCACGGGTTTCTGGAGAGCAGCGGCGGCGCGCACCTGCCGGTATTCTGCCTGCTGGACAACGAGGAGGTCGGCTCCGCCACGCCGGAGGGCGCCGCCTCCACCCTGCTGCGGGACGTGCTGCGGCGCATCACTGGGGCGCTGGACGTGGACGAGGAGGGCTATCAGATGCTGCTGTCCCGCAGCATGCTGGTGTCCGCCGACAACGCCCACGCCATCCACCCCAACCACCCGGAGCTCAGCGACAAGGACAACGCGCCCCGGCTCAACGGCGGCATCGTTCTGAAATTCAGCGCGCCGCGCCGCTACGCCACCGACGGCGGCTCCGCCGCCGCCTTCCGCGCCCTGTGCCGCCGGGCGGACGTGCCGGTACAGACGATGGCCAATCGCTCCGATCTGCCGGGCGGCTCCACGCTGGGCAGCATCGCCGGCACGCTGGTGCCGGTCAGCGCCGTGGATATCGGTCTTGCGCAGCTGGCCATGCACGCGGCGGTGGAGGTCATGGGCGCAGAGGATTACCCCCGGCTCATCGCCGCCATGCGGCAATTTTATAATTTATAAGGAGTAGTCACACATGAAAAAGCCATCTGACAAGTCGCCGCGCCGCACCGGCGCGCAGCTGAAGGCCGCCATCCGCCGCCAGCCCACCGTGTTCGCCGTATACACGATCCTGCGGCTGATCGTGCTGGCCACGCTGGTGTCCTCCATCCTCCGCGGCGAATACGAGAGCGCCTTTATATGCCTGCTGGTGCTGGTGCTGTTCATGCTGCCGTTTTTCATCCAGCAGAACTTCGGCATCGAGCTGCCGTCCACGCTGGAGATCATCATTCTGCTGTTTATTTTCGCGGCGGAGATACTGGGCGAGCTGAAATGCTATTTCATCACGTTCCACCACTGGGACACTATGCTGCACACCACCACCGGCTTCCTGTGCGCCGCCACCGGCTTTGCGCTCATCGACATTCTCAACCGCAACAGCCGCATCAAATTCCAGCTGTCCCCGATCTATGTGGCGCTGGTGGCCTTCTGCTTTTCCATGACGGTGGGCGTGCTGTGGGAATTCTTCGAATTCGGCATGGATCGGCTGTTCCAGATGGACATGCAGAAGGACACCGTGGTCAACTCCATCACCTCGGTGATGCTGGATCCCACCAACAGCAACATTCCCGTCACCATCGACGGCATCACCTCCGTGCAGGTAAACGGGCAGGAGCTGGGCTTCGGCGGCTATCTGGACATCGGCCTGTACGACACCATGAAGGATCTGTTCGTGAACTTCATCGGCGCGGTGGTATTCAGCACCATCGGCTACTTCTACATCAAGCACAGAGGTCACGGCAAGCTGGCTAAGGCGTTCATCCCCACCATCACAGACAAGGCGGACGGCGCCGCGCCGCCGGAAAACACAAACTGACAGACGCAAGCGCCGACCCTCGGACATATCCGAAGGCCGGCGCTTTTTTATCTCCGCTTATTCCTCTTCCTTGCGTCTGCGGCGCAGCAGCTCCAGTCCCGTCAGGGACGTTACCGCCGCCGCTGTATAGACCGCGATGCCCGCGTCGAAGGTGGTGGGGCTGCTCTTGCCGCTGCCCACGGTGAACGCCGCGGTCAGGCTCCCGCTGTCCGTCAGGACGGTGAGCGTATGCCCGCCCTTGGCCAGCCTGTTCAGGTACGATGCCTTGAGATACAGCTCCACGGGATAGCTCCCCTCGACGGTGTAGCTGCCCCTGCCGACCGTCCTGCCGTCCACCTGTACGCCCGTGATCCCGGACACGGCGGCGCGGAAGATCAGCCCGTAAACGCCGCCGGAATACTCCGTCCCGCTGGGCGGGTTGGTGCCGTTCCGCACGGGATAGAGGCTGGGCGCGTAGTACACCCGCCGCTTGGCGATGACCGTATCCTCCTGCTTGATCTCGTCCTGCGCGGCGGCATCCTTATAATACTTGCCGCAGCCGCCGCAGTGCCAGTATTCGATGTTGCCCTCGGCGGTCCTGGTCGCCGCCTTGGCCGGGACGTGCTTGAGGTTGGCGTGGTTCTTCGCGTCAAGCTTGCCGTAGGTCTTTCCGCAGACCGCACACTTGGCCTTGTCCTTGCAGGTCGCCGTCCCGCCGGAGCAGTCTTTGGTTTCGGAGCCGGTGCAGCCGTCTACCGTGCATCTGCGAGTGTGCGTGCCGTCACCGTTGGATGTCCATTCACCGTAGGTATGCCCGTCGTTGATCGTTACGGTCATTTCGGCGGTGTTGCCCGCCTTATCGGTGACAATGATTTTCTGTTCGCCGTTTGCCGGAGCAAGGGTAAAGCCGCCGTTTTCGTTAAGCGTGACCGCCGCGCCGTTTACGGTGACGGTATCCACATATTTCTCGTTGATCGTGACTGTCTGTGCCTTGCAATAGGTCTTGCCGTTCTCTATGCCGCCGATGACCGGCTGAACATTATCAAGCGTTATGCGGTCGGAGCGAAGGTATGTTATGTTCAGGCTCGCATCAACAAGCATGGCATAAACAATATACTCCCCGTTGGGGTCTATGTGGAACGGCTCCTCGTATCCGCTGAATACGAGAGATTGAAGCTCCGCCTCGGAGAGATCCTGATGGGTCACCAGATAAGAGACTAACACGGTTCCGCTGTTGTCGGCGGCGGTGATCGTCACCGTCTGCGTGTCCTTAAAGAACAGCCCGAAGGTGATGTTGTTGAGGAACGATTTCCAGCTGTTCTCGCTGATTTTGATTTCGCCCGTGGGCTTTTCGCTGTCTTTCCACCGCGCGGTGACCGTGATGTTTTCCGCAGGCATAGTTGTCGGGAATGTTTTGTCCCAGCCCATGAAGGTATATCCTGTTTTTGTCAAATTCGGAGCAGTAACAGCTGTTCCGAAGTCCTGCCTTATGATGGTATCGGCTTCGCCGTTTTCGGGCTTGATGGTAATGGTGTACTGATTAACTGTCCACCCGGCGTACAGTCTCAGTTCCCCAGTCACCCAGTCGTCGAAATTCCACGCCTGTGTGAAGGCGCTGTCCGTATACCAGCCGGTAAAGGTGTACCCCACTTTGGTGGGATCGCTCGGCTTGGCAATGGGTGTGTTAGTCTTGTGCAGCACTTCGGTAGACCCTGTCATCGTGCCGCCGCATGTGTTGAAATAGACCATACGTGAGGGAGCCACCGTCCACTGTGCGTACAAAGTGATGTTTCCGTCCTTATCGTACGCGCTTGTGCCGTTGCCGTCGCTGTTGCCGTAACATTTGCCGCCCACCATGGCATCATACCAGCCGAGGAAGACATAGCCCTCGCGCCGCGGCACGGGCATATTGGCAAGCGGCTTGCCGTAGGTGGCGGTCATTGTCTTTGTTGTTACCTCGCTGCCGCCGGTGCTGTCAAAGGTCACCGTGTAGGTGTGCGGTATCAATTTTGCGGACAATGTGATATTCTCGGTGACGGTATCTTTGGTGAAATCCCACGCCGTGCCGTCGGCCTTATTCCACCCGCCGAAGGTGAAGCCATTCACTTTCGGCTCCGTGGGCTTGACTGCCTTCTCGTCCTTCTGGACGATCTGGATGGCATAGGGTACGCCCGCCTGCCCGTCCTCGTAGGTCACGGTGCAGCAGCCACCGGCGACGGTGCCGGGGTACCCGGCGTAGAACGTGCCGCCCGCAAGGATGCCCCGATAATTGGGGCGGAAGTCTGATCTATCCCTGTTGTCCACTTCACCGTAAAAGGAGCCGCCGCTGATCGTGCTATAGAATGCGTTGGTCACCTTACCGTAAAATGTACCGTCGGCGATCAGGCCGCCGTTTCTGCCATCAAGAGCCATTTCCCCTTGGCCAGAGACATAATAGTTGTACCCGTTTGCCACCGTACCGTAGAAGATGCCGCCGCTGATCGTAGTATCGGCCTTTTTTGAGCCTTTATAGTTTGCAACCGGGCCGTTGAAGGTGCCGCCGGTGAGCTTATCTTCATTTATTACCGTGCCATTGAATGTGCCGCTTCCGGCGATGGTGCCCCTTATATTTCCGATTGGAGCGTTCACTGTGCCGTCCGTCACGGTGAGCGTGCCGCGATTCTCAATAAGCACGCCGCCGCCCACGGTAGGAGTACCATAGAGATCGACACCCATTATGCCGCCGGTAATCACGCCGCCGGAGACGGTCTTATCGCCGTTTTCATCCGGCACCCACGTGCCGTCCTGGTTTATGCGGAACTTCCGTTCGGTCTTTGTTTCCGCGCTGTCCGTCAGCGTCAGTGTAGTGTTCTGACCTGACACCGTGATGAAGCTGTTTTCTCCGGTGATCGTCAGCACATGGCCGTTCAGATCCACGGTGACATCGCGGGTGATCTTCAGCCCCGCCGTAATGGTGATGTCCGCCGTCAGCCGGACCACACCGTTGGCGCTGTCCGCCAGTGCGGCGGTCAGCTCCGGCTCGTTTGAGACCTCCTGAGCTTTGAGTGTCCAGCGAGCCGTGAGGGTAATGTTCTCGGTGACGGCAGTGGTGAAGTCCCACTGCGCGCCGTCGGAGGTGTACCAGCCGTCAAAGGTGTAGCCGTGCTTGGCGAGGTCGTCAGGACGCGTCGCGGGGTTGCCGGAGGGCAGAACCTGCTTTGCGTATTCACTGTCGCCGTCCTTGTAGGTCACGATGACGCCGCTGATCTTGTTTCTGGGGTCTTTGATGCTGCCGTAGAACGTGCCGCCGGTGATCGTGCCGTAGTCGTTGACCACCTCGCCGTTAAAGGTGCCGTCGGTGATCATGCCGCTGTTGACCACCCTGCCGTTAAAGGTACCGCCGCTGATCGTGCCCGTGTTTTGCACCGAGCCGTCAAACGTGCCGCCGCTGATGACACTTCCGGTGTCCATACTCACGGCGTCCGTTTTACCTCCGCCAGCAGTACAGCCGGTGATCCTCACATTGCCGCTGATCGCAGGAGTTCCGCCGCTGTCAGAAATGCCGCCGCCATATGCAGCATCGCCCTCATCGCTGTCTTTTGCATGGCAGTCCCGGATCTCCGCCGTGCCGGAGAAATTGACGGTTCCTTCATTATATATGCCGCCGCCATAAGAATAACCTCCCACCGTCGTGCAGCCCGCAATACTGCCGCCGGACATGGTGAACGTGCCTCTATCAGCCACGAACACACCGCCGCCCCGCGCTTGAAAGGTGGCGGAGGCCGTACAGCCCACGATATTGCCGCCCTCCATGGTGAACTGGCCGCCGCCCTCCACGTACACGCCGCCGCCGTAAACAGATGTCCCGATGCTGCTGCCCGTGCCGCCGTAGATAACACCACCCTTGACGGTCTTTGTTCCGTTGGTTTCATCCAGCACCCACAGGCCGTCATCGTTGGGGGTGAACTTATGCTCCGCATCGGGTCGGCTGTCCTTGATGGTCAGGTGTACGCCGTTTTCCACCTTAATGCCGGTCATTTTCAGCACATAGCCGTTCAGGTCGATAACGAGGTCAAAGGCCACGTCCATGCTGCCGGAGTACTCGACATCGTTCAGCAGCTTGAGACTGCCGCCAGCGACCAGTGCCGCGTAAATGTCCTCAGGCGCCGTTGTCTCTCCGGCGGTGCCCGCCGCCATCGCCGCCGTGGACACCGTCAGCTGCGCCTCTCCCTGTACAAATTCCCGCACAGGCTCCTCCGGCTCCCCCGGCTCCTGCTCCTCCTCCGGGTCGCCGGGCTCTTCGCCCTCCCCGGTCTGCTCCTCCGGGTCGCCGGGCTCTTTTCCCTCCCCGATCTGCTCTGCCTGTTCGATCTCCGTTACCGGCTCCCCCACGGCTGCGTCCTCTGCCAGTGCCTGCACCGGCAGCAGCGACAGCGCCATGACCAGAGCCATCAGTACGCTTACGATACGTCGTTTCATAGTCCTCTCCTTTTTCTCCTCACGTCCCCGCGCTCTCCCGCGCGCACCTCAGTGGAACGAATTTTCGCCGCATGGCACGTATACCACCATTATGCCATACAATGCTGCAAAAAGCAAGAGGAAATGCATATAAAATGTACATAACTTACTTGTACATGACTTGTACATAACTTGTACGTAACTTGCACTGCAATTGCGCCTTCCCTCTCCCGCTGCCCGCCGCCGGGAAGGAAACGGAGTTTCCACCTTTGTCAATGTCATTTGCCGGAAACAATTGTCCCCTTCCGTGCCCATCAGCGGCTGATTTGTCCGCGCACACCTTGCATTACCGGCTGCGGCGGGATATAATCGATATGCAGGGTACCGCACAGAAGGAGCGTGACGGGTCATGTGGATACTGTTTGCATTCGGTTCGGCGCTGTTTGCCGGACTGACGTCCATTCTGGCCAAATGCGGCATCCGGGAAACGGATTCCACTGTGGCCACCGCCTGTACGGAGGCGAAGAAAGGAGTACACCATGCTGCACACCGTTCTGGCGTTTATACCGCTGCTGTTTCTGATCATATACGCGCTCAAAAGCCGCAAGATGGCGGACGCCATGGTGCTCGCCACCCTGCTGGCCATGGTGCTGGTACACCGGGAGCGGTTCATCACCGGCACCATCGAGGCCATGTACGCCACCCTGTCAAGCTCGTCCTATCAGTTTGCCCTCTGCGTCATCATCAGCTTCGGCGGCATGATCGCTCTGTTTCAGGCCTCCGGTGGGCTGATGGGCTTCCGCGACCTGCTGGCAAGGGTGGCCTCCACGCCCCGGCGCACGCTGCTGCTGGCGTGGCTTTTATCGGTGGTCATGTTTGTGGACGAGTACCTCAACGCGCTGACGGTGACCATCTCCCTGCGGGGCGTAAGCGACAGAAACCGCATCCCCCGCGAGCATCTGGCGGTGCAGACCAACATCATGGCCTGCTGCCTGTGCGTCACGGTGCCGTTCACCAGCTGGACGGCCTTCAGCGTGGGGCTGATCTCCGATTTCGGGTTGGGCTTCGATGATTATCTGCGCGCCGTGCCGTTTATGTTCTATCCGCTGGCTATGATACTGCTGAGCCTGCTGCTGGCGCTGGGCGCATTTCCCAAGGTGGGCGGGCTGAAGCAGGCGTACCGGCGGGTGGCGTCCGGCGGCGCGCCCTTTGAGCAGTCCGGCTCCGCGGAAAAGCTGGTGGACATCGCGGACGTGGACGAGGACAACGTCTCCTCCGCGTGGAACGCCATTATCCCACTGGCGGCGCTGGTGGGCGGCACCGTCCTTTTTGACAACGACCTGCTGCACGGCATCGTCATCGCGCTGGTGGTACAGTTCCTGCTGTATGTGCTCCGGAGGCGCATGACGGTGGGCGAGTATTTCAACCACTTTTTCGCGGGCGCCAAGGGCATGGTGAGCATCGCCATTGTGGTGGGCTTCGGCCTGATGCTCAGCGACGCCAACCGTGCGCTGGGGCTGTTCGACATTCTCATCAACGGCATCGGCAGCGCCGTGCCCGCGTATCTCATCGCGCCGCTGGCGTTCCTTCTGGTGGCGCTGACGGTGTTCGCCGTAGGCGGCTGCTGGGCGGTGATGACCATCGCCATACCGGTGTTCATCCCCATGGGGCTGGCGGCGGGAGTGGCCGCACCGCTGATGATCGCCGCCGTCATGAGCGGCGTGACGCTGGGGTACAGTCTGTGCTTCTACGCCGACGCGGTGCTGATGACCACCGCAGGCTCCGGCGTGTCCAACCTGACCATCATCCGCGCCACCACGCCCTACGCGCTGGCGGTGGGGGCACTGTCCGCCGCCGCGCTGCTGGTGGCAGGGCTGTAAAAAAAAGGAAGCGGTGCTGTGCACCGCTTCCTTTTTTTACTCAGAATTTCAGCAGGACGCCCACCAGCGCGGAAATGCCGATGAACACGATGGGGTGCCATTTCTTTACCACCGGCACCCAGTTGGTACACACCAGCAGCACCGCCGCCAGCGCGATGGCCGGCCAGTTCAGGGCGGCGAAGCCGGTCATGCCGCTGTGCAGCAGGGCGATGGGCACCACGGAGATGCCCGCCGCCGCCACCAGAGCGGTGGAGGCCGGGCGCAGGCCGTAGAACGCCGCGTTGACCCACTTACTGTCGCGGAAGGCCTTCAGGAACGCCGCCACGATGAGAATGACGATGACGGAGGGCGCTACCAGTCCGAGGGTGGCCACCAGCGCGCCGCCGACGCCGCCGGTGGTGAAGCCTACATAGGTGGCCATGTTCACGCCGATAGGCCCCGGCGTGGACTCCGACACCGCCAGCATATCCGCCAGCTGCGCGTGGGTGAACCAGCCGGTGCGGTCGGCCATATCCTGCAGGAAGGGTAAGGTGGCCAGTCCGCCGCCCACGGCGAACAGGCCGGTTTTGAAGAATTCCCAGAACAGTTGGAGGTACAGCATTATTTCGCCCTCCTTATAACGTTCTGGATGACGATGCCCAGCGCCGCAGCCGCAGCCACAAAAACGACGGGCGACAGGTCGGTGAGCAGCGCCGCAGCCAGCACCGCCGCGAAGATCAGCGCCGCCGGCCAGTCCTTGACGGAGCCCTTCAGCAGCTTCACCACGGCGTTGAAGATCAGCACGCACACGCACACACGGATGCCCGCGAAGGCATGCTGCACCCACGCCAGATGGGAAAAGCTGTTGATGACGCCCGCCAGCGCCGTAATGATGACAAGGGACGGGAACACGATGCCCAGCGTGGCCGCGATGCCGCCCAGGATACCGGCCTGCTTCTGCCCCACGAAGGTGGCGGTGTTCACGGCGATGATGCCGGGGGTACACTGGCCGATGGCGAAGTAGTCCACCAGCTCCTCATCCGTGGCCCAGCCCTTGTCCTCCACCACCTCGCGCTGGAGGATGGGCAGCATGGCCATGCCGCCGCCGAAGGTCATGACCCCCACCTTGGCAAAGGTGAGGAACAGCTGACCGAGAAGTTTTGCGTTCATGCTCGTATCACCTCATTCTATATATCCGTACAGTCCCCGCACCGACACCTCGCCGCTGCGGACTGTCTCCGTCTCGCCGTTTTCGTATCGCACCGTCAGGCCGAACTGCTGATCCACGTCCAGCGCCGCGGCCTGTCGGGACGCATCGCCCCGCAGCACCCGCACCGGCCGGCCCAGATTCACGCACCGGCGGCGGTATTCCTCCCGCCACGCCTGCGGATGGGGCAGCGCCTGCCGCATGGCCGTCAGCTGCTCCAGCAGGGCGTCCGCCAGCGCGTCCGGGGACACGCTGTACCCCTGCATGGCAAGGGAGGCGGCCATGTCCGCGATATCCGGCGGAAAGGCCGTCTGCGCCACGTTGACGCCGATACCCACCACCAGCCACTCCGCACCGCCGTCCGGCCGCAGGGAGGACTCCGTCAGGATGCCGCACAGCTTTTTCCCGTCCAGCACCACGTCGTTGCACCACTTGATCCCGCACACCGCGCCGCAGGTCTGTTCGATGGCGCGGCACACGGCCACCGCCGCCAGCGGCGTGACGGTGAGCAGCTGTTCGGCAGGGCAGCCGCGCCACAGGACGGACAGGTACAGCCCGCCCTCCGGCGACCGGAACGAGCGCCCCAGACGGCCTTTCCCGGCGGTCTGACGCCGGGCGATGACCGCCGTGTTGTCCGCGCCCTGCGCGGCCAGCGTTTTGCATACGTTATTGGTGGAATCCACTTCATCGCAGCGCAGGATGCTCCATGCCACAGGCGGCACCTCCCCTCATCGGAAACCCAATTCTACCACCGGGAGCCGTATTTGTAAATATAGTCTGTCGATAAATCCGCCCGGTCACAAATATCGGAGGGAAGGATATAGTATTTAATTTTGAGATTTTGCAGGCAGCTTGGCGGAAAAGTCCGTTCGGACTTTTCCGCCAAGCTGTATAGTTGACAGGTGCTGAGATTTTTAGTATCATCGGGGCAAAGAAAGGCACGGGAGGCGACCGCCATGAACAACACACGCAAGCTGGTATATACGGCGCTGCTGGCCGCACTGACGGCGGCGGGCGCGTTTATGCGCATCCCCATGGGGTACAGCTCCGTGACGCTGCAATACCTGTTCACCGCCATGGCGGGGCTGCTGCTGGGGCGGAAGTGGGGCGCGCTGAGCCAGCTGATATATGTGTGTCTGGGGCTGGTGGGGCTGCCCATTTTTACCATGGGCGGCGGCTTCGGCTATGTGTTCCAGCCCACGTTCGGCTTCCTGCTGGGACTGATCCCGGCGGCGTGGGTGGTGGGCGCCGCGGCGGGCGAGAGCCTTGACCCCCGGCGAATGGCGCTGGCGTCGCTGGCGGGTCTGGCGGTGCTGTATGCCGTGGGTATGCCCTATATGGCGCTGATCCTCAACGTCTACATGGGAAAGGGCATGACGCTGTCCGCGCTGCTGTGGGCGGGGATGCTGCCCTATCTGCCCGGCGACGCGGTGAAGATCATCGTGGCGGCGGGCGTGTGCCCGGTGCTGCGGCGGCGGCTGAAGCTGGCCGATGGCAGCCATAAGCAGGGTGAATGAGTTTGTGCAATACGAACAAAAGCACTTCTGTGCATCCGCCGCAGAATTGGAGCAGACATGTATTGCTTTTTGGCGGAGCGCCCCGTATAATAGGCAGGACAAATTGAGAGGAGGAACGTGCCATGACCTGCAAGACTGTTGTGAAAAAGCGGACGGACGCTCCTTCTGTTTTTGTTTCTGATATTGTTTCCATTTGACCGGTGTTTTTCACCGGTCATTTTTTTAGGCTGTTTGCAAGTAAAAGTCAACATACACAGAGGAACGAGAAAGAGAGGTCACAACACATGAACAAAAAACTCGGACACGACGCCATCTACGACGCGCGGGAGCTGGGCATACCCCGGATGCTCCTGCTGGGTCTGCAGCACCTGTTCGCCATGTTCGGCGCTACGGTGCTGGTGCCCATTCTGGTGACAGGCTACGGACTGCCCCTGTCCATCCAGACCACCCTGCTGTTCGCCGGTATCGGCACGCTGCTGTTCCACGTCTGTACCAAGTTCAAGGTGCCCGCCTTCCTGGGTTCCTCCTTCGCGTTCCTGGGCGGCTTCCAGGCGGTGGCCGATCTGAACAGCGGCAAGTTCGCCGCCATGACCGGCGAGGAGAAGCTGCCCTACGCGCTGGGCGGCGTGGTGATCGCGGGTCTGCTGTATCTGGTGCTGGCGCTGCTGTTCAAGCTGGTGGGCGCCAAGAAGGTCATGCGGTTCTTCCCGCCCATCGTCACCGGCCCCATCATCATCCTCATCGGCCTGAACCTGTCCGGCACCGCCGTGACCAACGCCTCCACCTGCTGGTGGCTGGCTCTGGTGGCCATCGCCATCATCATCGTGGCCAACATCTGGGGCAAGGGCATGATCAAGATCATCCCCATCCTGCTGGGCGTGGTGGGCGCGTACATCGTAGCGCTGATCGCCGGTAAGGTGGACTTCACCGCGGTGGCCGGCGCCGACATCGTGGGTCTGCAGAAGTTCGTCATCGCCAAGTTCGACGTGACCTCCATCCTGGTGATGGCGCCCATCGCCATCGCCGCCATGATGGAGCACATCGGCGACATCTCCGCCATCTCCTCCACCACCGGCAAGAACTTCATCGAGGATCCCGGTCTGCACCGCACCCTGCTGGGCGACGGTCTGGCCACCGCCTTCGCCGGTATGTTCGGCGGCCCCGCCAACACCACCTACGGCGAGAACACCGGTGTGCTGGCGCTGAGCCGCGTGTACGATCCCCGTGTCATCCGTCTGGCTGCGCTGTATGCCATCATCCTCAGCTTCTCCCCCAAGTTCGACGCGCTGGTGAACTCCATCCCCACGGCCATCGTGGGCGGCGTCAGCTTCGTGCTGTACGGCATGATCTCTGCGGTGGGCGTGCGCAACGTGGTGGAGAACCGCGTTGACCTGACCAAGTCCCGCAACCTTATCATCGCCGCGGTGATCTTCGTCTGCGGCCTGGGCTTCAGCTCCACCGGCGGCATCACCTTCACCGTGGGCGGCGCCGACATCACCCTGACCGGTCTGGCCATCGCGGCTCTGGCGGGCGTGATCCTGAACGCCCTCCTGCCCGGCAACGACTACGAGTTCGGCAAGAGCGTCGAGGGCGATGCCAGCGCCGACCTGGGCAGCTATTGATTCAAATCGATCCAACGGAAAAGCAGCGGGAGGGGCAAAGCCCCTCCCGCTGCTTTTTGGGGTTATGTACAGCATAGGGGGCGATGTGGGCATCGCCCCCTATGCCCCTGTCCTGTCATTGCGAGGAGCGCAGCAACGCGGCAATCCGTTCTCCCCAGCCCAAAGAGCTGGGAACGGCGGGACACATGGGTCCCGCCCTACAGGGTGCGGCGGTCATCCAGGGCGGACAGAGTCGTCCGCCCCTACAAACGTCTATCGGGGTTCCGCGCGGGACGTCGAGGACGCCGTGTCCTACGATGCTGCGATGAAGCGCCGCGCACAACGCCCTTTTTCTCAGCCGGTGGGGTTGCTCTGGTAGCCCAGCGCGGCGGAGATCATGGCGGCGGTGGCGCAGACCTGCTCCACCGCGGCGTGAAACTCCTCGGAGTGGACGCTGCGGAACATGCCGATGACGCCCACGGCGTAGCGTACCTTGCCCTCCACGGTGCGAACCGGCGCGGAGATGGAGCGCAGACCGATCTTGTACTCGCCGTTCTCGATGGCGTAGCCGTTGGCGCGGCAGATCTCCGCCTCCCGCAGCAGGGCGGGGATGTCGGTGATGGTGTGGGGCGTGAACTGCGTTATGACCTGTCCCCGCAGCAGGGCTTCGGCGGCGGTGCGGGACATGTGCGCCAGAAACACCTTGCCCTGCGAGGTACAGTAGATGGGCAGGCGGGAGCCGGTGTCCGACACCACCCGCAGGCCGCCCCGCGTCTCCACCTGATCCAGCGTGATGACGCTGCCGCCCTCGCAGACGGACAGCATCACGGACGCGCCGGTCTGCCGGCACAGGTGCTCCATATAGGGGCGCGCCACCCGGGAGATGTCCCATGAGCGCTCCACCTGCCGTCCGTACTCGAACAGCCGCAGCCCCAGCGTGTATTTTCCCTCCGGCGTCTGCGTCACCACATCGTGCAGGCGCATGGTGGTCAGCAGGCCGAACACCGTGCTCTTGGGATAGCCGCACAGGTCGGTCAGTTCCTTCAGGGACAGGGGTCTTCCCGCCCGGCTCAGTATCTGCAGCAGCTCCATGGCCTTGGCCACGGACAAGATGATGTTGCCGTCCCTCATGGGCGTCCGTTCCTTTCTCCGCCGGTGTGACTTACATTTTCTGAATGACCGCGCCCAGCCAGCGGCACATGGTATCCCCCGCCCGGTTGGCGATCTCCAGCACCCGGGCGTGGCTGTGCTTCACCGTCTGGATGCCGGTGGCCATATTGGTGATGCAGCTGACGGCCAGCACCTTCATGCCCATGTAGTTGCAGGCCATGGTCTCCGGCACCGTGCTCATGCCCACGGCATCGGCACCCATACCGGCAAAGGCGCGGATCTCGGCAGCCGTCTCGTAGCAGGGACCCATGAAGCCCATGTACACGCCCTCCTGATAGGCGACGCCCATTTCATTGGCGGTGCGCTTGGCAAGGTCACGCAGCTCCGCGCTGTACGGCTCGGTCATATCCGGGAAGCGGGAGCCGAAGCGCTCGTCGTTGGGGCCGATCAGCGGGTTGGTGCCCATCATGTTGATAAAATCGGTGACGAGCATCAGCACTCCCGGCGCAAAGCTGCGGTTGATGCCGCCGCAGGCGTTGGTCAGCACCACCTGCTCCACGCCCAGCAGCTTCAGGACGTAGAAGGGATAGCAGACCTCCTTCATGGAGTAGCCCTCGTAGAAGTGGAAGCGCCCCTCCAGCGCATAGACCTCCTTTTCGCCCAGCCTGCCCGCCAGCAGCGCGCCCTTGTGCCCCTCCACCGTGGACACGGGGAAATGGGGGATGTCCCGGTAGGGCAGCTCCTCCGTCTCCGTAAAATCGGCGGTCAGGTTGCCCAGGCCGGAGCCGAGCACCACGGCGATCTTCGGACGCTTGGTCATGTGCGAACGGATAAATTCCGCGCTCTGCTGCGCTTTTTCGTAGAGATGTTCCATTGCGATACGCTCCTTTTCTGTATCCGTGTCGGACGGCTTGCTTCCTTTATTATATTCGACAGCCGCAAAAAGCCAAGTACTTTCTGTAAAAAAGCCGGCAGTGGGAACAGCTCTCCCGGAATTTTGCGGGACGCTCTGCCGCCGCCTTTCTTCTTGCGCCGGAGCGCGGCGCGTGGTACAATACAGAAAAACGACGGAGGAACGCACTATGTATGAACTGATTCAGGCCAAGGGAAGCAGCTATTACATCGAAAGCCCCGCCAAGGTGGGTCTGGTGCGTCTGAACGACACCGAGGTGTGCCTGATCGACAGCGGCAGTGACAAGGACGCGGGGCGCAAGGTGCGTCAGCATCTGGACGCCAACAGCTGGAAGCTGACGGCTATCTACAACACCCACTCCAACGCCGACCACATCGGCGGCAACCAGTACCTGCAAAAGCAGACCGGCTGCCGTATCTATGCCCCCGGTATGGAGCAGTACGTCACCTGCCGCACGGTGCTGGAGCCCTCCCTGCTGTACGGCGGCTGCCCGCCCAAGGCGCTGCGGAACAAGTTTCTGATGGCGCAGGAGAGCGACGCCGCGCCCCTGACGGCGGACGTACTGCCGGAGGGCTGGGAGCTACTGCCCCTGCCGGGACACTTTCTGGATATGGTGGGCTTCCGCACACCGGATGACGTGGTGTATCTGGCGGACTGCCTGGCCTCCCGGGAGACGCTGGACAAGTACGGCATCGCCTTTCTGTACGACGTGAACGCCTATCTCGCCACGCTGGAGCGGGTCAAGGCCATGTCCGCCGCCCTGTTCATCCCCTCCCATGCGGCGGCCACGGAGGACATCGCGCCGCTGGCGCAGTACAACATCGACCGCACCAACGAGGCGGCGGAGCGTATCGCCGCCCTGTGTACCGGCGTGACCTTTGACGAGCTGCTGTCCGCGGTGTTCGCCGCCTACGGGCTGGCCATGTCCCTGCCCCAGTATGCCCTCATGGGCAGCACGGTGCGGTCGTATCTCAGCTATCTCATGGACGCCGGGCAGGTCGCCGCCCAGCCGGACGGCACCCGCCTGGTCTGGCAGAGAATATAGACAAACCCCTCCCGCCTTCTCTCCGAAGGCGGGAGGGGTCTTTTTCAGTTTGCTGTGGCCATGCGGCATTGGGCAGTGATCTGCTCCTTCAGCTGCCGCAGACGCGGACTGTCCGGGTCGCGGGGATAGGGCAGGTCGGTGAGGTCGAACTCGCAGATCGTGCTGTCCGGGTGCATGACCACGATCTTCTGTCCCAGCAGCAGGGCTTCCTCCAGCTGGTGCGTCACCAAAACGATGGTGCGGGGCAGGCGCTGCTGGATGGTCAGGAGCTGGGTTTGCAGCTCGGCGCGGGTCAGGAAATCCAGCGCGGCAAAGGGCTCGTCCATCAGCAGCAGCTGCGCCTGTCCCGCCAGCACGCGCGCCAGTCCCAGACGCTGCTTCATGCCGGTGGACAGCTCCACCGGCGTCAGGTCGGCGTAGTCCTCCAGCCCCACCATGCGCACGAACTCCGCCGCATGCTCATAGCGCTCCTCCGGCGTCTTGCCCACGCCGCAGGCCATGGCCACGTTCCGCTGGACGCTGGTCCATGTGATCACATAGGGGTCGGGGCTGAGCATGGCGCTGTGCCAGTCCTCCGGAATGGAGATCGTGCCCGCGTCCGGCTGCTCCTTCCCCGCCAGCAGCTTCAGCAGCGTGCTTTTGCCGCAGCCGCTGCGCCCCACGATGACCGTGATCTGCCCTTCGGGAAGGGTGACGGACAGATCGCGCAGCACCTGACGGGTGCGGCTCTGCCGCTCCTGCCCGGTGAGCACTATGTCCGTGCTGTATGTGGTATAGGATTTGTCCACGTGGGACAGTGTGACGTTGTTCATGTGTTTGCTCCCTCCTGCTGTCCGTCCCCGGCGGCCTGACCGCCGCCCACGTCCGCGCCCAGATCGCAGGTATACACCCAGCGGATCACGTCGCCGTCCTGCACCTGATACAGGGAGCAGCCGTAGTTGGGGAACCAGTCGTTGACGGCGTACATCCAGCCGGACAGCTTGCCCACGTCGAACTCGTAGATGTTGTGGATGCCCTGGATATAGGCGCTGTTGTACACGGGGGTAAATTTGGATTCCAGATGGATGCCGTTGTCCCGGCACACCCGCTGGAGCACGTCGAAGGCGCTCTCGCCCTCGGCAAAGGCCACCTCGGTAGGCGGCAGGATCACACCGTCTGCGGGTACCAGCTCCTTTTTGCTCTCGGCGCATTGATCCATGTTGTCAAGGATCGTGGCGCAGGAGATGGACACGGTGCAGGTGTAGTCCGCATCTGCCGGAGCGCCGCCGCAGGCGGACAGGATGACGGCGCACAGCAGCGCCGCCGTCAATTGTAAAAGGCGTTTTTTACGCATATTTTTCTCCTTTGCAAAAAACGAGACACACTTTCGTGTGTCTCGTTTCTGTGGTGGAGATAAGCGGGATCGAACCGCTGACCTCTTGAATGCCATTCAAGCGCTC
>OLSD01001284.1_pt1 | contig 21435 bp, 14 predicted proteins | sample 1672211 | NCBI WGS metagenome assembly OLSD01 (sample SAMEA3136659, study PRJEB25190) | human gut metagenome | reverse complement strand
AGTCCTTCTATATCCGCGCTAACCGCTGCAGTTCGCTCTACAATGACATCTTTGCTCTCAGAGGCTGGAAAACCGAGGAAATCAATGGCATTGAGTTTGAATTGAACTCTATCCTTGTTGAGAAGTGGAAGGGTAAAGCATACCGACTTGTGATTCAAAGACAGAAACGGATGGATGGTATGCAGGATCTTTGGGAAGGAGAATACACATACCGTTGTATCCTGACCAACGACTATGAATCTTCCGCAAGAGAAATTGTCGAGTTCTATAACCTTCGTGGAGGAAAGGAACGTATCTTCGATGATATGAACAATGGTTTCGGGTGGAACAGATTGCCCAAATCCTTCATGGCAGAGAACACTGTATTCCTTCTTCTTACAGCACTTATCCGTAACTTCTACAAGGCCATTATCCAAAGACTTGACGTAAAGAAGTTCGGCCTCAATACAACAAGTCGCATAAAAGCGTTTGTCTTCAGGTTTATCTCTGTGCCAGCCAAGTGGATCAGGACATCAAGGCGGAATGTGCTAAATATCTATACCTACAACAATGCTTACGCAGAAGTATTCCAGACAGATTTTGGATAACGACTGCAACTTATGGGTATAATACTGCGTATTGCCTCAAGTCGCATTGTGGGGTAAGGGGATGTTGTTGGCTGAAGTGGGGATTTCTGTTCTAATTATCTGCAAATTCAGTAACAAGTGGACATGTACACGCAAGAAGGAGGTTGAAGGGCTTAGTTGCGGATTTGAGGATGAACAAAAGCATCTGGCTGGCAAGACTTCTGTACCGCCACAAAGAAGGGCTCACAAAACAGGAAATCCTCAATGCCTGGGCTGAAGAGGACGACCACGGACGCCCCATGGCCACCAGCACTTTCTACGATAACCGCGGCTATCTCGAAACACGCTTCGGCATGCGCATTGAATGCCGAAACGGACGCTACCGACTGACAACGGAGGTGCCCGACAGCGAAGCGCTCTTGCGACAACTGCTGGACGAAGACAACGAGATAAACGCCCAAAAGGAAAGGGAGGCAGGCGAAGAATGGCTCACGCCGCTGGCTGACGCCGTGGCCAACAACAAACACGTGGAAGCGGTCTACGCACCGCTCGACAAAAAGCCATACACCACCACGCTCTCGCCTTATTTCCTACGCCGCATCCGCGGACACTGCTATGTGGTGGCTAAAAGCAGTCGACACCGCGAAATACGCAACTTCGCCATCGACCGCATCACGCAACTGACGCCGCTCCACACCACCTTCCGCCGACCGTCGGACCTCAACGCGAGCCATTGGTTTGCAACGAGCTTCGGGGCGTTTGCCGGAACGCATTTGCAGGCGGAACGCGTCACGCTGCAACCGCTCACGCCACGTCTGCTGGCTTATTTCAGAAACCGCCCGCTCCACTCTTCGCAACGCGAGGAACTGATGAGCAACGGCGAATCGTTCTTCCATTACGACATCGCCATCACTCCCGATTTCATCGGCACGTTGCTTACCCTCGGCGCCGAAATACGCATTGTTTCGCCCGATTCGCTCCGACACCACATCGCGCTCAAGGCGCAAGCCATCGTTGATTGCTGTCAAAGCGGAGAGAACATTGAATGATGGGCTTTCATGAATTTCTAATAAACAAAATATCAACCCTTTAACTTTCAAAACCATGGATCCAGCTTATTTTCCCGTAATCATCGCCATCGGCGTCATCGTGGTGCTCACCGTGTTTTTCCACTACGTGCCGTTCTTCCTCTGGCTGTCGGCCAAAGTTTCTGGCGTCAGGATTTCACTGATACAACTATTTCTGATGCGCATCCGTAATGTGCCACCCAGCGTCATCGTGCCGAGCCTCATCGAGGCCCACAAAGCCGGACTCAGCTCCATCACACGCGACAAACTCGAAGCGCATTACATGACTGGCGGACACGTGCAACGCGTGGTACACGCCCTTGTCTCGGCCTCGAAAGCCAATATCGACCTCTCTTTTGAAAAGGCCACTGCCATTGACCTGGCGGGCCGCGACGTGTTTGAAGCCGTCCAGACGTCTGTCAACCCCAAAGTGATTGACACGCCGCCCGTGGCCGCCGTGGCCAAAAACGGCATCCAGCTCATCGCCAAGGCCCGTGTGACGGTACGCGCCAACATCCACCAATTGGTGGGCGGCGCCGGAGAAGACACCATTCTGGCACGCGTTGGCGAAGGCATCGTGTCGAGCATCGGTTCGGCCGAGTCACACGAGGAAGTGCTCGAAAACCCCGACAGCATCAGCAAACTCGTGCTGCGCAAGGGACTTGACGCTGGCACGGCCTACGAAATTCTCTCCATCGACATTGCCGACATCGACGTGGGCAAGAACATCGGCGCAACGCTCCAGATGGACCAGGCCAACGCCGACAAAAATATCGCACAGGCCAAGGCTGAGGAACGCCGCGCTATGGCGGTGGCCTTGGAGCAGGAAATGAAAGCACGCGCCCAGGAAGCACGCGCTGAAGTGATTCAGGCAGAAGCAGAAGTGCCAAAGGCATTGGCACAGGCACTGAAAGAAGGACACATGGGTTTCATGGACTATTACCGCCTTGAAAACCTCAAGGGCGACACGGCCATGCGCGACAATATCTCGAAGATAAACCCGCAGGACTTCTTCAACAAGAAAGACTAAAACTCCCAAACAGGCCATGCCTGCTTCCTGGCCCGCCTCCCAATGAAAAGACAACATGAGGGGAGCTACGCATTTCCCTCGCATTAACAACCAACTATAATGAAAAAGTTCAAATTTCTCCTGCTGTGCCTCGTGGCGCTCGTCACGATGCCAGCAGCCGCGCAAATGAGCGTGCCGCAGTTGCCTGCCGACACCGCTGTGCGCATCGGCAAACTGCCTAACGGTCTGACGTACTATGTACGCCACAATGCCTTACCAGCCAACCGTGCCAATTTCTACATCGCCCAGAAAGTGGGCTCGGTGCAGGAAGAAGACAACCAGCGCGGTCTGGCACACTTTTTGGAGCACATGTGCTTCAACGGAACGGACCATTTCCCCGGCAACACGCTGACGAAATATTGCGAGAACATCGGCGTAATGTTCGGACAGGACCTCAACGCCTATACGTCGACCGACGAAACGGTCTACAATATCGACAATGTGCCTGTCACGCCGAGCAATGTCGACTCCTGCCTGCTCATCTTGCGCGACTGGGCCGATGGCCTGACGCTCGCCCCGTCTGAAATCGACAAGGAACGCGGCGTAATCCACGAAGAATGGCGCCTACGCTCTTCGGCCACAATGCGCATCTTCGAACGCAACCTGCCGACGCTCTATCCGGGCTCTCGCTATGCCTACCGCTTCCCTATCGGAACGATGGAAGTGGTTGACAACTTCAAACCGCAGGAACTGCGCGACTACTATGAGAAGTGGTACCGCCCAGACCTTCAGGGCATCATCATCGTGGGCGACATCGACGCCGATGAAGTCGTGGAGAAAATCAAAAAGCTCTTCTCGCCCATCAAGATGCCGGAGAATGCAGCGAAATATGAGCACTATCCTGTGCCCAACACGCCGCAGGCCATCTATGTCGTTGACAAAGACAAGGAGCAGAGCACGGCTGTTGTCAATATCATGTTTAAGCACGACGCCATCCCGACGGAGCTCAACAATACTATGGCCCGCCTCGGCTACGACTATATCTCAAGCGTCATTGCCAGCGTTGTCAACGCACGTCTGGCTGAACTCACGCAAAAGGCCGACTGTCCGTTTGCAACAGCAATGGTTGAAAACGGCAACTACATCGTGAGCAAAACGATGGGGGCATTTTCGCTCATCGTACTGCCGAAACCAGGACAGGACGTGAAGGCTGTACAAACGGCAATGGAGGAACTGGAACGCGCCGCGCAGTTCGGACTAACTGGCACGGAAATTCAACGCGCCAAAGAGGAAATCTATTCTGCCGTCGAAGCGGCCTACAACAACCGCAACAAGCAGCAGAACAGCTACTACGTTCCTAAATACGTGCGCAACTTCCTCGAAAACATGCCGGCCTGCGACATCGAAACGGAGTTCAACCTCTATAAGATGCTTCAGCAGCAACTCCCAGCCGAATCGTTCTCTGCCACGCTCAAGGAATTTGTGGCCTCAACGGATTCCAACTTTGTGTTCCTCGCCATGTATCCCGACAAAGAGGGCATCAGCGTGCCAACAACCGACGACTTCAAGGCTGCCGTAAAAGCGGCCAAGGAAGCCAAGTTGGAGGCTTATGTTGACAACGTTAAGCAGGAACCGCTCGTACCGGTTCTCCCAAAGAAGGGAAAAATCAAGAAGGAAGAAGAAAGTCTCTTTGGCTATAAGTGCTGGACGCTGAAAAACGGCGCACGCGTATTCTACCGCCAGACGGATTTCAACGAGTCGGAAGTCAACGTCAAGGCTTTCAGCTGGGGCGGCAGCAACAAACTTGCTGACAAGGACATCGCCAACTCGAAACTCTTCAATATGGTATTCCAGAGCACAGGTCTCGGCAACTTCAACGCCACCGAATTGCAGAAGAAGCTCGCCGGAAAGCAGGCTTCTGTCAACGCTTCGCTCAGCGCCTACTCTGAAGGCCTCAGCGGCTCTTCTACGCCGAAGGACCTCCGCACGCTCTTTGAACTGATTTACCTCCGCTTCCAGACGCCAGCCAACGACCCTGATGCTTACAACAGCCTCATGACGGCGCTCCGCACCACGTTGGCCAACCAAGAGAAAGTGCCCGAAACGGCCTTCCGCGACTCTATTTTCGCCACGCTCTACGACCACAATGCACGTCAAACAAACCTCCACGTGGCCGACCTCGACAACGTGAACTACGATGAACTCCGCCACATCTATAGCGAGCGCTTCAATGCTGCTGGCGACTTCGACTTTGTCTTCACCGGCAACTTCAATGTCGACACGCTTCGCTCTTACGTAGAACAGTACATCGCTCCTTTGAAGGCTGTCAAGAAGCGCGAGAGTATCACCGACCTCAACATCCGTCCGGCAAAAGGCATCATCAACAACCGCTTTGTACGCGCCATGGAAACGCCAAAAGCCACCATCGCACGCTTCTACATGGGCGAAACGCCTTATTCTCTGAAAACGGCTGCCGTTGCCAACGCCTTGGGACAGATTCTGACGCAGCGCTATCTCAAGAGCATCCGCGAAGAGGGCGGCCTCGCCTACAGCGTTGGCGCAGCTGCCAGCATCTCACATGATTTGCGCGACGAATACGCCGTCCAGGTGTTCTGCCCCGTGAAACCAGCACAGATGGATTCCGCCCTCTTGCTTATGGACCAGGGCATCAACGACATCGCTGAGAAGGGCGTGACGGCTGAGGAAATCGAGAAGGTCGTGAAATACGAACTCAAGACGTTTGCCGACAACCAGAAGGAAAACGCCTACTGGGAAGGCAATATCACCAACTATATCCGCTGGAACAACAACGATGTTGAGGGCTACGAAGAAGCCTACAAGACCCTCACTTCTGCCGAAATCCAGAAGTTCGCCAAGGAAGTCATCCTCGGAAAGAAAAACTGCATCACGGTGACCATGCTCCCCGCCTCGATGAAGGAATAGTTGATAAAGGAAAAAGAAAAGAAGGCATAACGCCTCTGCAACCCACCAAAGGGCCTGTCCGCATTGTCGGGCAGGCCCTTTTTGACTGTTCGTCCACACTTAAAGGGCAGTTTCCCCACCTACCGCCACCCAAGGGCAGCCTGCTTTCAGCATTTTTTATCATATCTATAGAACACGCCTTAAATATTTGTTGTAATTTTGTGGCACAGAAAAATAATATACTAATAATCATACATACAAATCATGGAGAAACTAAGCTACGCGCTCGGTATGGTCATCGGCCATAACTTGAAAAGCATGAACGTGACCAGCCTCAACGCAGCAGACTTTGCAGCCGCCGTGTCAGACGTTCTCGAAGGCAAGAACACCAACATCAAAGATGCTGAGGCTCAACAAATCGTCAGCACCTTCATCCAGCAACAGCAAGAAGAACAAGGCAAGGCCTTGCGTGCTGCCGGCGAGAAGTTCCTGGAAGAGAATGCCAAGAAGGACAACGTCGTTGTTTTGCCAAGCGGACTGCAATACACCGTTCTTCGCGAAGGTGAAGGACGCAAACCAGGAGCAACCGACAACGTGCAGTGTCACTACGAAGGCACGCTCATCGACGGCACTGTCTTCGACTCTTCTTACCGCCGCGGCGAACCTGCCACTTTCCCGCTCAACGGCGTGATTGCCGGATGGACAGAAGGCGTTCAGCTCATGGGTGAAGGTGCAAAATATCGTTTCTTCATCCCTTACAACCTGGCCTACGGCGAACGCGGTGCCGGACAGAGCATTCCGCCCTATGCCGCACTCGTATTTGATGTGGAACTCATCAAAGTGCTTTAATCAAGAGGCCCCTTCATTTAAAAGGTCGCTTTCCATCAAAAGAGCTTTAACCGCGGGAGAGACACACCCTGCTGTTTGTTCTCCTCGCCCAATCACAAGAATATAAAAAACATAGAATATGAAAAAGATTTTCATGGCAACAGTCGTTGCCGCCATGACAATGATGAGCGCCTGCAACAATGGTGCTCCGAAACCAGGGTTGAAAACCAGCGCCGACACTTTGAGCTACGAACTCGGTATGGCCAACTCGGTTGATGAAGAACAGTTGAAAATGTATCTCGCCGACCCACGCACTGGTAGCGATTCCACCTATATCAAGGAATTTATGAAGGGCTTCAACGAAGGTCTCGAAGCTGCCACCGACAAGAAAAAGGCTGCCTATTTGGCTGGTTTGCAGGTAGGTGCTCAGATGAGCGCCAACATCAAGCAAGTCGAAGGCATGGTGTTCGCTGGCGACTCAACGAAGCACCTCAGCACAAAGGATTTCGTCGCTGGCTTCAACGATGGTATCTACGGTAAGAAAACAGCTCTCAAAATCAACGGCGAACTCATCGACAAGCAGGCTGCTTCACGCGACCTCGAGGCTCGCATCCGCACCATGAGCGCTGCCGCCCTCTCTGAGAGATATGCTGCCGACAAAAAGGCTTCCGACGACTTCATCGCCGCTAAAGCCAAGGAAGCAGGCGTACAGAAACTTCCTGGAGGTACGCTCTACGTGGTTAAAAAGGCTGGCACTGGCGAAGTTGCCAAGGAAGGCCAGATCGTTAACGTGACTTACGAAGGCCGCTTGGCCGATGGCACCGTCTTCGACGCTTCTTCCAAGCATCCGGGTCCCGACGGACAGACCATCCAGATGATGGTTGGACAGACCATCCCTGGCTTCGACGCTGCCTTGAAGGCCATGCCGGTCGGTTCTACTTGGGAACTCTACATCCCTTACAACCAGGGCTACAACGAACAGAGCACGGGTGCTATCAAACCTTTCTCTGCCTTGGTGTTCACCCTCACCGTTGTCAGCATCGAAAACACACCGCAGCAGTAAGTAAGTAGGTGTTCAAAATTATTTTATAGTATCCATGCAGGGGAACTCCAGTATGATATTGCCTTGCCGCATTCTTTTGCCCCTACAACTGTCTTTCATCAGTCACGTAGCCCGCTACGCTCCTTCTTCAAGACAGCTGTAGGAACAAAATAATACGACAATTCAATATAAACTAATTTTGAACACCTACTTAACAATAGACACTGCGCCACATAATACAGAAAGTCATGTCGGAACTGATTCTCCGACATGACTTTCGTTGAAAATCCGAACCACCCAGCCCGACACATAGGCTGGGAAAGGGTTCACAGCTTATCACTCCAAACATGAAACTGAAATCAATCCTCTTGATTGCCCTGGCTGCTACCACACTGACCGCCACGGCAAAGAAACCAAAGAAAAAAGCCGCCAAAGTAGCCGTTGAAAAGAAACTTACACCGGTGGATGCTGCCACTTTCAGCTATGCTATGGGCGTCGGACAGAGCGAATCGCTCAAGTCTTTCCTCCTTCAGCGCGAAGGCGTTGACAGCGCCTACATCGCATTTGCCGCCAAAGCCATGATGGAAGCCAGCACGCTGAGCGATGAAGAAATCAAGCAGAAAGAAGCCTACGCTGCCGGTTTGCGCATCGCCAAGATGAACAAGCTCCAGGTGATTTCTTCCCTCAACCAAAGCGCAACAGGCTCTAAGGACACTGTCTACACCGACTTGGCCCTCTACACGAAGGGCCTTTCCGACGGTTTGACGGGTAAAGCCGCCATGAGCGCCGACTCTGCCATGAAGGTGGCCGAAAAGCAGTTCAAATACAGAGAGCAGGTGATACGCACTGAAAACGCGGCCTATCTCGTTAAGAACGCCAAAAACAAGGACGTGAAGGTCACAGCCAGCGGCTTGCAGTATAAGGTGCTTAAGCAGGGCACTGGCGCCGTTGCCACCGACACCACAGAAGTTGAGGTTCACTATGAAGGCAAACTCATCGACGGCACTGTCTTCGATTCTTCATACACACGCAACCAGCCTGCCACTTTCCGCCCCAACCAAGTCATCAAAGGCTGGACAGAGGCTTTGAAGATGATGCCAGAAGGTTCTATCTACGAACTCACCATTCCTTACAACCTGGCATACGGCGAACGCGGCAACCAGGCCATTCCACCCTACGCCACTTTGATTTTCAAGGTTGAAGTATTGAAGGTTAAAACTGGCGCCGACAAGAAATAAGCCCTTTAGCCGTCAGTTTTTTTATACAAATAACAGGAGGTAAACGCCCATTAAAAAGCGTCTACCTCCTGTTTCTTATTTCTTATATCATCCAATTCCCGCACCCCTACTTGTGCCCCACAAAATTCCGACTAAACCGAAGACTACAAAGCTACATAAGAAAACACAATGCCCAGCAAAACCGTCCCGACGGCTTGCTGGGCATTGTTATAGCTGATGGCCGAAACGGCTCATCTTATTCTTTCGCCATTAAGTAATGGTAAAAAATAGCTTGAGCAATTACTATATGAACTGTCATTTCTTCAGGCTTTCCACCTGTTCTTTTGTGAAGCCAGTATAGCGCATCACCTTTTCAACAGATTCACCATCCTCAAGCATCATTTCAGCCATCTTGATTTTCTGCATATTTTCGCCTTCCGCGCGACCTTCTTGCAGGCCTTCTGCGCGACCTTCTTGCAGGCCTTCTGCGCGACCTTCCGCGCGACCTTCCACGCGACCTTCCGCGCGACCATCTTGCAGACCATCGTCATATCCCGTCATAATCACGCTACGCTGATAGCGCAAGTTTTCCATGTGTTTGAGATAGTCCTTGTGCTCTTCAACCGAGAGTTTGTCAACGTCCAGGCATTTGCGGGCTATGGCGAGGCCGGGAGCCTTGTCGCCGTCGTTGATTTCTCCCGTTTTCAAGAAAGCAATCCATTCGTCGAGATTGTTTACCGCCAACTTGTCGAAGTTATCCACACACAGGAGATAATATTCTGGGAATATATCGCCGGCCTCACGTTTCACGCACTCTGCTTTTTCGGCTTCATCACCGAAAAAGACCTCACACTGGCGGCGTGACAACTTCAAAATGTCGTGTGGTTCATGCAAACCGCTAAACACGGTTTTGCCATGATACACATAATCCTTTGCCTGACCGAGGGAGAAATAGACAATGTTGATGGAATAGACCTTCCTCACCTTGTCGTAGTCGTCGCCAAGGTCTATATAGTCGGTTATCACCTTTGAGACACCGTAGAGGATGCGGTGGAAGTAACTCAGCTCGTGCGTGTTTTGGATTTCGAAAATTGTCAGTTCGCCTTTCTCGCTCTCAGCGAGAATATCCACACGATTAAACTTGTCGTTCTCTGTATACTGGTTGGCTTCGCTCTCCAAGAAACGTTTGATGGTGAATTTCTCATTCAAGAGAGAACACATCAAGCCCTCCAACACGGCATGATTTGCCTTGTTGCGGAGCAAACGCTTCATGGCCCAGTCAAATCTGATATAATTTGCCATAATATATTTATTTGATTAAGGATTTAGGGGGGGCTATATTTCGCGCCCCGTCATGTCAAACCATTTCAGGACACCCCCTTTTAAGTCAGCCATATTCACCCCCATTGGCAGGCGAGGAAAAAGCGTCTTTTCTCAAGCGTTTTTATTTCACAAACTTTCCGCCTGTTATCTCAGAAAGGTCAATGGCTTTGTAAATCATCTGGTAATACTGCGGTTCCTCCTCATAGAAAAACGCGATACGACCGTCGGCCTGCTGCACCATCGTTGAATAGGCAGAGCCTAAGGACGTAACACGGAAGGCTCCCTGCCAATTGGAGGCGAAGCGCAACGGTGTATTGTAGTCGGCGGCGGCAACGAGTTCCTTCCAATAGATGGTCACGTTGCTGCGTCCGGGGCCTGCCGGCAGACTTTGGAGGGCCAATGTGGTGGCTTTGCCGTCGGCACGATGGCAAGGAACGATGAGGATTTCGCCGTTGCAGGCCCCCGACTCGTTTTTGATGCCGCCAGGAGCGAAACGGGTGTCGGCAGGCTGTCCCCAAACGCCTTTGGCCTTGGCGGTGTCGGTGTAACGAAACACGTTGAAGAAACGGCCTCCACTGCGACGCGAACTGAGGAGGACACTGCCGTCGGGAAGTTCTTCACACTTCGGTTCGTCGCCCGACGGGGCGCACGACACTTCAGCGCTACCAAGGGCGTTCCACGTGCGGCCGAAATCATCGGAATAGATCACGAAATTACCACGATGGGTGCAGAGCGCACCATAGAGGCGGTAATATTTTCCCACCTTCACCACGCGGCTCTGGCAGATGCGGCCCGACCCCATGAAAAGTCCACGGATGCGGCCGTCGAAGATATCTTCATACACCTGTTTGGTAAGGTCGTATGGCGGTAGCGGCGACCACTCCCATTTGCCGTTCTTCTTGTTGTAACGAGCATGAGTGGCCACAATGCGCTGGCGGTGCTCAGGCGACGACTTCCAATAGGGCACGTCGCCGCTCACACAGACCAGAAGAAGTTCGTTGCGGTCGCGGTCGGCCACGAGGCAAGCGTCGCCATATCCAGCGTCAGCGCCCTTTCCGCTGCCCTGCAACACAGGAACAGCCTCGCTCCATGAGGCACCGTTGTCGGCACTGACACGGCTGAGGATGTCAACGCGACCATAACCGATGTCGCCACCGCAGGGGCGCAAATCGCTGAGCGCGATAAGTTGTCCGTTTTTGGCCTTCGCGATGGCCGGAATGCGATAAGGATAGCCCGTGCTGTCGCCCGTGTGGAACAGGCAGGTCTGTGCACTGGCAATAAGTGTGCTGGCCAGGAAGGCCGCAAAGATAGATAAGATTCTCATATTGTTTTTGTGATTGATAGATTAGCATGCATTAGCAAGGCATCGCCAGCGGGCAACCCGAACGCCAGGCGTTTTCGGCGGCACCACGCTGGCCTTTCTGCGCCGAAGGGCACATTCTGCCCACAAATATAAAAATTAATTGGGACATTATCATGATAAACCAAGCACGTCGTTGGCTTTTACATTTAAAAAAATCTATTGGCGGGGCTATATTCCATGCTTTTCCGTTAACTTTGCGTCAACTAAAATAAAGAAACAGGTTTTATACCCCATGAAAAAGTTATTTTCCACTCTCACACTCCTTGTGCTGGGCATCACGGCGATGGTGGCACAGGTGACCTTCAGCGTGTCCTATAAGAGGGTTAGCCCCACTGAACTGGACATTGTCTTCACGGGTAAAATCCCCGCAGGTTGGCACGTCTATTCCACTCACGTGGACGAAGGCGGCCCCACGCCGACCACTTTCCAGGTCGACAAACTCCAAGGTGCCAAACTCAAAGGCGCACTGGTGGAAGGACCGGGCAAAAAGGTTAAACACGACGAAATGTTTGACATGAACGTGGGCTCTTTTGCCGGCTCATGCCAGTTCACGCAGCGCGTGGAACTGACAGATAAGAATTACAACATCGAGGCTTACCTCGACTATCAGGCCTGCGGCAACGGCGCCTGCACCATGGGCAAGGAGGAAGTGCGCAAGAAAGGCACCGACGGCCCATCGGCAGAGGTGGCCAAGAAAGACGAGAAGACAGCCGCAGAGACTGTCCCCGCCGTTGAAGCCACAGCGGAAGACGGCACGCAAGTGGCCGCCGACACCATGACTGTCTCCGCCGAAATGGCAACCACGCCCACCGACTCCACGTTTCTGAAAAGCCTTTGGACGCCGGTTGTCAAGGAACTGAAAGACATGGGCGGCGACGAAGCGAGCGTGGCCCAGATGGCCTGGTGGTATATCTTCATACTCGGATTCTTGGGCGGACTTGTTGCGCTCTGCACGCCTTGCGTATGGCCCATCATCCCGATGACGGTGAGCTTCTTTCTCAAACGTTCGAAAGACCGTTCCAAGGGCATCCGCGACGCCATCATCTACGGCATCTCCATCATCGTAATCTACGTGGCGCTCGGCCTCATCATCACCTCCATCTTCGGAGCCAACGCCCTCAACGATTTGAGCACCAACGCCGTGTTCAACATTCTCTTCTTCCTGATGCTCCTCGTCTTTGCCGCCAGCTTCTTCGGCGGTTTTGAAATCACGCTGCCCTCATCATGGGGTTCGGCTGTTGACAGCAAAGCCGAGCGCACCACGGGCCTCCTGAGCATCTTCCTCATGGCCTTCACGCTCTCATTGGTGAGCTTCTCATGCACAGGCCCCATCATCGGTTTCCTGCTCGTTGAAGTCAGCACCAGTGGCGGTTCGGCCCTTGCCCCCACTGTCGGCATGTTTGGTTTCGCCCTCGCATTGGCGTTGCCGTTCACCCTCTTCGCCCTCTTCCCGACGTGGCTCAAGAGTGCGCCCAAGAGCGGCGGTTGGCTCAACGTGGTGAAGGTGACATTGGGTTTCCTTGAACTCGCCTTCGCCTTGAAATTCCTCTCCGTGGCCGACTTGGCATACGGCTGGCACCTGCTCGACCGCGAAACGTTCCTCGCCCTCTGGATTGCCATCTTCGCCCTCCTCGGTTTCTACCTCTTGGGCAAAATCAAATTCCCGCACGATGACGAAGACAAAAACCACGTGAGCGTGCCGCGCTTCTTCGTTGCCCTCTGCTCGCTCTCGTTCGCCATTTACATGGTGCCGGGACTTTGGGGCGCTCCCTGCAAGGCGGTCAGCGCCTTCGCTCCGCCGATGAGCACCCAGGACTTCAACCTCGACCCTGTGAAGATTGAAGCCAAATTCACCGACTACGACGCCGGCATGGCCTATGCCCGCGAAACGGGACGCCCCGTGTTGGTTGATTTCACTGGCCACGGTTGTGTCAACTGCCGAAAGATGGAAATGGCCGTTTGGCACGATGCCAAAGTGCGCGACCTGCTTCTGAAGGACTACGTGCTCATTTCGCTCTATGTCGACGACAAGACACGCCTGCCGGAGACCATCACCGTGATGGAAAACGGAGAGGAAACGCGCTTGCGCACCGTTGGCGACAAATGGAGCTACCTGCAACGCAGCAAATTCGGTGCCAATGCCCAGCCGTTCTACGTGGCGCTCAACAACGAAGGCAAGCCTTTGGCTCCAGCCTACACCTTCGACACCAGTGTAGAACACTTCGTCAAGTTCCTCAAAGGCGGCTTGGATAAATACAAGAAATAAAACTTTTTATTTTCCCACCCTATAAAAGGGCAGGCGTTCAACATCGTGTTGGACGCCTGCCTTTTTTCATGTCACCACACCCCAACAAAGCGCCCTGCCCCATCTCTCGCGCCAAAGTCCCTCTACCCGTCGGCGAACGCGGGACGAGACGCAACCGAATCTGGGACGAGGCACGCTCGCATCTGCTCCCAGATACGCTCGCATCTGGGAGCAGACGCGCCTGCCTCTGAGACGGCGTACGCTGAAAAGTCTTAGGGAAGAATTGGCGGCGCGGCAGGAAGGAATTGGTGCAAGGGGAGAGCAGATGCGTCCGAGAAAGCGATATGTCTGTAAAAACAATGGGAGCCAAACAGGTGTTCAGAGTTAATAAACTAATTTTGAGCACCTACTTACTAAAAACTAATTTTAAACCCCTACCCGCCAATATTTATTTTCCCACAACAAGAAAATATCTCGCGACAAAGCGGGTTAATCTGCGTGAAAATATGTAATTTTGAAAATTGTTTCGGCCCGTCGGTCTGCTTCATGATAGAAACCGATGCCGAAGCGCCTCCATGTGGAAAAATGCGGACCTCGGAAGAGGCTGCAAGACGAGCTGCCGTCTCCTTCACCAGCACCGTCATGTCTGGCCTTTCACTGGCAAACGGCAGCGATTCTCCGCTGGAAAGCGGCGCCATTTGAGTGCTTTTCCAGCATTGGCAGCCACGCGTTTCCACAGCATTGCAAAACAAAACCGAACACGATTTTATGACAGAACCCGTATACCATGTCCCCGTATTGCTCAAGGAAACGGTGGACGGACTCAACATACAGCCAGGAGGAACCTATGTGGACGTCACCTTTGGCGGCGGCGGACACAGTCGCGAAATTCTCTCACGACTTTCTGGCAGCGGCCATCTCTTCAGTTTCGACCAAGATGCCGACGCAGAGAAAAATGTGCCAGAAGGACAGGAGAACTTCACATTCGTGAGAAGCAATTTCCGATTTCTGACCAACTGGATGCGCTATTACGACGTGGAACACGTTGACGGCATCCTGGCCGACCTCGGCGTGTCGAGCCATCATTTCGACGATGAGGAGCGCGGTTTTTCCTTCCGCTTTGAAGCGCCGCTCGACATGCGCATGAATGAACGCGGCGGAATGACGGCCGCCGACGTGGTGAACCGCTACGACGAAGAAGCGCTGGCGCGACTGTTCTACCTCTACGGCGAAATGAAAAACAGCCGCAGTCTGGCTTCGGCCATTGTCAAGAAACGCCAAACCGAGACCATCAACACCGTTGAGCAACTCATCAATGTGGTCAAACCGCTCATGGGGCGCGAAAGGGTGAAGAAGGACATGGCAAAGGTGTTTCAGGCGCTGCGCATTGAGGTGAACCACGAGATGGACGCGCTGCAGGAAATGCTGGAAGCGGCACTGCGCGTGTTACGCCCCGGCGGACGCCTAACGGTGCTCACCTACCACTCGCTCGAAGACCGTATGGTCAAAAACTTCATGCGGGCGGGAAACATCGAGGGGAAGGTGGAACAGGATTTCTTTGGCAACCGCCTAAGCCCCATGCGCCCTGTCAACAACAAGGTGATTGTGCCGACGGCAGAGGAACAGGAGAGAAACCCCCGCAGCCGCAGTGCAAAGCTCCGCATTGCCGAAAAGGTGTGACGCGCGAAATGGTGCACCAACGCTGCTTCAATCCAATACAGGCACCTACTTACCATTACAATAAATCAAAGTAGTAGACACGAACAGATGAAGAAAGACGAATCGAACAACAATTCCCGTGGGGAGGCTTTCAACGAGATGCTGAGACGCGCCATGAAAGGCAGCAGACAGGAAAATGCCGAGAGCTCGCCTGCCAACGGACAGACGGACGATGAACCGGCTTTCGCCGAGCCGATTTACAGGGCTGACGAAATAGACGAGGCCGACGAGCCGCTGCCGCCCAAGGGTAAGAAAGCGAAACACGGCAAAGAAGATGAGGCCAGAGACGAGGCCGCAGAGAGGAAAGAAGAGAAGAAGCGGAAGAAGGAAGACAAGAAAGAACGCGCACGCCGCGCCTTCCGGCATTTCGCCGATGAAGACGAGGATTTCGACATATCGCTGCGCAGTCTGCTCGGCGGCGACATCTTCGGCAGCAAGCGCTTTCGGCGCCAGATTGGCTATTTCATCCTGCTTTGCGTTTTGGCCATCATCTACATCAGCAACCGCTATGCCTACCAGCGCGAGGAAATCCGCCGCGAAGACCTCAGCAAGCAGCTCAACGACCGCAAATTTAAGGCGCTCACCATCTCCAGCGAACTGACGGAATATTCCATGCGCAGCAGTGTGGAAGAGAATCTGAGCGATACCACGCTGCGCACGTCAACGAAATCTTCCTATTATCTGCCCGTCGACAGCGTTGAAGAGGATTAAAACATAAGCAATAACCAAACTTTAGAGGTAAAAAGACATGAACTTTCAAAGCAAAAAAACCATGCCACGCTATTTTCTCGTGGTGCTCATGCTGACGCTCGCTGGCGTTTCAGCCGTATGCAAATCTGTATATATCATGACGGTCGAACGCGAACGCTGGATGACCATGGGGAAAATACCAGTTAAACTCGGCCGCCCGCTCTATGCCAAGCGCGGAAACATTTTGGCGGCCAACGGCGAAATCCTGGCGGCCTCACTGCCAGAATATGAATTGCGCCTCGACTATATGTCGTCGGAGAAAGACACGGCCATCCGCCGCAGAGACCAATACCGACGCGACACGGCGCTCTACAACAACATCAACGCCATCTGCGAGGGGATGCACCGGATTTTCCCAGACATCATCCCCGAAAAACTCAAGGCGCACTTGCTTGAAGGACGCAAGAAGAAGAGCAAATATTGGCCGGTGTACGTGAAAGAAGTGACAACACTGCCTTTGAAGAAACGCGAAAACCGCATCATCTCTTATATCGACTATACGGAGGTGAAGAAATTGCCGCTCTTCAAATATACGTCGAGCCTCAACCCCATCAAAATCGACATGCGCACGCGGCCTTACGGCGACCTGGCAAACTGCACCGTTGGCAAGTTCAAAGACACGCCGCGCTATGGTTTGGAACTCTCGTTTGATTCTGTGCTCAGAGGACGCGACGGCGAATACCACTACCAGAAGGTGATGAACCGCGGTCTGCCCATCATCGACCGCCCCGTGGAGGACGGATGCGACGTGCAGACAACGCTTGATGTCAACATGCAGCAGATTGTTGAGCGGGCATTGGAAGAGAAACTCTCTGAAATCGACGCCGTTTCGGGCGTTTGCATCCTCATGGAGGTGGCAACGGGCGACATCAAGGCGATGTCGAGCCTCTCACGCCACAAAGACGGCACCTACCACGAAGACCGCGCCTTGGCCGTGACAGACCTCTACGAACCAGGCTCTGTGTTCAAGCCGCAGTCGTTCCTCGTTGGGTTTGACGACGGACTGATTAAAATCACCGACCAGGTGGACATCGCTGGCGGCATCTACAACTTCGGAAACCGCAAGATGAAGGACCACAACTGGCGCTCAGGAGGCTACGGCGTCCTGACGGCTGAAGACATCATCGGCAAGTCCTCCAACGTGGGCGTCAGTGTGCTCATCAACCGCGCCTACCACGACAACCCGCGCAAGTTTGTCGACGGTCTGTACCGCATCGGCTCGGCCGAAGACCTCAAAATCCCCATTCCGGGATATATGAAACCGCGCATCCGCCGCCCAGGCGAAGGCGCCTATTGGTCGGCCACCACACTGCCCTGGATGAGCATTGGATATGAAACGCAAATCACGCCGATCAACACGCTCAACTTCTACAACGGCATTGCCAACAACGGACGCATGGTGCGCCCGCGCATCGTCAAGGCCATCTTGAGAAACGGCGAAGTGGTGAAGGAATTTCCCGTGGAAGTGCTTCGCGAACACATGGCGAAGGATGAGGCTGTGCGCGACGTGCAGAAATGTCTGCGCAACGTGACAACGGTCGGCGTGGGCAAGCCCGCGGCTTCCAAACTCTTCCCTGTGGCTGGAAAAACAGGTACGGCACAGATTTGGACGGGAGGAGGGAAAACCTCAGAATATTTCATTACCTTTGCGGGATACTTCCCGTATGACAAACCGCTCTATTCCTGCATCGTCTGCATCCGCAAACCGGCGCCGGCCTCGGGCGGTGGCATGTGTGGCCCGGTGTTCCGCAAAGTGGCCGAGTCGGTCATGGCACGCAACCACGTGAACGACTACACTGCTGCCCGCGACACGACACACGAGCACTCAACGGTGTGTCTCAACGGCAATATGACGGTGACGACGCGCCTCTTTGACATGGTGGGACTGCCAACCAACGGGGAGTTTGCCAACAACGGACAAACGGTTTGGGGCAGCGTACACCGCGTGGACAACAAAATGGAATATACTCGAACAACGGAGCAGACCGACGTGATGCCTGACGTGGTGGGATACGGATTGCGCGACGCTGTCTGCCGTCTTGAAGCGCTCGGACTGCGCGTGAAATGCAAGGGCATGGGGCGCGTAAAACTGCAAAGCCTGGGCGCGGGACATCCCATCAAACACGGAGAAACTGTGACGCTGACGCTCGACACGGAGCATAAGCAAACGGTTGCCCGACACACCCAACCTGCTCCAGCGGCGCAGCCAGCACAACCTTCGGAACCGACCCACGAGGAGAATGCCGCGGCGGAAAGCAAACCGGAAAAGAAACCGGAGGCCAAGCCGGAAAGGAAATCTGAAAAGAAACCTGCCGCCGTCGAAAAACGCAAGGAAAAACCGCAGCCAAGCAAAAAGCCAACGGCGGAAAAGCCCAAGGCCACGGCTGCAAAAGACAAGAAAAAGAAAGCTTGAACCGCGGAGGGAGCCTGCGGCCTAAGGAATGGTCTGGCAGCCGATGCCGGTTCAAGTCAAACACATAGAGAAATACCACATGATATTATCAGACGTATTGAAGAAAGTGAAACCGCTGGAAGTTGGCGGTTCGCTTGAAGAGAACATCTCAGGCGTGAACATGGATTCCCGCCTGGTAAAGCCGGGCGACTTGTTTGTTGCCGTCAAAGGCACGCAGGCCGACGGCCATGCCTTCATCGGCAAAGCGCTTGAAAACGGTGCCAAAGCGATTTTGGTGAGTGAGCCCATCCCAGCGGAGCGTCCAGAAGGCGTCACCTTCGTTCGCGTGGCCGACACGGAAGACGCTGTCGGGAAAGTGGCCACCCAGTTTTATGGCGACCCGAGCAGCCACCTGACGCTCGTCGGCGTGACTGGCACCAACGGAAAGACCACCATCGCGACGCTGCTCTACGACATGTTCCGCAAATTCGGCTACAAATGCGGCCTCTGCTCCACTGTCTGCAACTACATCGACGGTGAAGCTGTCCCGACGGAACACACCACGCCCGACCCCATCACCCTCAACCGCCTGCTCGGCGAAATGGTGGCGGCTGGATGCACCTATGCTTTCATGGAATGCAGCTCGCATGCCATCCATCAGAAGCGCATCGGTGGCTTGAAGTTCAAAGGGGCGCTCTTCACCAATTTGACGCGCGACCACCTTGACTATCACAAGACGTTTGAAAACTACCGCGATGCCAAGAAAGCGTTCTTCGACAACCTCAGCGCCGACGCCTTTGCCATCACCAATGCCGACGATAAAAACGGCATGATTATGGTGCAGAACACGGCCGCAACGGTGAAGACGTATTCCACCAGAACGGCAGCCGACTTCAAGGGACGCATTCTTGAAGAGAGCATCGAAGGCATGTTGCTTAACATCGACGGACAGGAAGTGAGCGTACGCTTCGTGGGACGCTTCAACGTGTCAAACCTTCTGGCGGTCTACGGGGCGGCCATCTGCCTCGGACACGAGCCAACGGAGGTGTTGCGCGTGCTCTCCGAACTGCATCCTGTCAACGGCCGCTTTGAGGCCATCCGCTCGCCAAAGGGCTTCAGCGCAGTCATCGACTATGCCCACACGCCCGATGCCCTGGCCAACGTGTTGTCGGCCATCAACGACATTGTCAAAGGAAATGGGCAGGTCATCACCGTCTGCGGAGCGGGCGGCAACCGCGACAAGGGGAAACGGCCGCTCATGGCACGCGAAGCTGCCAACGGCAGTGACCGCGTAATCATCACGAGCGACAATCCGCGCTTCGAAGAACCTCAAGACATCATCAACGACATGCTGGCGGGACTCGACGAGGAACAGAAAAAGAAAGTGATCAGCATCGTTGACCGACGCGAAGCCATCCGCGCCGCCGCCATGATGGCGCAGAAGGGCGACGTGATTCTCGTGGCTGGAAAGGGACATGAACCTTACCAAGACGTGAAAGGCGTGAAACACCATTTCGACGACCACGAAGAAGTGCGCGCCGCCTTCGGCATTGAATAACGACAGAGCGACGGCGTAAGCATAAGCCTCATTTAGTAATGGTACCACTACTTACCATTGTAAACCATCCGAATAATGTTATACTATTTCTTTCGATTCCTGGAACAATTCGGCGTTCCGGGTTCAAATCTCTGGTCGTACGTATCCTTCCGCGCCCTGCTGGCGCTGATGATAGCCCTCGTGGTGTCGGCCTGGTTCGGTGAATACTTCATCAAATGGATGAAGCGCCACCACATCAGTGAAACCCAACGCGACGCCTCTGTCGACCCGTTTGGCGTTCAGAAAATCAACGTGCCGTCGATGGGCGGCATCATCATCATCGTGTCGGTGCTCGTTCCCTGCCTGCTTTTGGGACGTCTGCGCAACATCTACATGATTCTCATGCTCGTCACGACCGTGTGGCTGGGACTTTTGGGATTCCTCGACGACTACATCAAGATTTTCAAGAAGAACAAGGACGGACTGGCTGGACGATTCAAAATTCTCGGACAGGTCACTCTCGGTCTGCTCGTTGGCCTCGTGCTCTATTTCAGCCCCGATGCCGTTGTGCGCGAAAACGTTGAGGTGCAACACCAAAGCGGCGCACGCACGGAAGTGGTCCACAAGAGCCAGGCCGTGAAGTCAACGCAGACCACCATTCCCTTCGTGAAGGGCAACAACCTCGACTACACGGAAATCATGTCGTTCTGCGGAAAATATAAGACGCAGGCAGGCTGGATTCTCTTCGTCCTCGTGACCATCTTTGTCATCACGGCCGTGAGCAACGGCGCCAACCTCAACGACGGCATGGACGGCATGGCGGCGGGAAACTCGGCCATCATCTGCATCGCCTTGGGCATTCTGGCCTACGTGTCGAGCCACATCGACTTTGCCAGCTACCTAAACATCATGTACATCCCTGGCTCGCAAGAACTCGTGATTTACATCTGCGCTATGGTCGGTGCGCTCATCGGTTTCCTGTGGTATAACGCCTATCCCGCCCAGATTTTCATGGGCGACACGGGCTCGCTGACCATCGGCGGCGTCATCGCCGTCTTCGCCCTCTGCATCCGCAAGGAACTGTTGCTGCCGCTGCTGTGCGGGATCTTCCTCGTCGAGAGCTTCTCGGTGATGATGCAGGTCGGCTACTTTAAGTACACCAAACGCCGCTACGGCGAGGGGCGGCGCATCCTGCTGATGTCGCCGATCCACCACCACTATCAGAAGAAGGGCATCTTCGAAACCAAGATCGTCCTCCGCTTCTGGATCATTTCGCTGCTGCTGGCGGCCATTACGTTGGTAACGTTGAAGATAAGGTAATATGAAACAGATCGTCGTTCTGGGCGGAGGGATCAGCGGCTACGGTTCCGCGATCCTCGCCAAAAAGAAGGGGTTCGGGGTCTTCCTCTCCGACGCGGGGCGCATCGCCGACCGCTACAAGGCCAAGTTGGACGA